>Ga0209066_10005039_pt1 | contig 14125 bp, 8 predicted proteins | sample All_14_2_FD_187198 | JGI IMG/M metagenome (GOLD analysis project Ga0209066, IMG submission 187198) | Freshwater microbial communities in response to fracking from Pennsylvania, USA - Allegheny Zone_MetaG_DW_15 (SPAdes) (version 2) ...
CTTCAGCGTCACGCTGCCGACGGTCGATGACACGGTCAGCGAGTCCAGCGAGACCGTGCCCCTGACCATCGGCGGTGTGACCGGCACCGGCACCATCCTTGACAACGATGCGCCTCCGAACATCACCGGTGTCGAGCCGGGTACGCCGGGCAACACCGATGACTCGGTGGTTGAAGGCAATCCGCTCGTCTACACGGTCACCCTGTCGAACGCCTCGTCGACACCAACCTCGTTCAGCTACACGCTCGGCGGTGGCTCGGCCAGCACGGTCGACTACGGCACACCCACGTTCTCCAACGGTGTGACCTTGGTCGACGGCCAACTCGTGGTGCCAGCTGGCGTCACCAGCTTCTCCGTCACGCTGCCCACGATCGACGACACGATTCGTGAATCCAGCGAGACCGTTCCGCTGATCATCGGCGGCGTCACCGGTACCGGCACCATCCTCGACAACGATGGGCCTCCCACGATCACCGGTGTTGAACCTGGCGCTCCGGGCAACACCGATGACTCGGTGGTTGAAGGCAATCCGCTGGTCTACACGGTCACGTTGTCGAACGCTTCATCGACACCGACCTCGTTCAGCTATGCGCTAGGCGGTGGCTCGGCCAATCCCACGGACTATGGCACCCCGACCTTCTCAAACGGCGTGACCTTGGTCGATGGCCAGCTCGTCGTCCCAGCTGGTGTCACCAGCTTCAGCGTCACGCTGCCCACCATCGACGACACGACCCGCGAATCCAGCGAGACCGTGTCGCTAACCATCGGCGGCGTCACCGGCACCGGCACCATCCTCGACAACGATGCCGACCCCACCGTCGTGAGCGTGGAACCCTGCGAGCCCGGCAACGGCGATGACGCCGTCGTCGAAGGCCAACCGCTGGTTTACACGGTCACGCTGTCCAGCACATCGTCAACGCCCACCACCTTCACCTACACGCTCGGCGGTGGCTCGGCCAGTGTGGCCGACCATGGCACACCCACGTTCTCCAACGGCGTGACCTTGGTCGACGGCCAGTTGGTGGTGCCCGCGGGGGTGGCCAGTTTCACCGTCACCGTGCCCACGGTGGACGATGCGCTCACCGAACCCACGGAGACGCTACCGCTGACCATCGGCGGCGTCACCGGCACCGGTGTCATCCTCGACAACGACACCCCGCCCGAAGGCTGCGACATCACAGTGCGCCTGCAGGAAGACCAGCCTTTGACGCTGGCCACCACGCACTTCCTGATGAAGGATGCCGAGCAAGGTGATCAACAGGTGCCTGCGGCCGTGCGCATCGACAGCCTGCCGCAAGCCGGCAGCCTCACGCTCGATGGCCAGCCCGTGGCAGCCGGCCAGGTGATCAGCAGCAACGCCATCGATGCAGGCCGGCTGGTCTACACCCCGGGTGCCGATGGCAACGGCACTGCCTACGCGGCCTTCACCTTCAGCGTGGCCGATGCGTCGGGCCTGTTCGACCCGGTGTCCAATACCGTGACGATCGACGTGGCCGCGGTCAATGACCTACCCAGCCTCGGCAACGCACAGGTGGTGCTGAGCGAAGAAGCCCTGGCCTGCGGCATTGGCGCCGATGCCAACGATGCCACCGTGCGCACCGGCACCATCGCCATCACCGATGCCGATGGCGACCCCCTGCAGCTCAACTTGCTGGCCCCCACCGAGACCCTCAGCGCCGCTGGCCAGCTGATTCAATGGACTGGCACGGGCACCGCCACCGACCCGCTACTCGGCTACATCACCGACAGCCACGGCGCCAGCCAGACCGTCATCCAGGCCAGCATCGACTGGGTGGGCGGAGAAGCCCGCTACAGCGTGGCGCTGCTCGCCCCCGTGGACCATCTGGTGAACGGTACGCCGGTGGACCAACTCAGCCTCAACCTGGGCGTGCGCGTGGACGATGGCCACGGCACCCCCGTGACCAGCACCGCGCTGCGGGTCACCATCGAGGACGACACGCCCACTTCGGTGGCCAACCAGACGGTCAACGTCACCACGCAGGACACCAACCTGCTGCTGGTGCTCGACACCTCAGGCTCGATGTCCACCACCGATGGCAGCAGCAGCGGCGACACCCGGCTGGAAGTCGCGGTGAACGCCATGATCAAACTGCTGCAGGGCTATGACGACGCCGGCAACGTGAAGGTATCGCTGGTCAACTTCTCGGACTGCGGCCACATCGCCTTCCCCACCACCTGGATGACGGCGGCCGCTGCCATCACCTGGTTGCAGGATCCCGCGCACCTCACCGCCTCGGGCATGACCAACTACGACGACGCCTTGGCCAAGGCGCAGTTGGCTTTCAATGCCGATGGCAAGATCGCCGGAGCCGAGAACGTGGCCTACTTCTTCTCGGACGGTGAGCCCAACCGCCCCAGCGGCAGCGCCGGCATCGATGCCAACGAAGAACTGCGCTGGGAAAGCTTCCTGCGCAACAACGACATCGACGCCTACGCCGTGGGCCTAGGCAGCAACGTCTCGGCCACGGCACTGAACCCGGTGGCTTACGACGGCGTCACCGGCGCCGAATCGGCCGATCACACCCTGCTGGTGAGCGATCTGAACCAGCTCGATGCGGTGCTGGCCAGCACCCTGCCCGAGCCGGTGACCGGCCGCCTGGCCAGCGGCGGCATCACCACCGTGGCCGGCGCCGATGGCGGCTACATCCACACCGTCACCGTGGGCGGCACCGTCTACAGCTACGACCCGACCAACACGGCCCACCCGATCTCGGGCGCCGCTGACGGCAGCTACAGCTTCGACGCCGGCGTGCTGACAGTAACCCTGGCCCACGGCCATCTGGAGCTGGATCTGCAGACGGGTGACTACACCTTCACTCCAGGCCAGGGCGCCGACAGCGCCTTCACCGAAACGGTGGGCTACAGCATCACCGACCTCGACGGCGACACGGTGAGCGCCAGCATCACCTTCGCCAGCCAGGGTGGCACCACCGATGGCTCCGGCAACCCCGGCATCACGGTGACAGGCAATGGTTGCGACAACACGCTCACGGGCACCAGCGGCCACGACGTGATCGTGGGCGGCGGCGGCAACGACCACCTCACCGGCGGCCTGGGCAGCGACGTGTTCGCCTGGCATCTGGCTGACCGCGGCAACAGCTGCGACCCGGCCCGGGACACGATCACCGACTTCAACATCGCCCCCGCCTCGGCCGGCGGTGATGTGCTGGACCTGCGTGACCTGCTGCTGGGTGAATCAGCCACCGCCGCCTCGCTGGACCACTACCTGGACTTCTCGGTGGACACCAGCGGCAACACCACCATCCATGTGGACAGCAACGGCGCCTCGGGCGTGAACGCCGCCTGCGACCAGGATCAGGTGATTGTGCTGGCCGGCACCAACCTGGGCGCCCTGGGGGGCAACGACACCGCCATCATCCAGTCCCTGCTCGACCAGGGCAAGCTGCTGGTCGACCAGAACGGCGGGGGTGGCGGCTGCTGATCAGCGCTGGCGGTGGCATGCTGAAGGTGCCTGCGCGGCACCTTCAGCCCAGCCGTCAAACGGTGGGAATGGCTTCGATCACCGGGCCGGTGACGCCATCAACACCCAGCATCCACAGCGCCTGCAGGTCTTGCGCTGATTGCACGCCTTCGGCGTAGACCATCAGCCCCAGGCCATGGAACACGGCCAGCGTGCCGCGCACCAGCGCGGCCTGTGCGGCATCGGTGGCCACGCCGGCCACGAAGCTGCCGCGCAGCTTGATGAAGTCCAGCCCCACGGCCAGCAACGCTGGCGCCTGGGCGGTGCGCTCGCCCGCGTGTTCAATGCCCACCCGCACGCCCAGCGGACGCAGCTGGTGGCACAGCTCCACCAACGTGGGCATGCCGGTGGCAAGGGCGCTTTCATCGATGTCGATGCTCAGCCGCGTGGCGGCTTCCGCATGCTCTTCCATCAGGCTGCGCATGGCCTGCACAAAGGACGGGTACTTCAGCGAATTCAACGCCACGTTGATGCCACGCGGCACGCCATCGGCTTCGATGGCCTCCAACGCCATGCCCGCGGCAATGCGATCGATGTCGCCCACCTGGCCGGTGCGCACGGCCCAGGGCAACCAGACGGACGCTGGAGCCAGCTCGCCGCCGTCGCCCAGCCCCACCCGCACCGGGCATTCGCGATGCAGCAGGTGCCCGGCGGCATTCACCAGCGGATAGCCGCCCAAGACCAGGCGCGACTGGTTCAGGGCTTCTTCCAGCTGGCGGCGCCAGCCTTCCTCGCCCCCTTCAGGCACCATACGGGCCTCTGACACCACCACCTCGTGGCTACCATGCCCGCGCAGCTCGGCCCGCGCCAGGGCCGCATCAACGGCTTGCAGCACGGCCGCGGCCGTGTCACCGCGTTGCCACTGGGCCGCCGCCGACACGATCACGGCGCCATCAAACGGCGAAAAGGCCAGCTGGGCGCGCGCCAGCACCGCGCGCACGGCGGCATCGGCCTCGGCGCCATCGTCAAACAGCACCGCGAAGTCAGCCCCGTTCAGGCGCCCGGCCAGCAAGGGCAAGTGGCCGTCGACCGCCTGCTCAAGCCCGCTGGCGGCAGTGCGCAGCATCTCGTCGGTCACCGCGTGCCCCAGCCGCTGGTTGGCCAGCCCCAGGTGTTGAAATCGCACCAGCACCAGCAGGCCGCGGCCGCTGCCGTCTTCATGCCCCAGCTCGTCATGCAAGCGGCTCATGAAATGGCGGCGATCGGCAACGCCGGTGCGCGCATCGCAGTGAGCGATCTGGCGCAGGTGCTCGATCTGCTCCACCTGCTCGCCAAACATCACCCGCACCCGTGTCACCATGGCGTTGAGTGCCTGGGCCACGCGGCGCAGTTCAGGCACGGCCGGCTCGCCAATGGCGACGAAGCGGCGCTCGGTGAGGGCCATGGCCTGGTCGGTCATCGCATCAAGCGGCCGGCGAATCTGCTGCACGGCCACCCGGCCGATCATGCCGGCCACCAGCCCCAGCACGCCCAGCACGCCCGCAATGCGCAGCGTCGTCGACCACAGCGATTCGTAGGCATAGGCCACCTGACTTTCCACCTCCAGCGTGCCCAGCGGCGACCAGCCCTTGCTGATCTGCGCCACGCCGGTGGTGGGGTGGATGGGGGCCAGGGTGACAAACCAGTCGGGCACCTTGCTCTGCAACGCGGCACCGCGACGCTCGACCAGCACCCGCCCCTCGGGCGAGCGCAACGTGATGCGGCGGTAGAAGCCGGTGTCGAACTGGGCCGAGACCACCAGCTCCACCAGCGCCGCATCGGCCTGCTGCTGCGACAGCGACAAGGCCAGCGCCTGCGCGTTGTCATTGTTCTTGAGGGTGAGCTGGGTCTGCAGGTAGTCCCGCGCCGTCCACACCGACACGGCCACGCTGGCCGCACAAGCCAGCACGATCATGCCCAGCACCAACACCCACACCTGACGAATCAATGACATCCCAACGCTCCTTTGCGGCGGCAAGCGTAGCGCCTGTGGTTCAAGATGAAAGTCATAGGTAGCTCAGAAGAAGCCCTCTTCACGGGCCTTGCGCAGCACCTCGCGCCAGCGCGACAGGCGCGCCGTCGGGTCGCCCGACGACGCCCCGCTGCCGCCCTGCCACAGCCCCTCAGCATTGAAGCTGAAAACCGGAGTCAGGTCAGGTCGACGTGAGGCGGGCCGAACGGCGCCCACCAGGTTGTCCAAAATCAGCGGGTCAGCGTCAGGTGTGGCGAAGTAAGCCAGCACCATGTGGGCCTGGGTCGGCCCACCGGGCCCGCCGAGCACGGCGCGCACATACACCAGCCGCAGTTTGTGGGCCGCCATGCCACCGGCCAATAGGCTGAAGTACTTGGCGATGGCGTAGTCTTCGCAATCACCCTGGCCGCGTGCCAGCGTCTCGATCGGGCTGGCCCAGTAGTCGATCTGGCCCCAGGCCTGCGTGTCTTCCCGGAAGAGGATGCGGCGGTTGTAGAAGTCGTTGACGGTCTGCAAGCGCGTCTCGTCGTCCTGGCTCACCGTCTGAGCCAGTACCACCAGCAGATCACGCACGCCCGTGGCGGCCTGCGGCCCTGCCTTCTGACCTGCTTCGAGCAGGTGCTGCGGGTCGGCCACGACCGGGCTGAACACCGCCCAGGCCAGCAGCCAAGCCAGCAGGCCACCCGCCGCGCTGCCACGCTGCCAGAACCACGGTGTCATCGGCAATGTGCGTCCCGCCGACGGCCGCCGTCCGGCAACGTCTCGGCGTCAGCCCGGGCCTGGCGGGGAAACAAGCATCTGCGTGCCATGAATCAAAGAAGGCGGCGTTGAGGGAAGCCTCCCGCGCGATGCAGGAGCGCCCGCAGTGTCGCCCTTGCCATGCAGGCCGCCGCCGCAAACTTCGTGGAATAGTGCGCGCCGCCAGAGCGGGGCTGTGGCCGTGTGAGCTTTGCGCACTTATGGTTCGTGCGCGAACCACCGATCTGCCTGCTGGGTGCATGTCACCCAACCGCCGCAGCACCAGGCAGAGTCCCGCCCGGTGGTCGCTACCGTGTCCTTTGGACACCTCCTGGAATCCCTGAACAATGAACAAGGCACTTGTCCTCCCCCTGGCCAGCGTCGTCGCGCTGGCCTGCCAGATCGCCCTGGCGCAGCCCGCACCGTCCACCGACGCCCTGCGCGAAGCCACGCAGCGTGCGATCTCCAGCAACCCGGAGGTCACGTCCCGCTTCAACGCCTTCAAGGCGGCGGTGGACGAGGTGGACGTGGCCCGCGGTGGCTTCCGTCCCCGCGTTGACCTGGAAGCCGCCGCGGGCCGCACCCGCGACCGACTCACGCAGCGCTCACCGGCCGACCAGAACATGTCCAACACCGGCCTGGCCATCTCGGCCACCCAGTTGCTGTGGGACGGCCTGGGCACGCGCAACCAAGTGCAGCAACTCGATCACGCGCGCCTGACGCGCTACTTCGAATTCCTCGACAGCTCCGACCAGACCGCTCTCCAGGCTGTGCAATCCTATGTGGACGTGGCCCGCTCGCGCGCGCTGGTGAAGCTGGCGGAAGACAACTACGTACAGCATCGCCAGGTGGTCGACCAGATCCAGTCGCGGGTGAAGGCCGGTGTCAGCCGTGGGGTCGACTTGGAGCAAGCCGCTGCCCGCTTGGCGCTGGCCGAATCGAACCTGCTCATCGAAACGTCGAACCTGCACGACATGGTCGAGCGCTACCAGCGCGTGATCGGCTCGGCCCCGCCGCCGATGATGGCCCTGCCGCGCAACCTGAACAACGGCCTGCCGCCCACCCCAGCCGCGATGCTGGAGGCCGCCACTCGCCGCAACGCCGCCGTGGCAGCCGCGGTGGAAAACTACCGCGCCGCGCAAGCCCAGACCCGCAACCGCGAAAGCGCCTACCAGCCCCGCGTGGAAGCCCAGGTGCGCGCCGGGGCCGGCCACAACTTCGATGGCATAGCCTCTCAGAAGCGCGATGCCACGGCCTCGCTCATGCTGAACTGGAACCTCTACAACGGCGGCTCCGACCAGGCCCGCATTCGCCAAGCCACCAACCTGCTCAGCCAGGCCGGCGACCTGCGCGACAAGGCCTGCCGCGACACCCGCCAGACGGCGGCCGTGGCCTACAACGACACCCGCAAGCTGGTCGACCAGATCAACTACCTCGACCGCAACGTGCTCTCCACCGAGAAGGCACGCGATGCGTATCGCCAGCAGTTCGACATCGGCCAGCGCACGCTGCTCGATGTGCTGAACGCCGAGAACGAACTCTTCACCGCCCGTCGCGCCCTGGCCAACGCCGAGCACGACCTGGTGCTGTCGCACGCCCGCGCACAAGCGGCATCCACCAACCTCGTCAACGCCCTGGGCTTGGCCCGCGCCGACCAAGGCGATGACAGCGCCGATGTGCGCAACTGGGCGGCGGCTGAAGACAGCGCCACCCGTTGCCCTCTAGGCACAGCACAGGTACAGGTGACCTCCAAGGCCGATCTCGACGCCCGCGCTCGCGCCACCGCCGCGGCCTACAGCGCGGCACCGTTGGCAGCACCCGCCCCTGCACCACGCGGCACCGCCGAATTCACCACCACCCCGGCCAGCACCACACCGGTTTCCCAGCGCATGCTCGACTGGAGCCAAGCCTGGCAGACCAAGGACGTGACCCGCTACGTCAGCTTCTACGACGCCAGCTTCAAGCCCGAGAGCGGCACCCGGGCTCAGTGGTTTGCCAACCGCAGCAAGCTGCTGCGCAAGGACGGCCCGGTGGTGCTCAAGCTCAGCAACGTGCAACGCAAGTCGCTCTCGCCCACGCTGGTGGAAACCAGCTTCGACCAAGCCTACAGCGCCGGCGACGTGCAGGACAACGTGCACAAGACATTGACCTGGAAGCGCGTGGGCAACGACTGGTACATCGTGCGTGAAGTGAGCCGGTGAACACCCGAGTCGTGGCTATAATCGCGGGCTTCGCAGCAGAGGCTTGACGCTTGGCCGACGACTCCGGAACCCGGAGAGATGGATGAGTGGTTTAAGTCGCACGCCTGGAAAGCGTGTGTGGGTTAATAGCCCACCGCGGGTTCGAATCCCGCTCTCTCCGCCAGTTCACCCTGTTGCACCGTGGCGCCGCCAACGCCATGAAGAACAAAGCCCCGCAGTGCGGGGCTTTTTCTTGGGCGCTTGCGCTTGGATGCGCTCAGCGCACCACCGCCACCTGCTGGCGCTGGCCGGCCTTGAAGGTGTAGAGGGTGAGCGCGCCGTTCTTGATGTCGCCCTTCTCGTCGAAGGTGATGTTGCCGGTCACCCCCTTGTAGTCCTTGGTGGCGGCCAGCGTGGGCAGGTACTTGGCCGGTTCGGCCGAGCCGGCCTTCACCATCGCAGCCACCATCACGTTGACGGCGTCATACACATACGGCGCGTACAGCTGCACGTCGGCATTGAACTTGGTCTTGAAGCGAGCGCGAAAGTCTTCCAGCACCTTGATCTGCGCGCCTTCCACGCCGCCGGCTTCGGCACAGATCACCTGGTCGTCAGCCACCGCGTTGCCTGACAACTGCGGCAGTGCCGCGGTGCACACGCCATCACCCCCCATGAAGCGCGACTTGAAGCCCAGGCCGCGCATCTGACGGATCATCGGGCCACCCACGGTGTCCATGCCGCCAAAGAAGACGATGTCAGGCTTCTTGCTCTTCAGGCTGGTGAGGATGGCCGAGAAGTCGGTGGCCTTGTCGGTGGTGTACTGGCGGTCAATGATCTTGGCACCAGCGGCCCGTGCGGCTTTCTCAAACTCATCGGCTACACCCAGGCCGTAGGCCGTGCGGTCGTCGATGACAGCGATCTGCTTGCCCTTCATCGGGCCCACGGCGTAGCGGCCCAGCGTGCCGCCCAGATGCACATCGTCAGCCACCAGGCGGAAGGTCGTCTTGAAACCCTGGCGGGTGTACTTGGGGTTGGTGCTGGACGGCGATACCTGCGGAATGCCCGCATCGCTGTAAAGCTTGGACGCCGGCAACGAGGCGCCTGAATTCAAGTGGCCCACCACGCCATTGACCTTGGCATCCACCAGCTTTTGCGCTGCCAGCGTGGCCTTCTGCGGATCAGCACCGTCGTCTTCGGACAGCAACTCCAACTTGACCTTCTTGCCGCCGATGGTCACGCCCTTGGCGTTGAGTTCGTCGACGGCCATGCGCGCGGCGAGTTCGTTGTCCTTGCCCAGGTGCGCACTGCCGCCGCTCATGGGCGCCACATGGCCGATCTTGACGACCAGCTCCTGGGCTTGAGTCGACACGGTGCCCAGGCACAACAGGGCGGCGGTGACGAGGATCTTGCGTTGCATGGTGGAATCTCCTTGAGCAAAGGGCAGGCAGTTGACAGACCGGCGCACCGGTGCGTCAGGCGCTCACTTCGTGGCGTTCAATGGGGTGGCCGGCGGCGGCATATTGGCGCCAGCGATCACGGGCTGCGGCACGGTCGGGCCCATCACGGCTGACGATCTCGATGACACGATCGAACGCCTCGTAGCCGTCGGGCAACTGCTCGCGCAGGTTGACCAGCACCTGGGCCGGGGTGACGCCGCCCACCTGATCGAGCAGCAGCGTGGGCGTGTCAGCCAGGCGCGGCGGCAGATCCGCGGCGCTGCGGCCCTTCCAGTGCGGCAGAAATTCGAGCGGGTCAAACGTCCAGAGCAGGCGGTCGAGCGCATCCAGCTGCGCCCGCTCGCCAGTGACCACCAGCCGCGCCCCGCTGCGCCTTGCCTTGCGGATCAGACGGCAGAGGTAGCTGCTGCGCTCGGCCACGTTGAAGTGGAAGGCGATGGCAGGCATGCAGCGAATGCGGCTCCGACGATCAGCCCGCTTGCGACAGCAGGTAGTGGGTGAGCAGCGGCACCGGGCGGCCGGTGGCACCCTTGTTGGCGCCACTGCGCCAGGCGGTGCCGGCGATGTCGAGGTGCGCCCAGCGGTACTGCGAGGCAAAGCGCTTCAGGAACATCGCCGCGGTGATGGAGCCACCGGCACGCGGGCCCACGTTGCCCATGTCGGCGAAGTTGCTCTCCAGCGCCTTGTCGTACTCGTCGTCCATCGGCATGCGCCAGGCGGTGTCGAGCGAGGCCTGGCCGGCTGCCGACAGGGCTTGCGCCAGATCGTCATCGGGGCTGAACAGGCCGCTGTGCAGATGGCCCAGGGCGATGATGCAGGCGCCGGTGAGCGTGGCAATGTCGATCACGGCAGCGGGCTTGAAGCGCTCGGCATAGGTGAGCGCATCGCACAGGATCAGGCGGCCTTCGGCATCGGTGTTGAGCACTTCGATGGTCTTGCCAGACAGGCTGGTGATCACGTCACCCGGCTTCAGAGCGCGACCGCTGGGCAGGTTCTCGCAGGCGGGGATCAGGCCCACCAGGTTCAGCTTGGGCTTGAGCTCGGCAATGGCGCGGAAGGTGCCCAGCACGCTGGCCGCGCCACCCATGTCGAACTTCATCTCGTCCATCTCGGCCGCGCCCTTGATGGAGATGCCGCCGCTGTCAAACGTGATGCCCTTGCCCACCAGCACGATGGGTGCGTCTTTCTTGGCAGCGCCCTGGTAGTGCAGCACCATGAACTTGGGCGGCTCGTCCGAGCCCTTGGCCACGGCGAGGAACGAGCCCATGCCCAGCTTTTCAAGCGCGGCGCGCTCCAGCACTTCCACGCGCAGACCCTGCTCGCGGCCCAGACGCTTGGCTTCGTTGGCCAGCCAGGTGGGCGTGCAATGGTTGCCGGGACGGTTGGCGCATTCGCGCGCCACGGCCACACCAGCGGCGATGGCCTTGCCGCGGCGCAGGCCTTCCTTCAGCGCAGGCTGGCTGGCCTTGTCGGCCGCCAATTGCAGGCGGGCCAGCACGGGCTCGGGCGCCGCGCTCGGCTTGGTGTGGCGGTAGGTGTAGAGCGCTTCATCGACGCAGCGCACCAGCAGCTCGGCATGCGGCGCACCCAGCGCCTGTGCGCCACCCCAGGACAGCAGGGCCGACTTGGCGCCGCTGCTACGCAGCCCGGCCAGCGCACTGGAGAAGGCGGCCCGCAGCGACTTGGGCTCGCCATCGGCGGCCACCACGATCAACACGCGCTTGGCCCTCACGGCCACGGGGCGGTGGCAGTACAGCGACTTGCCGCCCTTCAGCGCCAAGTCCCCCTGTAGCACGGCCTCATCGACCAGTTTTTGCAGCACCTGCGGCAAGGCCCATTGCGCGCGATCGGCCGGCAACAACAGCACCAAGGCCTCCAGGTTCGACGTCGTCAGATCGTCGAGGCTCGTGAGCACCGTGCGTACGTCCATAATTCCCACTCGATACGAAGTCAGCCGATGTTATTCGATTCCTCTCTACGCAAAGAGCTCTCCCGCAGCTTCGGCGGCACCCTGATCGTCATCCTGACCATCGTGCTGACGATGATGCTGATCCGTGCGCTGTCGCAGGCGGCCGGCGGGCGCGTGGCGCCGCAAGACGTGGTGCTGCTGCTGGCCTACACCGCGCTCGGCCAATTGCCAATGATCCTGTCGCTGTCGCTGTTCGTGGCGGTGGTGTCCACGCTCACGCGCATGTACCGCGACAGCGAGATGGCGGTGTGGTTCTCGAGCGGCGTGTCGCTGATGCGCTTCCTGCCGGTCACGGTGCGCTTCGCGCTGCCACTGGTGGTGTGCCTGGCCGCGCTGTCGGTGCTGCTGGGCCCGTGGGCCAACCGCGAGGTATTGAACCTGCGCGACCGGTATGAAAACCGCTCCGACCTGTCGCGTGTGGCACCCGGCCAGTTTGAAAGCTCCAGCAACGGCCAGCGCGTGTTCTTCATCGACAAGGACAGTGGCGACGCCGGCGAAGGCCACCACATCTTCATCCTCGACAAGCGCCAGGAACGTGAATCGGTGACCACCGCAGAAGCCGGCCGCATCGAGCCTGCCCAGGACGGCCACCGCGTGCTGGTGCTGAGCAACGGCGCCCGCACCGAGCTGGATCAGCGCACCGGCAACAAATCGCTCGCCCGCTTCGATGAGTACCGCATCGTGGTGGGTGAAAAATCACTCGCGCCGCTGGAAAACCTGCCGCTCAAGGCGCAGAGCAGCCTGGAGCTGCTGCGCCTGAGCGGACCGCGCGTGAACGCCGAATGGGCGGCGCGCATCGGCCCCATCCTCACCGCGGTCAACCTGCTGGTGCTGGGTATCGGCCTGTGTGGTGGCAGCCAGCGCCGCGGCGCCAGCTGGACGCTGCTGTTTGCGCTGCTGAGCTTCGTCGTCTACTTCAACCTGGTGAACCTGTCGCAGGCGTGGGTGGCCTCGGCGCAGATGCCGCTGGGCACAGCGCTGTTGGCCGTGCACGGCAGCGTGCTGGCCATCGGTGCCGGCCTGCTGTGGTGGCGCGAGCGCGGCAGCACGCTGGGCCTGCGCCGTTCGCCCCGGCCCGCGGCCGCCTGACGTCAACGAACCGCTCTCAAACGCCTTCATGCGCACTGTCCGCCGACTGCTATACCACGAGATCCTGGGCGCCACGCTCTATGTGATGCTGGCCTTCCTGGCGCTGTTCTTCTTCATCGACATCGTGGGCGAGATCGACGGCCTGGGCAACCCGGGCATCACCATCACCTATGTGTTTTGGGTATGCCTGCTACAGCTACCCGGGCATGTCTACGAGCTGTCGCCCATCGCGGTGCTGATCGGGGCCATCTATGCGCTGTCTCGGTTGGCACAGTCGTCCGAGTTCACCATCCTGCGCACCGGCGGCCTCGGTCCGGGGCGGGCGTTGGGCCTGCTGGGCGTGTTGGGGGTGGGCCTGTCAGTGCTGACTTTCCTGGTGGGCGACTTCGTGGCGCCCTGGTGCGACACCCAGGCGAACCTGATGCGCTCAGCGGCTTCCGGCGGGCTCAATGTGGGCAAAGGCGGCGCCTGGTTGCGCGACAGCCGCGACACCCCCGACGGCCCGCGCCTCTACACCGTGAACGTGGGCGTGGCCCGCTCCCATGGCGAAGTGGCGCAGATCCGCATCTTCGAGTTCGACAGCCAGGGCACCCTGCTGACCCGTCTAGAAGCCAAACGCGCCACCATTGACGACGATGGCCATTGGGACCTGTTCGAGGTGCGCCGCTCGCACTGGCCCACCAACACCGATGCCAAAGCCCCGGCCGCGCTGCCGCCCGACGAGACGCTGGCCACGCTGGCCTGGCCATCCAAGCTCACGCGCAGCGTGGTGGCGGCTGCGGTGCTGCCGCTGCGCACCATGTCCACCGCCGATCTCTTCACCTACATGACGCACCTCTCGGCCCACGAGCAGGCCGGCCAGCGCTACGAGATCCAGTTCTGGAAAAAGGCGCTCTACCCGTTTGCCTGCCTGGTGATGCTGGCCCTGGCGCTGCCGTTTGCCTACCTGCACGGCCGGCGCGGCGGCGTGAGCATGAAGGTGTTCGGCGGCATCATGCTGGGCATCAGCTTCGTGGTGCTCAACAGCGTGAGCAGCCAGCTCGGCCTGCTGCGCAACTGGACACCCTGGATCGCCGCCAGCGTACCCAGCGTGTTCTACCTGCTGCTGTCGATGGGCGCCTTCACCTGGCTCGTTCGCTACCGCTGACCTTTTTGAATAGCCCCATGCAAGCCATCATCCTCTTCGCCCACGGTGCCCGCGATCCTGCCTGGGCGCGCCCCTTCGAGGCGATGGCGGCC
>Ga0209066_10005040_pt1 | contig 14124 bp, 10 predicted proteins | sample All_14_2_FD_187198 | JGI IMG/M metagenome (GOLD analysis project Ga0209066, IMG submission 187198) | Freshwater microbial communities in response to fracking from Pennsylvania, USA - Allegheny Zone_MetaG_DW_15 (SPAdes) (version 2) ...
GTCTCCGGTGTCGGTTCCAGTCGCTGCAGGAGCACCTGTACCGTACTGCCGCAGATCATCCCGGCAGCAGCGGTCTGGTCGGCGGTCACATCGAAGCGCAGGAGGACATGCTCCGGTCCTCCCGCCAGCACGTCCCTGCCTTTGGCGAGGCAGGCTCCCTCCATCTCGCCGCCGCCGATTGTGCCGACCTGCGATCCATCCCGGCCGAGCAGCATTCTGGCCCCGGAACACCGCGGCACCGAGCCGGAGCTTTCGACAAGAGTGGCAATCACCACCGGCTGACCGAGTGTCAGAAGCCGGCACAGGGAAGGTAAAATCGTTCGCATCGCTTGTTCCTTCAAAGGTGTCCGAAAAACTGTCCCACACCGCACCAGTTTGTCCGTGCCGGCTCAAGGCCGGAGGCGAGGGCCGGCGACTCCGGACAGCGCGGGTAACGCCAAAGGCTGAAGATATCCTCCGGCGCAAAGGTCAACAGTATGACCCCATGCATCGTTACCGAGCGGCAACGGGCCACAGATAGAATTCGGCGTTCTTTTTGAAACCGACCCCCACCGCCCCTTTGTGAAGATAGAGCGCATAGGCCCAGTCAGGTTCAAAGCCGCTGGTGGTGGAGGACCAGTAGGCTGCCTGCACCCCCGCAAACGGGTGCCGATCGGGCAGAGCCGGAGTATGGGCCGAGGCATCGACAAGGCTCTCCAGCTCATTGATGGTCGGCAGGCGCCACGGGACCTGCGTCTCCACAGCAAGGGCTGTGACCACCGCAAGGGCCTGATCCCAGGAGGCCGGCCGATTGAGCAGATCGCCGCGGCGGTACCAGACGAGTCCGGTAAGGATGTCTTCAATATCGTGTTGCTGCGGCACAAAACGATGTGCCGGCCAGCCAACCCCAACCTCCAGTTCCCCATCCTGGCCGCTGCCATCACAGGATACCTCATTGCCTTCGATGTCGAAACACGTCGTCTGCCCTGTTGCCGGCAATACGCCGCTCTGCCCGCTTACCGGCCAGACCAGGTAATGGCTGTCCTTTCTGCCGTAAAACATCCTCCCGCCTTCCAGATGGACATACCAGGCGTATCCGGGAGCAATGGCAGAGGTGGTCGAGGTCCAGTACCAGCCGAGAAAGACATTTCGAAACGGATGACCGGCGGGCAATGCCGGTTTTTTCGCCTGGTGACTGATGAGGCTGCGTAATTCACGCCGGTTCGGGAGTCGCCAGTCGTCACGGCCGAAGGCCCTTTCCCCTCTCATCTCGCGGATTGCGTCAAGCCCGTCCTGCCAGCTCATCGGAAAAGTAAAGAGATTGGCGTCGGCACTCCACAGAAGTCCGGTCGCCCGGTCGTCGACGATATCGCTGCCGACACACCTGAAGCGGGGATCAGGCCAGGGCACGCCCGGCCTGAATTCGCCATCCTGGCCGCTTCCGGCACAGGGGATCTCCTCGCCGCCACTGTCATAGCAACCGGTCTGTCCGGTCCACAGGATATGCATCGCTGGTCTCGCTCTAAAATTTTGCTGCCAAGGTCGGTTGATTCGGCCTGGCCTATTCGCGGCTTGCCGGTTCCGTCCAATCGACGTACAGTGATATGACTCAGCGGATCGGAAGCTATTATAACCGGAATGTATCATCGCACCAGAGGCTCTTGACGATAGAAGAGCTTGCCGCATCGCCACAGAGCGTTGCGAGCTCGTTTCGATCGTTGCAGACCAACCGATCAGACGACGCATTTGACTGGAGAACATGCTTATGAAACTTGACGAAACAGCTTAAATATAACATGAACATATTGTTTTAATATTACATTGAAGCTTAAGGTACCTCTCATGTCACTCAAAAACAAAATAATCACCCTTCTGCTCTGCCTCTTTGGAGTGTACGCGATCAGCGAGTACACCATTCAGCGTTTTGTCCTTCTGCCCGCCTTCGTCCAGCTCGACATGACCGCTGCCATGGATAATACGGAACGGGTGATACAGGCTTTGGAGCGTGATGTGGAGTTACTGATTCCCTCGGCCAAAGACTGGGCCACCTGGGATGACACCTATGAATTCATCGATAATAAAAATAGTGAATACATCGAAGCCAATCTGAATGTGAAGGCTCTGGAATCCCTGGACGTCAATCTGCTGGTATTCTACGATACTGATGGCAAGAGAGTGTGGGGGAAGGGGTATGATTTTGATAGTGAGGAGGAAGTGGCAATGGGTGAGTTGTCCGAGGAAAGCTTAAACCCGGCCAATCCTCTGCTCGGCGCTTCAAGCAAGGAGGACACCGTATCCGGTCTCTACCGTACGCCAACCGGAGCCATTCTGGTGGCGAGCCGTCCTATTCTGACCAGTAACGGCGATGGACCCATTCGCGGCCGCGTTGTCATCGGCCGCTTTCTGAACGAGGCCGCGATTGAACGTCTGGGACTCCAGGCTCGTGTCAACTTGAAAACAGAATATCTGGCGGGCTCAAAAAATATTTCGGTGGACCAAGGGAAAAGCTCAAAAAACTCAAACATAATCAGTCATTCACCGATAGAACTCACCGAAGAGGACACAATCACTCGCGGCACCTTTGATATCATGGATGTCGCGGGTGTTCCTGTTCTCCGCTTCCAGGTAGATACACCGCGTAGTATCGTCGCTCAGGGTCGAACGACCCTTCAATTTGCCGCTATGTCTCTAGCCATTGCCGGTGCATTGGTTCTCCTGGTGCTCCTAATTTTTTTGCGGCGTAACGTTTTTGTTCCAATTGCCCTTCTTACCCAGCATGCTAAAGTGATCGGATCGCATGGAAAACTGAACGAGCGTTTACAGATAAAACGCAAAGATGAAATAGGCACACTTGCCAATGAGCTCAACCTCATGGTGGAACGTCTTGCAGAAACCCGAAAACAACTTATCGACCAGTCGTATCAATCCGGTGTTGCAGAAATGGCTAGTGGAGCGCTGCATAACATCGGTAATGCCATCACACCCATTGGTGTAAAGTTGATTAATCTGCGACAAGAACTCAAGCAAGCACCGGTGGCCGAGTTGGCAATGGCCAGCGCCGAACTGGCAGATCCGTCAACCCCTGCTGATCGAATGGCAGATCTTACCCAGTTCGTTGAATTGGCAGGAGAAGAGCTTGCCGCACTGGTCACAAAAGCTGCTGACGAGCTCGAGAAAATCCGGTCTCAGGTCGATCTTGTACAAATGATCCTGGCTGACCAGCAGCGTTTCAGTCGTGCTGAACGAACGATAGAGCCCTTGAATTTGTTCCGCTTCATAAACGAGACAGCAGAGCTCCTGCCTGAGCAGTTGCACAACATAATGCGTATCGAAATCGATAAGGGGGTAGCCGAGATCGGTCGCGTTTACGTGACTCGTATTGCTCTGCAACAGGTTGTCACCAATGTATTCATAAACGCCGCTGAATCGATTCGTGAAAGCGGCCAACCAGAGGGAACCGGACGCATTCGGGTGTACGCCGTCACTGCGGAGGCGGACCTTCAGGGAGTGGCCCACATCTGCTTTGAAGATAATGGCAGAGGCATCTCACCAGAGCACTTGCCACACCTCTTTGAACGTAACTTTTCAACAAAAAATCGAGGTACGGGCATTGGCTTGCATTGGTGTGCCAACACAATCTCAGCGATGGGTGGCCGGCTTTATGTACAGGTTTCAGAGTCTGGGCAGGGAGCGTGCTTTCACCTCCTGCTGCCCCTGACTGAGCAATCAAAGACAACCACGGAGAAAGCGATATGAAAGTTTTGGCCGAGACCACCCAGCAAGCCCCCATCCGCATCCTGGTTGCTGATGATGAAGAGACTATCCTCGACAGCTACAGAGAAATCTTACAAAAGAAAGATCCTGGACATGCCAGCCGCAACCTGGATGAGATGCGAACGCGATTATTCGGTACACCCAAAACCTCCAGCACCTCGGCTGATCTCTTTGAGTTGACATTCTGCAGAGGAGCGGAAGATGCCGTCCAGGCTGTGAAAGACGGCAACATCGATGGACGGCCTTACAGCGTGGTCTTTCTCGACATGAAGATGCCGCCTGGGCCTGATGGCCTGTGGACCGCGATTCGGATCAGGGAATTGGACCCCCGGGTGGATATCGTTATTGTGACCGCCTACTCCGACATCGATCCAGATGAGATCTCCAGACAGGTACCGCCAACACGCAGCATGTTCTACCTTCAAAAACCCTTTCATCCTCACGAGGTTCGCCAGCTTGCAGAGGCGCTCGGCAGGCGCCGGCAAGCCGAGGAACAGATCCGCCAACTCGCGTATTTCGACGACGTAACCGGTTTGCCCAACCGGGCATTCTTCAGGGAACGACTCTCACAGGCACTTGGTTTGGCCCGCCGAAACAAGCACCACCTGGCGTTGATGTTCCTGGATTTGGACAATTTTAAGCGTATCAACGATACCCTTGGCCATTCCGTCGGCGACCTCCTGTTGATCGAGGTCGCTCAACGCCTGATTCTGAGTGTGCGTACAAGTGATAGCCTCACCATGGGATACCCAAGTAATGTTGATGGAAGCCTGGCCCGACTTGGCGGTGACGAATTCACCATACTCCTGCCTGAAATCCGTAGAGTTGAAGACGCAAGGGTGGTCGCCCAACGAGTTCTGGATGCATTGGCCGAACCGGTCACTTTAGGCGGCCATGATATCACTGTCAGCGGCAGCATTGGTATCGCCGTGTATCCGGAAGATGGCCAGGACATCGACACCCTGCTTAAAAATGCGGACCTGGCGATGTACTTTGCCAAACGCAAGAGTAGTGACGCCTTCCGTTTTTTTACCGAAGACATGAATACCGCAGCCTTGAAACGTTTGACGATGGAGAAACATCTGCGCGCAGCTTTGAAACAGGGTGAGCTGTCCTTGCACTATCAGCCCCAAGTGGATTTGAAAGACGGTTCTATTTCCGGCGTAGAGGCCTTGTTGCGATGGGATAATGCTGAGATGGGAGCGATCTCGCCAGCGGAGTTCATTCCTTTGGCGGAAGAGACGAACCTTATCGTTCCCATCGGTGAATGGGTGTTGCGTACAGCTTGCGCCCAGGCTAAGGCTTGGCGAGATGCTGGGATTGTTCTTCCCAGAGTGGCTGTCAATGTTTCCGTTCGACAGTTTGCCCAAGTTGGCTTTCCTGCCCAGGTAGGGCGGATATTAAAAGAAACCGGTCTCGAAGCTTCCGCGCTGGAAATTGAGATTACCGAGAGCGTGTTGATGAAGGATGGCGAGATGGCTATCACAACTCTCTGCGAACTCAAAGCCCTTGGGGTGCAGCTCGCCATTGACGATTTCGGTACCGGCTTTTCAAGGCTCGATTACTTGAAAAAGTTTCCCATCGACCGGCTCAAGATTGACCGATCTTTTGTCTGTGCTCTCGGTTCTGATATCCATGACCAGGTCATTACCTCAGCCATTATCTCTCTTGCTGAGAACATGAAACTGAGTGTGACAGCAGAAGGAGTGGAAACAGAAAATCAGTTTGAATTCCTCAAATCGCACAACTGCAACGAGGTCCAGGGCTATTATTTGAGTCGACCGCTGTCAGTGGATAAGCTCAGTGAGTTCATGCAAGGAAAAGGCACAGTGTTATCATTTCAAAGCCTCTTGCAAAATGAGGAACTTGCCGCATCGCCACAGAGCTTTGCGAGCTCGTTTCAATCGTTGCAGACTAACCGATGAGATGACGCAGATGACTGGAGCACCGGCTTATGAAATCGCGAGCAGAGAGGCTAATCTCGCCGTAGCCAATGACCGGGACAGGACGCGGCACGTTTGAGTCCGAAAAGTTGCCGGTACCAGACGGGTGTGAACCCGTCTGGGCCAACAATTGACGGATCCGGGAGAAAACTATTGTGTAGACAGCTTATTTGTTTTCTCTGATCATGTAATTTTCTTTTAACGATTTGTCGTATTTAACGACTTTAATTTCACCCAGATGCTTGCTCACCAATGAGTATCCCTTTTCTGCCCAATCCTTAATACCACCTTCAACTAAAAACACATTGGTGTATCCATATTTATACAAGTTTGCCACAAAGTATATCGATCTATTTTTCGTTCGACAAAAAACCCATATCTCTGTATTCGGGTCGGTAATTTTTTCAGGTATTCCATACGCGTGGCCGGAGTCGATATTGTTGGAACCTAAGATATGTCCGGAATCAAATTCAGCTTCAGTCCTTATATCGAGAATTAGAACCTTGCTTTTACCTTCTTGAACCTCCACCCATTTCTTATACAAATCTTCGATACTTTTAATTTTATCATTTGGAATCAACTTTTTATATTCATCAGAAACCGCCTTTTCGTTTGCTTTCAAATCAACCGCTTGCGATAAAGATGATGTGCATATAGAGACAAAAAAAACAGAGACGAAAAAGACTAAAATTTTTTTTATCATATTGGTCACCTGCATCTAATGGTTAAAAATGAAACACTCACATTGTGCTCAAAAAAACTGTGCGAATCCTTGAGAATCACCTCCTTTTCCAAGACTCGTAGTTGATCGAATATGTGGGTTCCCGCGATGATCCCCGAGCCCCCTTCGGAACAGGGAAACACCTTGCCTGCTTCGTACAACTCTCCCACCGAAAGCACCTGTGGCCCGAACGTTACCTTCGACATCCAGGGATTGTCTTGTAAGGCCCTCCCCCATCCTCAGCTGCTCGCGGGTATGCCGCTGAAAGTATATCTCTTGAACTGGAGATTATTAAAAGCAGCGCCCGATTTCCATACCCATATTTGAGTATTTTTCCACTTTGATGGAGGGTATCGATGCGGTGTTACGGCCATTGAAAACCCCAGGACTGTGCCGAAGCTGTCCTTAGCGCACCTTGCGACGGCATTTCCCTGCCCGCACAACATGGGGCTTGCATTCCCATTTCGTGTGGCTTAAACATTGTATGACGTTGATGAAGCCTCCACGTTCGTGACTTTCAGCGGTTCACGGAGTGGAGGCTTCTTTATTATCCTGGAACCGTCAAACTACCGTTGTCCCCCGCCACCGCCTGGGGGGTTACCTGATTGAAATTACAAGAGATCGTTATGATGATCGAATAGGAGCTGACGATGTTAAAAATATCCTCAAAAAGGCCACAACCCACCAGGAACTCTCTGAAAAAGAAATATTTGGACTGATCAGCGCAATCAATCGGGATGAAGTCAGCGAGGTACAGATCGCCGGCTTCCAGGTCGCACTCCTGATGAAAGGTTCCTCGCTGAAGGAAATTACGCACCTTGCCAAGGCCATGCGGGAGAACTGCATCCCACTGCGACCTCACGTGCAGGAAGAACTGATGGACACCTGCGGGACCGGCGGCGGCCTCAGCACGTTCAACATCTCCACGGCAACGGCCGTCGTTGCGGCCGCGGCAGGGATTCCCATTGCCAAGCACGGCAGCCGTTCAATATCAAGTCTTTCCGGCAGCGCCGATGTGCTGGAGGCCCTGGCAATCGGACTGGAGCCGTTGGTCGAGGCGCATACCAGGGAAGAATTGGGTTGGGCGGGAGGAATCGGGGCCAGACTGGTGGGGATCAACAATCGTAACATCCTGGAACTGGAAAAAGATGACGGAACGGTTTCGGCGACCCAACTCCTTGCTGAATATAAACCCGAAAATGCCCTTCTGATCAGCGAAAGCTCCATTCAAACTCCCTTGGAAGGCCAGGCCGCCATTCGGGCCGGCGCCGATGTGCTGCTGATCGGCACCGCGCTGTGGCAGGCGGAAGACATGGCTGCATCGTATCAGGCCTTCAGCCGCGGCATCGGCAATCATCGTTGATGAACGGCATCCAGGTCAAGGTCTGCGGGTTGAAACGAGCCGCCGACGTCCGCCTGTGCATGGATCTGGGGGTGGACATCCTCGGGTTTGTGACGGAATACCCGATTCCGGTTCCCTGGAACGTGAGCCGCCACGAGGCCTTGCCCCTGTTGAATCTGGTTCGGCCGCCCTGTCGCAGCTGCATTGTTACCGGCGGTACTCCCGAAAAAGTCATCGAACTGGCCTCCATTCTGCGGCCATCGAGGGTGCAGCTCCATTACGGGGAATCGCTGGCAGATACCATCACCATCGCCGATGCACTGCAGAAGCTCCATATCGATGTGATCAAGACCGTACCGATCAAAGCGGAGGACCGCATCGCCCAATTCGGCACTGTCGATATTGAAGCGATTGTTGCAAAGCTCTGCACAACCGGCATCTCCGGATTACTGGTTGATTCCCGAGGTCCCTCCAATGCCGGTGAAAGCGGGAACCCGCTGGATCTCGATTTGTGTGCCGGGATCATCGCATTATCGTCAAAACCGGTCTTCATTGCCGGCGGAATCAAAGAGGAAAACGTCCGCCATATCCTTGAAAAGACAGGGGCACACTGTATCGATATCATGACCGGGGTGGAAACCAGGCCGGGGGAAAAAGATCCTGCGTTGCTGTCGCGTCTCGTATCGTCTGTGCGCGATTGGAGTCTGCTCAGAAATTCATCTTCGCAGGAGGTCTATACGGCCGCTGCCCCGGATCAAATCCAATCCCAGCCGCAGCAAGGCAATCCGACCGTCACACAATCGTGAGGTTCTGGTTTGCCCGCCCCAACCACCGGGATATCGGCAGCCACACGATGTATGCCCAATCCCGCAAGATACACTCCAGGAGGTTTCTCATGAAGATCATGGCATTCAACGGCAGTCCACGGAAAAAGAAATGGAATACCGTCACGCTCCTCAATAACGCCCTTGAAGGTGCAAGGTCGGCGGGGGCCCAGACCGAGCTGATCCACCTGTATGACCTGAATTTTTCCGGTTGTATCAGCTGTTTCTCCTGCAAGAAAATCAGCCGCACAAAGGACGGCGTCTGTGCGGTACAGGACGATTTGACCGCCGTGCTCGATCGTGTCCGGGAAGCGGATGCGCTGATGATCGGCAGCCCCGTCTATTATGGCTGCGAATCTGCCGCGACCCGGGCCTTTTTAGAACGTCTCTGTTTCCCCTATCTGCAATACAGCAAAAACGTGCGCTCGCTGTTTCCGAGGAAGATACATACGGCGATGATGTACACGATGAATGTACCGGAAGAAATGCTGAAGGGGTTGGGATATGATCAGGTTTTCGGGCGGACGAAAAATATGCTGGAGATGCATTTCGGCGCCTGCGAATTGTTCTTGTCGACGGATACCCTTCAATACAGCGACTATGACAAGTATGGGGCGGAACTGTTTGACAAAGAGGCAAAATACAAACGCCATGCCGAGGTCTTTCCGGAAGACTGCAAGCGCGCCTTTGAGCTGGGGGTGCGTATGGCGTCCGGCGTGACCCCTGATCGGGAGCAGATGTAGCGGGTTGATGTCGGCAGGAGCATGTTTGCCGGCGGGTACCAGGGTTGCTCAATATCCGGTGAGCACAACCGTCGGCAACTCGTGCGGAATCGAAGTTATTCCTCCATCTTACCGACACTCCACGCCTTATCGAGCTCTTCTTCCACGTCGGCATCGAGGTCCATTTTCATCAGCTCTTCCAGATCGGCGTTGTGTTTCTGGTACATGAATATGTACTTTTCTTCGTCATCACGATGAATCTTGTATAATTCCGGCATACTGTCTTCATCTTTTTTCCTGAAGATGCGCATCAGCTTATACGCCTCGTACGGGTGCACACCGAGCATCTTCAAGGCATCCTGGCCCAGCGAGAGTGCACTCCCGAACGTCTCCCGGCGGATGACGGCAACCCCCATATCCATCAAGTCATAGGCGGCGGAGCGGTCTGAAGCATTGGCGGCGATCTTGAGGTGGGGGTAGTGTTTCTGGACCAGGTGGACCAGTTCCCGGGCCTTTTCGATATCACCTATGGTTATGATGATCAGTTCCGCCTCTGCAGCCCCGGCAGCTGCAAGCAGGTCCAGACGGGTGATATCTCCGTAGTAGACCTCGAAGCCGAACCGACGGAGGATGTCGACGTTGGCCGCGTCATGGTCGAGAATAACCGGCCTGATCCCGGAGGCGATGAGGAATCGACCGAGATCGGTGCCCAACCGGCCAAATCCTGCAAGAATGACCCTGTTTCCCTGATGCTTGATCGCATCGGCGGCCCTGTCCTGCCCCTCGCCATCATCTCCGGCAGCCAGCCTGGCATGCAGTAAAAACAGCAGCGGCGTCAGGAACATCGATATCGCCACGGCGGAAATAAGCGGTTCAACGACATTGTTCGGCAGAATTCCATTGACCTTTGCATACTGGAAAAGGACAAAGGCAAATTCACCGCCCTGGGCCAGAGCAACAGCAAAAAGCCACCGTTCACTTCCGGGCATCTTGAAGAGAACGCCGGTGATCATCAGCACGAGCCACTTGATACCGAGAAGACCGAGGACCATAGCGGCGATCAACAGGGCATGGTCGCCGATCAGGGTGAAATTGAGACTTGCCCCGATGGAGATAAAAAAAATTCCCAGCAGCAGGCCCTTGAACGGCTGGATATCGCTTTCCAGCTCATGCCGGTACTCACTTTCCGCCAGAACCACACCCGCCAGAAAGGTGCCGAGGGCAGGCGACAGTCCAACCGCACTCATCAGAAGACTTATGCCGACAACCAGGGCCAACGCGGCGGCCACGAATATCTCATGGACCCGTGTCGAGGCGATGGCGCGGAAAATCGGCCGGCTGGCAAATTTGCCGACGAAAAAAATGAAATTTACCGCCAGCAACGTCACCAGGATACGTACGTAACCGGGCAGGCCGGACATGTCGAAAAGAGCGGAACCTTGAGGGCCGCTGTCGATCACCGCCGCTGTCGCCAGAAGCGGCAGGATTGCCAGGATGGGGATAACCGCCAGATCCTGGAACAGGAGGACCGAAAAAATCGACCGGCCCGGGGATGTATTCAATATCCCCCTTTCCCGAAGGGTCTGCAGGACAATGGCGGTGGAGGAAAGCGAGACGATGAGCCCGATAGCGACGGCCTGCTGCCACGGCAGGCCGCTGAGGGATACTGCGCCGCCGATGGCGACGCTTGACAGCACCACCTGGGTGCCGCCCATGCCCAGTATCGGGATACGCAGCTGCCAGAGCAGGGAAGGTTTGAGCTCCAGTCCGACGAGAAACAGCATCATCACCACGCCGAATTCGGTGAAATGCATGACCTCTTCGATGTCGCCGATCAGTGACAGCCCGAAGGGGCCGATAACAATACCGGCCAGGAGATAGCCAAGGATGGACCCGAGGCCGCATTTCTTCGCCAGCGGTACGGCAATGGCGGCGGCGGCGAGGAATATGAAGAGTTGGAGAAGAAAATGTTCCATGCCTATATATTCCTGATAGTGAGATCGAGATTGCTGTTCAAGTATTCGTGTTGTTTCGCTTTTTGTATATCCAACGCATCGTCCCGGAGAGCCGTTACGACACGACGGTACTCTGTGGCGTGGCTGCTGATTTTTTCCTCCGACATTCCCCGGTGCATGCCGAGAACGGTAAAGGGCGGAAGCCATTCCATCCGGCAGGTGTTCGCCGTGGCGCGATACGGAGCCATCAACTCGCCGATGGTAAAGGTGTTGAGACCGTGTTTCCGGTAGGAATCACTATCCCCGCCGGCGGTCAGGGCCTGGAGGAAATATTTCCCTTCCAGTGCATTTCCATTGACACCATAGGCCCAGCCGTACTGCAGCACCAGATCAAGCCACTCCTTCATGATCGCCGGAGTCGAATACCAGTAGAGCGGATGCTGAAAGATGATGACGTCATGGGCCAGACACAGTTTCTGCTCATGGGCGACATCGATCAGAAAATCGGGATAGGCGGCATACAGGTCATGGAACGTGACCCCATGCAGGTCTTCGACCGCTCCCCGCATTGCGGCATTTATTTTGGAGCGGGCAATTGCCGGGTGGGCAAAAATGATCAGTATTTTCTTCATTTTCATTCTGAGTGAGGTGACAAGAACAGGATTTCCGTTAGCATACGCAGGGACCGGCGGCCTCCACCGAGCTCACCCCCGCCCACTCCCGGCCGCCGATTTTTCTTCGTGGCAACTATACCGGCTATCGGCCATGATCGCCATCACTGAGAACGGCAGATGGACGTCAAGGAAAAGAACGTGCAACAAGATGAGGTTGCTCCATCTGATCCACACATTCGACGTGGTCGTTCCTGATCGTGACCTCGATCTACGATGCCTGCCACTCCTACCGGCTGTTGCAGAACACATCAAATCATTCGCGAGTGGCATACAAGATTTCTGCATGCGTTGGTTCCGTCACTGATCAGCACGCAGGAACCAGGCTTGGCGTGGAGGTTACTGGCTATTTTCTCCAGCGGATGAAAACCAAATGGGGGAGTTGCAATCACAAAAGGGAATACCGACCGCTTTTTTCCCAAAAAAGAACAGGGATACCTCAACATATGCCAATGATTCAAATTTTTTATACTTTTCGTGCCATTACTTTTGAAACTGGTATTTTTATGCTATCATTTTCTGATAAAATTTCTCAGAAAACCGGCCCGCGAAGGAGATCAGTTTGCTCCGCAGCGGAAAAATATTTTTTCAGTACCTTCATACCAGCGATACCATCGCAATCAACACGAAAGGGGGGTGGTCTCAACAAGAAACCGTAGCGGCTCTGTGGCAGAGTCCTTTATTTCCGCGTTGTTCTGTATCTGCCTTCAGGGCAATAACCGTCCACTTCAGAGGAGGAACTACCATGCGCAGGAAAAACACATTGAAAGTAGTGCTCACCTTGGCATCGGCGCAACTGTTGGTTGTCGCCGGCGCATTCGCCCTGACTCCGCAGGCGGAACTGACTGACCAGGAGGCGTTGGGCAAGGCGCTGTTCTTCGACGAGGATCTGTCTCGCAATGGCAACCAGTCATGCGCCACCTGCCACGCACCTGAGGTCGGCTGGACCGGTCCGCATTCAGATATCAACCTTCATGGAGCAGTCTACGAGGGTTCGATTCCGCTCGCCTTCGGCGACCGCAAACCGCCCACAGCCGCCTATGCCGGCGACAGTCCGGTTCTGTATTACAATGCCAGGGCCGGTGCCTGGGTGGGAGGCATGTTCTGGGACGGCCGGGCCACCGGCTGGACGCTCGGCGACCCGCTGGCCGAACAGGCCCAAGGCCCCTTCTTGAATCCAAAGGAACAGGCCCTCTCCTCACCAGCTGATGTAGTGGCCATAGTCAAGGATTCAGCCTATCAAACACTTTTCGCTGATCAGTGTACAGGTGATGTTCCCGAGCTCTACAATTGCATCGGCCGCGCCATCGCAGCGTACGAGCGCTCTACCGAGGTCAGTCCCTTCACCTCCAAATACGATTACTGGCTGCAAGGGAAGGCCAAGCTGACCGCCGAGGAACACCTTGGCCGGGCACTGTTCCAAGGCAAGGGCAAATGCTCGGCCTGCCATATCATGAAGGGCAAGCAACCGCTGTTCACCGACTTTACCTACGACAACCTCGGCATCCCGAAAAACCTCGAAAATCCCTTTTACGTTGAGAATCCAGACTATATCGATCTCGGCCTTGGTGGGTTCTTGCAGAGTATAGGAAAGGATTTCGCGTTGGAGATAGGTAAGCATAAGGTACCGACCCTGCGCAATGTCGATCTGAGGACGTTAGTAGATGGCACTGACATCACAAAGGCCTACGGCCACAACGGCTATTTCAAATCTCTGGAGGAAATAGTCCACTTTTACAATACCCGCGACGTCCCCGGTGCGGGTTGGGATAGCGAGCCCTGGCCGGTCCCCGAAGTGGCCGCCAACATGAACACCGCCGAGTTGGGGGATTTGGGCCTGTCGCCCCGCGAGGAGGCGGCGATCGTGGCCTTCATGAAGACGCTGTCCGACGGTTACACGCCTTGACCCGGATGGTGAACATAGAGTAACCTCAACCTCTGCCCCCTTCCGCAGTCGATAGCCGAAAGAAAGGGGTAGAGGTTGAAGACAGGGAATAGGATGTCCCGCCATAAAGTCCCCTGACAGTTTTGCCTTAATCCTCTTCATCGTCCGAGGTCATCCTCGGCCTGATTCTCATCGGATCCTATGCAAACAAAAAGGATAAAGCTGTACAGCATCACGACCTGCGCCTTCTGCAAGGCCATAAAAAAAATGCTGACGGATCTCAATGTGGCCCATGAATCCGTCGACGC
>Ga0209066_10005041_pt1 | contig 14122 bp, 1 predicted proteins | sample All_14_2_FD_187198 | JGI IMG/M metagenome (GOLD analysis project Ga0209066, IMG submission 187198) | Freshwater microbial communities in response to fracking from Pennsylvania, USA - Allegheny Zone_MetaG_DW_15 (SPAdes) (version 2) ...
GGTTCCGTCAATATGGGCGGCTCGTCTCTCATTGACGCGTCTTCCACGACAGGTGTTGGCGGCTCCGTCACCATCATCGGACAGAATGGAATTACCGCAAACGACATTACGACCAACGGTAACGACATAGTTCTGTCGGTTTCCGCACCGCAAATCCTCGGCGGACCGCTAGTCGTGACAGATGGCACCTTATCTGGTGGCATAGTCAACGCGCTCGCCCCAGTGACCGATGGCAACTTGCAACTCCACAACATCAACGGCGCTAGCAACGTCCAACTCCGTGGAGGCAACGGTGCGTCCAACACAATCACGCAAACAGCAGGCGGTGTGGTCAGCGCATCCAACCTTCGCGTGGTACTCGAAAACGGCAGCGCTACGCTGGCAGGAAGCGCCGGTCTGTTAAACGCGATCGTCGGAGGCACAGGCTCTGTGACTCTCGATAACGGATCCACCGATATCAATCTCGTGGTATCGAATTCGAATACCGCTCAAAACATCGATGTCAGAACCACGGGCTCGCTTGTGCTCTCCTCCGACATAACCGCTGGTAGCTTGACGCTTTATGGTGGCGGAACCGGTCTCAATGTCAATCGGAACGTCGACGTGAACGGAGCGACCGTGATCAGGTCCACAGCAGGTCCGCTCACGGTTACAAACGCAATCTCCGGTGGCAGCGTTCTTCTGCAACAAACCGCTGCGAACGGTTTAATCGATATCAATAACACCGTGACCTCAACAGGAACCTCGGTAACACTGAGCAACGCAGGCAGCGGTAACGTTCACATCGACGGAGCTGTGAGCGCTGCAACCGCTCTCAATCTCATCCTCGGTTCCGGCACGCTTGATCAAACCGCGTCGGTTTCAGGCACTAGCCTTGACGTCACCGTCGGAACCGGCACCGTCAATCTCAATACTCAAAACAACAACGTCGGCTCCTTGTCCGTCACCGCGACAGGTGCAGGCAATGTTCAACTGAACAACGGAACCAACGACATCGCGGTCAATTCAGTGACCGGATTGTCGACCGGCGGTTTAATAGTTAGAACGACCGGTACTCTAGACCTCAACTCCGCATTGACTGTCAATACGCTCACTCTGAGCGGCGGCGGTACCGGATTAACCATCGACAACAACATCATCACCACAGGTCTTGCAACGATTACAGCATCTGCCGGAGACTTGACGGTGGATTCCACCCACACCATATCCGGTGCTGGGGACAAACTGCTGCAAGCGACGGGAACATCCGGTGACGTCATAATCAATGGTGGCGTGAGCGGCAGCAACGTGACACTCAGAGCAACTACCGCCGGCGGTGACGTCACCATTGTGGCAGCAGTGAATGCAGCAGGAGGAGTGATCGGACTGGAAACAGACGGTGGTAGCGTTTCAGAAAGCGGCTCCGGCTCGTTGACCGGCAGCGTCCTCAACTTGAACCTCGCTCAAAACGGAACCAGCGCCACGTTAAACAATGCAAATAACGTAGGCACACTAAACAGTCTTGGCGCAGGCAACGGAACGACCGTTTCACTGAACAATGGCGGCAACCCAATTCAACTAGGCACCATCACGGGTTCCGCACACAACTTCCAGGTCAACACTACCAGCGGTGCAATTTCAACATCCGCTAACGCCTTCAACTTCGCAACCCTCGCGTTGACCACGGCAACAGGTTCTATCAGCGTCGACGCGGACATCACAGCGACGACCTCAGCCGACTTGAGCATTACGGGTGGTTCGGGCAACTTGACTATCACCGGACTCGGCACTCTCTCGAGTGCTGCTGGTGCGCTCAGCCTGAGAAACGATGGTTCCGGCAACATAGCGATAAACGGAGCCATCAGCGGCAACCAGATTGCTTTGCAACTGGCCGGAGGTCAGGTCACGCAGTCGGGTACCGGCACGGTGACGGCAGGAACGCTTGATGTGACCATCGCAGCGGTGGGTCAAGTCAACCTGAATAACCTTCAAAATAACATCTCAGTGCTCAACACCGATGCCCAAGTGTTCGGATTTACACTGATCGACAATGGTGCAAACAACATCGCAGTCAACAACATTGTTGGTGGCACTCAATCACTTTATGTTCACACAACTGGCGAAATAGATCTGGTAAGCGACTTCACAGTTAGCTCTTTGAACCTGCAAGCTGGCAGCGCTTTAGACATTGATGTCGACATCGTCGCCAACGGCGGCACCTCAATCACCACTGTAGGGGCTCCGCTCAGCATCACGAGTACCGGAAGCCTTACAGGAACTGGCTCCAAGACCATTCTCTCTGGCGGCGCGTTCACCGTGGATGGTGCACTTTCTTCGTCGAGCTTCGTGACCATTCAAAATAATACCGGCAACATTGACATCAACGCTGGCGTTTCCGGAACCGCCATAATTATCGATGCCTTCAATGGTGGAATCAGCCTTGATGCACTGGTTAACGCCAGTACCTCGCTGAGCATGTCAACGAGCGGCAGCAACGTCATCAGCCAATCAGTAGGGTTCTCAACACCAGTTCTGAATATCTCGCTTGCCAATGGCGCTGCTAATCTGGCGTTCCCCGCAACAAATAACGTCGGCACGCTCAACACGAACGTGACAGGAAGCGGATTCGTCGGTTTGAACAACGGTGTCAATGACATCACCATCAACAATATTGTTGGAAACTCTCAAAGCCTGACGGTGCTCACTCAGGGCGACATGCTGTTCAACAACGATTTCCAGGTCGACACACTTGGACTGACATCATCCAACATGAACATCACTGTGGACATCGTCACTACAGGTAATGCAACGATTAACGGTTTGAATGGTGATCTCGTAGTTGCCAGCTCCGGTAGCCTGACCGGTTCCGGCTTCAAATATCTGAGCGGACTATCGAACGGCACCACCATCGATATCAACGGAGCCGTCACCGGAAGCGGTGTCACAATCACCCAGCAGGCGGGCGGCAACATCACTATCGATGCAGCTGTCACAGCCACGACCGGCACATTAACTCTGGCAACAACCGGAACGGGTTCTATCAATCAAACGGTCGCATTCTCGGCACCGGCACTACAGGTGAACCTGGTCAACGGTACTGCAACACTCGACCAGCTCAACAGCGTAAATTCGTTAAGCACCAATGTCAGTGGCACGGGCACCGTGGACCTGGTTAGCAATACCAACCTTGTCATCAACTCAATCATCGGTGCTAACCAAACACTTCAAGTGCAATCAACCGGAACTCTCGCGACAACTTTGAATGCGCCGTTCACCGTCAATAGTTTGAGGCTGCAAGGCGGATCCGCTTTGACTATAAACACGGCGATCACCGCAACTACAGAGGGTCTGTACATTGTTGACAGTGGTGACATGCTCGTTACAGCAGACGGCTCATTGAGCGGTTCCGGCAACCAGCTAGTCCAAGATTTCGGCGGCAATATCATTCTCAACGGCGAAGTCTCCGGCGTTGCAGTGTCGCTGCAAACATTCGGAAACATCACCATCAATGACGCGGTAACCGCTGATGGCGTATCACTCTCAGTGGACACCGGTACAGTGTCTCAGTCGGTTGCGGGCATCATCACAGCCGACAGTCTCACAGCTTCCATCGGAAGTGGCTCCCTCAATTTGAATACGGCACTAAACTCAGTCGGCGCCCTCGCTGTGTTTTTCAATACCGCCACCACGGGCTCGGCTAGCTTCACCAACGGTGCGCGTAATTTGAGCCTGAGCGTGCTAGGAACCGGAGATAGTCTAGAAGTCAGCACCGCGACGGGTGGTGCCTTGAGTCTGCAGACTGCAATAACCACTTCGTCGACAATTTCGCTGAGCAGCGGCGGAGCAAACTTCGCCATAGATCAAGCTCTTACCTCTGGCAGCATAACGCTGGGTTCGGTCGGTAACATAAGTCAGACGGCCGGACTGACAGCCAACTCATTGCTGGTTTCGCTCTCATCGGGCACTGCGACGCTGACCACCGGCAATAATGTCGGCAGCCTCTCAACCAACATCGGAACGGGCACGCTGACGTTCTCCAACGGAACAAACAATCTATCGCTCGGTACGATCACTGGCGCAAGTCAGACACTCAATGTTACCGCCGGAGAAATAGCGAACACCGGCGCATTCACGGTCGCGAACCTCAGCCTGACCTCCACGGGTGGCAACGATATTGTGCTCAATGACAGCATCACTGGCAGTACCACCATAACGCTGAATTCTGCTAATGGCATCGTTCAAAATTCAGGCACCGTAGGCGGTGGAGCACTCTCTATTTCTCTCGGTACCAATGCGCTGTTCCTTAACACGGATGTGGACTCGCTAACAATCACCAGCGCTCCAGCTATGACAGGCGTACAGATAACCGAAGCGAGCGGCATTCAACTATTGTCCCAAGCGGTTAGCTTCCTCACTGTCAATGCAGGATTCTCCACCGGTGGTGACATCACGACCGGCGCAGGTCTCAATCTCCTGTCCTTGACCCTGAATGCAAATCTGGGAAGCATCAGCCTCTCCAACGACGTAACAGCAGGCACCTTGTCGCTAACTGCGACAAACTCAATCAGTTCGACCGGACTCCTTACGATTGACACGCTTCTGATGTCTGCCGGCGGCAATATCGGTTCTGCATTAGCACCAGTTCGCGTCACCGCAGCGAACAGCATCCTCGCATCGGTCAACACGAGTGGCGACGTTTTCATCACGAGAACAGATTCCGACCTGCTCGTTCTGGCGGTTGGTTCCACAGCTCAAAACATGACCATCGTTGCTGATACGCTCGAAACACGAGGAGCGACACTCACAGGTGCGTTCAATGCCACAACCAATGCATACAGCGCATCCAATACTTTGCAAGCAACCAGCATCGACATCGCAAGTGCCGCTGGCAGCGGTCTAACGGTTGACGGCACTCTGTCTGCGGTGATGACAGCGACAAGTGGATCGGTCAACTTGACGGCTACAGCCAACGACCTCACGCTCAATGGTGCAATGACCTTTAACGGCACGACGAATCTCACGGTGAGCCCATTCAACGATATTGTTGTAAGCGCAGGCGCCAACTATGTCGGCAACGACACCGTCAATCTCAATACCTGCTCAATCGTTCTGCAAGGCAACATCAGCGGAGACCCGTTGAACTTCAACTGCCCGCTCGGCGCAGGCACCATCGCTAACTCAACTGGTGATGTGGACCTCACAGGTTTGAATTTGAACTTCTCTGGTCAATCGCTGGCGATAATCGCTTCCGGCAACGTCATCGCCGGAACCAATACACTGATCAACCTCTCCTCCAGTACAGGAGATGCCGGTGACTTGCTAGTCGTAGCAGGTTTCGACTTCACACCGGCAACGGCTGGTCAAGTCGGTCCTGTAGCTACTTTGTTCACGATGGGGGCGCCGAACGCCACCGGCGGCAATATCAACCTGGTAGGTTTGACCGTCAACACAACATCGACAAACGGCGCAGGCGGTGACGTTCAACTAATCGCTAACGGCGGTTCCTCGTTCTCCGGTCAAATTGCCGCAGGAAACTTCAACACTACAGGCTTGACCTCAAACGGTTCATTCACAGTTATCGCTGAAAATGGATTTACCGCAGGAACAATAAGCAGCGGAACCGTTTCGATCACGAATGCAGAACCGGTAATCACCGGCGGAACCATTCTGATTGGTAACGGCGAGCAACTCGGCGCCGGCTCATTCAGCGCCGGTACGGCAACTTCGGGAGACATCATTGTAGGGTCCATAAACGCAAACGGTGCAGACGTCACAATCAATGCCGGCACCACCGTTTTTGACGACGTCACCGTCACTTCCGTGGGCGCAAACAATTTGAACCTCAATGTCGGAACAGGCATTGTTGAAATCGCATCTAGCGACGTCAATGTTTTGAACACAAATGCAAGCGGCGACGCATTCATCAGATTGAGCTCCAACATCAACGGAATTCAACTTGGAAGCATCGTAGGTGCAACGCAAGACCTGAGCGTCACTGATAACACTTCGATAGCAACGACCTCCGGATTCACCACCGGGGACCTCTGGTTGGTGGCGCCATCCATCTCGCTGGATCACGCGATCGTAACAACCGGTGCAACAAATATCACCGGAGCAAATTCTCTCCAACTCAATGCAAATTTGACTGGCGCAGGCTATAAATCGCTTTCTTCTAGCGGCGTCTTCACCATCAACGCGCAATTGAGCAGCTCCGCTTACATCAGCCTGGGAGTCGGCACAGGCGGCGTCCTCACCGATACAGCACTCGGTTTCGTGACGGCGCCTACCTTAAACATCTACGCTGATGCAGGCTCAAACACGACCCTTGATTCAACATCAAACAACGTTGGCACATTGAATACCGACAGCAACGGTGCAGCTTCGATTACCTACAGTAATGGCGCAAACGACCTGATACTTGGCACCGTCACTGGTGCTGGTCAAAATCTGGCTGTTTCTACAACTGGAAATCTAGACCAGACAGCAGCGATCAACATCGCAAGCTTGAGTCTCTCAGGCGGTGGAACCGGTCTTAACATCGACTTCGGCGTAACCACATCTGGTTTGGCCAGCCTCAATGCTACGGCAGGCGACCTCACGGTAACAGGAGTCATCGGCGGAACCGGTGACAAACAGCTGACAGCGCTTGGCGCGGTCAACATCAATAGCGCAGTAAGTGGACAGAATGTGAGCATCACAGGTAGCACCATCGCTCTCGACGCTACTGTCACCGGCTCAACAACAGTTTCCCTGGACGCAAGCGCCGCTATCACTCAATCATCCGGCAGTATAAGTGGCGGAGCATTGACGGTGGCCTTCGGAAGTGGACCTCTCACACTAGCCACTGACGTCACCTCGTTGTCGACAGACGCGGTTGGTCAAAGCCTGACAATCAATGAAGCTAACGGCATTCAGCTGTTGGCACAAAACATTTACAACCTGCTTATCTCCGCGGGTCTGACTTCGACCGGCGCGATCACTACGGGCGCTACCGTCACAGTAGGCAACACGCTCAGCCTGACGGATAACAATGGCGGCATCAGCCTGTCTAATAGCATCGTTACACAAAATGCGCTTCTGTTCTCCAATACAAGCATCACGCAAAGCAGTGGTCTCATCAGTAGTGACGCTCTATCTATTGATGTCAGCGGAGGTAGTTCGACTCTAACAACTGACGTGAACACGTTGACCGTCGCCCTGTCGAACAACGCAACCGTCACTATCAATGAAGACGCCGGAATCGCGATAGTCTCGGGAAGCGGCGGAAACGGCAGCCTGACAGTGAATGCAGGACGCAATAATACTGGCGACATTACGACCTCTGGTTCATTGTTGAATACAATCGACGTGACTGGAACTCTGACGCTGGACAACAATAATGGCGGCATAAGCTTGTCGGTCGACATCAATGGAACAACAGCAGTCAATCTCGACGCGTCGACCTCGATCAGCCAATCAGGAACTTTGATCTCCGGAGGTGCACTCTCGGTAGCATTCGGCACGACGGCTAGCCTCTCGACCTCAGTCGCGTCTCTGACGACGAATGCGCCAGGTAGAACTCTGACCGTATCCAACGACGGTGCCCTGAGCTTGCTGGGACAAACTCTGGACACGCTCAATCTCACAAACCAGGGCGATGTCACTACGAATGCAACCTTCAGCGTCGCCACGCTCAACATCAGCACCGTCACTACTGGTGATATCAACCTGAATAGCAACGTGACAGGCACAACAGCTGTCAGTCTCGATGCTGCTGGCTCCATCAGCCAGGGAGCAGGCAATGTCCTGGCAGGTGGTGACCTCACCCTGACTTATGCCACAGGTCCCGTCACCCTGACCACCGATGTCACTTCATTAACCTCGAGTGGTCCAGGAACCTTGACCATTAACGAAGATGATGGAATTCAACTGAACGCTCAAAATGTGACTGCGCTCACTGTCAATGCGGGCAGAAACAATGCTGGCAACATCACCACAGCGGCGAACATCTCCGTCAGTGATTTGATTCTCGATAACAATAACGGCTCGATTGCAATCTCGAACAACCTGACGGCAACCAACGTGACACTTGATGCGTCCGGAACGATCACTCAATCGGCGGGCATCATCAACGGAACCACGCTATCGGTAGGCTTCGGAAGCGGACCTGTTGCTCTGACAACCAACGTATCGAACTTGACCACCACGACCGGCGGCTCACTCACCGTTAGCGAAAACGACGGCATCAATCTGCTCGCTCAATCAGCGACCAATTTGACCGTCAATGCGGGTCTCACAGGTGCGGGCGCAATCACGACCGGTGCAAACATCTCCGTTGCGGGATCACTCAATCTGGCCAACAGCAACGGTGCAATAAACCTGAATAACAACATTGCAGGTTCCGTCGGTGTCTCACTCGACGCTTCCACTACGATTACGCAAGCAGGTGGCACCTCAATCAACGGTGGTGCGCTGAGCGTCGCTTTCGGAAGCGGACCAGTGAGCCTGACCACCAACGTAGTCTCGCTAACCACGGACGCAGCCGGAAACGCCCTCAGCATCAACGAGGCCAACGGCATCCAATTGCTAGGTCAAAACCTCGATCAATTGGTTGTGACGGCTGGTCTGACTGGAGCAGGTGATATCACGACCGGTGCGGATGTCGTGGTTCCGGTTCTATCACTAACCAACAACAATGGGTCGATTGCCCTTTCCAACAACATCAATAGCACCACTTCGGTTGTCCTTGATGCTTCGGCAACGATCAGCCAGACCGCTGGCACTGTGACAACGGACGCCCTCGAAGTCGACTTCGGAACAGGTCCGGTCACACTAGCGACAAACGTGAATTCGCTTACGTCCTTCAGTGGTGGCGGTTCACTCACGATCAATGAATCGAACGGTATCAACATTGGCGTAGTCGACGTCGATAACCTGACAGTCAACGCGGGCTTGACCGGAGCTGGGGCTCTCGTCGTGAATGCTTCACTCAGCTTGAGTGGCGTACTGGTCCTCGATAACAACAACGGTTCGATCGATCTCTCCACCGCCATCAGCGCCAACTCAATAACGCTTGATGCTTCGACGACAATCAATCAGTCTGCGGGCTTGCTGTCTGCTACCGACTTAAGTGTTGCCTTCGGAGACGACACCACTGTCGAACTCGATACCAACGTCGCGTTCCTGACGACGGCGAACTCCCTTGGCGGAACTCTCACAATCAATGAAAACAACGATATCGCGCTGAAGAGCCAGAACATCACCGATCTGAACATCAATGCAGGCTTGGTCTCAGCTGGTGGCATCACGTTCTTCTCTCCAGTCACTGTAGCTGGCGCGATGACGCTGACCAGCAATCAAGGCTCAATCAACTTCAACAACAATGTCTCGGCGGGTTCGGTCAACGCAACAGTGGTGAATGGAGCAGATCTGTTCATCGGCGCTACCGTGGCCGCAACGACAGTCACACTCACCACCAATGGCGGTGACATTCTCGAAGTCTCTTCCGGCAACGTTGCAGCCACCACCCTGAATCTGAACTTGAACGGTGGCACGCCAGGAAGTGCAGACCTCAGCACCAACGCTAATGCAGTAAGCACGCTCAACAGCGCTGGCGGCGGAAGCGTTTCAATCAACAACGGAACTACCGCGCTCAGCCTTGGAACGCTCGGAGCGAGCCAATCGCTCACAGCAAGTTCAACAGTTTCAGTCACCACTACATCTGATATCACTACCACAGGTGATGTCGCCCTCACCACGGCCTCGCTAGTAAATGGATTCGACCTTGCAGCAAACTCCATCACTGTTGCAAGTCAGACTGGTAGCGGACTCTCGGTTAACGGTTTAACCGGCGGAACATTCAATGCCACGGGCAGCGGTGAAGTGGTGAGCATGACTGCTACCAACGGTTCCCTCGATCTGTTCGGCACGATGACATTCATCAGCGAAACGGACATGTACGCTGACGACATCGAGTTCCACGTCAACACCGGAGCCAATGTGACCGGTCAGCAACGGTTGACGGTTCACGCTTGCGACGTAAACCTGCAGGGTGCGATTGTCGCCAATCCACTTATCTTTGATTGCCAGTTCAGCGAACTGACGATCGGCAACGGTGCAGGGGACGTCGTCCTCACTGGAGACATCCAGGCTCTCAGCCGCTCGGTGGCAATCATCGCATCGGGCAGCATCATAGGCAGCGGCATCACATCAATCGATCTCTCCAATCCGGGTGGACCGGCTGGAACTCTGACCATGGTCGCCGGCTTCGACTTCACACCGGCGGATACTCCGCAATTTGAAGATTCGACGACTCCTTTCACCGGTTTCACCGCTAATGCCACAGGCGGAAACATCGACCTCGGTAACGTCACCATAAATGTATCCAGTGGAACGGACACTGCGGGCAGCGTCACAGCTGTTGCGAATGGTGGTTCGACTAACGCAGGAACCATCACCGTCGGCGCCATCAACGCGAATGGTGCCGGTGCTGCGGGCACCGTGCTCCTCGTCGGAGAAAGCGGTGTCACCGCTGGCACCATTACAGCCACCGGCGGATCGGCTGGAACGGTTTCACTCCTGGCGGCTCAACCGACAACAAGCGGCGTGCCGACGATCTTGAATGGTGTGCTCTCCGGTGGTAACTTCCAAGCAGGTGCGATCACGTCCGGCGACATCACAGCTGGTGCTATCACCGCGACAAACATCACGCTTCAAACAGAAGGTGCAAGCAGCACCATCACTCTGAATGGTGCGTTGACCTCGTCCAACTTGAACATCCTGGCCGGCACAGGAACAATCGACATCACGAATAGTGGTTCGAACACCATCGCTGCTCAAGCTGATGGCTCCGGAAACGGCGGTCTCCTCAACATCAGTTCATCAGACATCGTCGGCGGTGCTGGCGCGGTCAATCTGACAGCTGCCGGCACTACCGGCAATGGCGGCTCGATATTCTTTGAACATAATGGAAATGCTTCAATGACCGTGGGCTCCGAATACACCTTCGACGCTAGCGGCGCCCTCAACGGTGGCTTCATCAACCTGCGTTCGCTGGATGCGGACATCATCATTAATGGCGGATTGACCGCTGCCGGTGCTAACGGCGATGGCGCAAGATACGTACTTCAAGCAGGGGTTCCAGTCAGACTGGTACTGAATGACACGTCCTTCCTCAGCGAAACCGATGCGACAGGCGCGAATGGCAATGGCGGAGTCCTGAGCCTCACCGGCGGTACCATCGTGGCAGCGAGTTCCGCAACTCAGCCCTTGTTGCTCAGTGCAAATGGCAATGGCACCGGCAATGGTGGCTCAGTGTTCTACACTTCGAGCGACGTCACTCAGACATTCGTGGGAGTGCCTGCGAAGGCCCCGAAAGGCGCAGCAATCTTCCTCGAACTCAGCGCTACAAGCGGCACCGCGGGCGGTGATGGTGGTACCGTGAGCGTCGAAGTCGGCGGCAACCTCACAGTCGATCCGACTGCGCTCAATGCCGGACCGCTTGCTACAACGGGAGACCACAATGGTGGTTCTTACGAATTAAACGCAGGAACAAACGCTCCCAAGGGCGCTTATCTGGTCGTGAACGGAAGCCTGGACGCTAGCGGCGTCGGTAACGGCGGGGGCGGCTCAATCGACCTGAGAACAAACAACAAGAAGGCCTTCATCGTCGGCTCGACCAAAAATCTGAAGAACGGCGTCAAGGGTACTCTCACCGCGAATGGAAACAACGGCACCGTAGTGCTACGCAACGCAGGCGGCGGTCTGACCGTGTCGACCTCCGACTCGCTCGTCGGCGAAGAGTTCCGCCTCGTCGCTGGTGGCAAAGGAGCGATCACGACCTCTAAAGACGTGGTCATTACAGCTGGACAGCGCATTGAGTTCCAAGCCGACACAGGCGCCATCGGCAAGAAACCGATTGTCGTGAACACGCCGGTGATATCAGCGAACACGCAAGGGGCTGTTAACATCATCAACAACTTTACCGGTCCGATGGTGCTCGCTGACTCCACAGGCGGCAAGGGCTTTAGTCTTGAATCCGCAGGCGGAATTGAAATCGGTGCTCTCTCCACCACCAAGGGTTCCATTGACGTCATCGCCAATGGAGGCATCCTCTCCGTCAGAGCCGGCAATGACGTAAATGCGGCGAACGGAGCGCTATCTTTGATCAACATGGACACCACCAATGGTTCCATCTTGATTGACGATGGGGCGACGGTCCAAACTTCCGGAAAAGGCAAAACCACCACCATCTCCATCGGTGCAGCACCGAGGAAAGGTACGGTCGGTCCAACTCCAGCAGGCGTGACCATTGACGAAGATGGCGGCACCGTTTACTTCGGTCAAGCTGGCGGCGTGGTGGCACAATCCGTTGCCGATGTGATCGCGAAGAACCAGGATGTAATCTTCAATAACGCATCCACTAACATCGCAACCAACAAGATCACCCTAGGTGACAACGCGACAGTCATCGCAGACCCACCGACAAAAACGGTTGCGACGGTTCCATTCGTGATACCAAGCACCATTGAACTCAGCTCTCAGCCAACCGTTTCCGCTACGTCGAACGGCTCGGTTCAAGTTGCAGTCAACAATGGCTTGACTTCGACATTCGATGCATCGCAAATCACAAACCAATTGGCGACCGTCGATAGTTCGACCGGTTGGACCGAAACAACCAATGCAAACGGAGCAAGAACTCTCAGCCGTTCACTCAGCGGAGGAATCACCATGCGTGGTGCTGATGAGGTTATCGATAACGCAGACGATATGCTCGTGAGTGCCGCTTTCCACACAGGCAAAGAAGCCGGACTGAATGAATTCTCGGTCGACAACAGCAAGGTCGACATGACTGAATCGACCGACGCGAGCGTCCAGCAGCTGCCTAACAGCAAGCGCTTCGTACTCAAGCAAGGAAACGTAGTATTCGCTCCGTTCCAAGACACGACGATCGAAACCGCTCACGGCTCCGTGAAGATCGCTGCAAACTCTGTGGCACTCGTAATGGAATCGACAAACGGATTGGCTGTCTACAACATCAACGACAGCAAGAAAAACTCCGTCGTCATCAACACTCAAGGTAATCAACTGACGCTCTCTCCAGGACGACATGCTCTGGTCAGCAGTCATGCGGAGTTCGTTGACGGCAACGCTGTGGAACTTGTCCAACATCGCAACTTGAGTCGAGTGACATTGAGCAACGGAATGAGGGTCTTCACCACAGAATTCTCTATTCCATCAGCCTGCTACGCGGTCAAACCTCTCAAGCAGTTGATGAGCTCAAAACACGCAGAAGCCTCGAAGATGGCGAAAGGCATTCTAAAGACGACTGCGGTCATTATGACGTTGAGCCCAGACAGGGGAGATTTCGTCCAGTTCTTCAAACCAAGAACAACAGCGATGAAATAGGTAAAAAAATCTGCTATAAAAATCCAAACCTAGGAAGTTTGGAGATTATTCCCTTGACTACACTTGATGGGTTATCACTCAGGCAGGCTCGCAGCGAAGATCGCGATGAGATTCTGAAGGTGCACGAAGCCGCTTTTGGCCGCGCGGCGGAAGCGAAACTGGTGGAGACACTTTTAAACGATGGCGCTGACATCCGCGAACTATCGCTTGTTGCGATGCGCGATGGCAAAATCGTTGGACACATCCTCTACACTGAGGTTCAAATTCTGGATGAGAAAAACAAAAATCTCTCCTCTATGGTGCGAGGCAAAGGTGGGATCGCCTATGCTGTAGCATTGGCACCGCTAGCGGTGCTACCCGTACATCAGAAACAAGGCGTCGGAAAAGCGCTTGCCAACGAGTCTATGAGACTGGCTGATGAACGCGGCCACGGCATCGTAATAGTGCTCGGTCATCCCGAGTACTATCCAAAGTTCGGATTCGAGCCGGCTTCGAAATTCGGGATGAGTTCACCCTTCGACGTTGCCGACGATGTCTTTATGGCGAAACCACTATCGGCATTCAACGAAAAAATCTGTGGCAATGTCATCTATCATGACGCTTTTATAGAGGTCGAATAGCTCACGAGCCGTGTCGCTTCCAATTCATAGAATCGAATAGCTTACGACCCGCGTCGCTTCCCTTTGATAAATTCAATGAGCTCTTTCGTTGCACTGACTGGTGCCGAAGAGCCTGGACTGCCATGCCAATCATGGCC
>Ga0209066_10005045_pt1 | contig 14120 bp, 12 predicted proteins | sample All_14_2_FD_187198 | JGI IMG/M metagenome (GOLD analysis project Ga0209066, IMG submission 187198) | Freshwater microbial communities in response to fracking from Pennsylvania, USA - Allegheny Zone_MetaG_DW_15 (SPAdes) (version 2) ...
AAACCACCCCCGCGGTCGACACCGGCGACGGTGTGAAGGAACCGCTGAACCGCCGTTCGACGATCGACATCAACTTCTGATCTCGATCCGACGGCTCAGCCGCCTGAATGGGAGCCCGGTCGCAATGCCGGGCTCCTTTTCTTTTGGCCGATCATGAACGACCCCTACCTTCGGCACGATAAATCTCAGTCGCTTGCCAATTCCGTGAGAACTTTCCATTGTCCGCGCTCTGCGAGGGACGGACATGTCGTGGGACGATCTCGATAAGGGAAAATTTGCGGACGAGCGCGGCGCTGTCGCCGCCCTCGTCGCCGCGCGGCCGCTGAGCCCCGACGAGGGCGAGACCGTGCGCCTCGAGGCCGAGGCCCTGGTGCGCGCGGCCCGCGCGAGCGTGCGCCGCCAGGGCGTGGTCGAGAGCTTTCTGCAGGAGTTCAGCCTGTCGACCCGGGAGGGCCTGGCGCTCATGTGCCTGGCCGAGGCGCTGCTTCGCACCCCCGACGAGGAAACCCGCGACCGGCTGATCGCCGAGAAGATCGCCTCGGCCGACTGGGCCTCGCACCTGGGCCGCTCGGACAGCCTGCTGGTCAACGCCTCGACCTGGAGCCTGATGCTCACCGGCCGGCTCATCGACCCGGACGAGGAGGCCCGCCGCGACCTGCCGGGCTTCGTGCGCCGCCTGGCCGGGCGGCTGGGCGAGCCGGTGATTCGCCAGGCCGTCGCCGCGGCCGTCCGAATCATGGGCGAGCAATTCGTTCTGGGTCGAACGATCGACCAGGCGCTGAAGCGCGCGAAGTCGGAGGGCTTCGTCTGCTCGTTCGACATGCTCGGCGAGGGCGCGCGCACCGACGCCGACGCCGACCGCTACGAGGCCGCCTACGCCGCCGCCCTGACCGTCGTCGCGCGTCAGGCCGGCGGGGCGGGGCCGGAAGCCGGCCACGGCGTGTCGGTGAAGCTGTCGGCGCTCTGCCCGCGCTACGAGGCGCGGCAGGAGGCCCGCGTCTGGGACGACCTCTACCCGCGGCTGCTGCGGCTGGCGCAGATCGCCGCGACGGCCGACATCAACCTGACCCTGGACGCCGAGGAGGCCGACCGGCTGGCGCTGTCGCTGAAGCTGCTGGACCGGCTCGCCCGCGAGCCTTCACTGGGGCCATGGCAGGGACTGGGCCTGGCGGTCCAGGCCTACCAGAAGCGCGGACCGCAGGTGGTCGCGGCCCTCGCCGCCCTGGCGCGATCGTCCGGCCGCCGGCTGATGGTGCGTCTGGTCAAGGGCGCCTACTGGGACAGCGAAATCAAGCGGGCCCAGGTGGCGGGCCTGCCGGGCTATCCGGTCTACACCACCAAGGCGGCCACCGACCTGTCCTACCTCGTCTGCGCCCGGGCGCTGGTGAACGCCGCGCCGGCGCTCTATCCGCAGTTCGCCACGCACAACGCCCACACCCTGGCGGCCGTGCGCCAGATGGCGGTCCAGGCCGGCGTCGAACCCGAGTTCCAGCGCCTGCACGGCATGGGCGAGGCGCTCTATGCGGGCGCGGCGGACCGCTATGGGCCGATGAAGCTGAGGGTCTACGCCCCCGTCGGCGGGCACGAGGAGCTTCTGCCCTATCTGGTGCGCCGGCTGCTGGAGAACGGGGCCAACACCTCGTTCGTCCACGCTCTCCTCGACGAGAAGACGCCGGCGGCGGCCGTGGTCGGCGACCCGCTGGCGGCGGTCGAGGCCAACGGCGCCGGGCCGCACCCGCGCATCCCGCTGCCGGTCGACCTCTACGGGCCGGGCCGGCGAAACTCGCTGGGAGCGGACCTCTCCGCCGCCGCCGAGCGCGAGGCGCTGGCCGCCGCACTCGCTGCGCTGGACGGCGAGGCGCTGAGCGCGGGGCCGATCGTCCGCGGCCGCGAGATACGCAACGGCGAGGGGGAGAAGCGGACCTCGCCGGCCGACCGGACGCGGAGCATCGGCCGGGCCTGGGGCGCCGGCCCCGCCGAGATCGAGGCCGCCTTCGCCGCGGCGCGGACGGCGCAGCCCGCCTGGGACGCCGCCGGCGGACAGGCGCGGGCCAAGGTGCTGCGCGCCATGGCCGACGCCCTGGAGGCCGACCGCAACCGCCTTGTTGCGATCTGCGCGCGCGAGGCCGGCAAGACCTTGGCCGACGGGATCGCCGAGGTGCGCGAGGCCGCCGACTTCTGCCGCTACTACGCGGCGCTGGCCGAGCGGCAGTTCGAAAGGCCCGAGCCGCTGAAAGGCCCGGTGGGCGAGACCAACACCCTGTCGCTGCACGGGCGCGGCGTCTTCGCCTGCATAAGCCCCTGGAACTTCCCGCTGGCGATCTTCACCGGCCAGATCGCCGCGGCGCTGGCCGCGGGCAATGCGGTCGTGGCCAAGCCGGCCGAGCAGACGCCGCTGATCGCCGCGGCCGCCGTGCGCCTCTATCACCGCGCAGGGCTCGACGCCGACCTGCTGCACCTGCTGCCCGGCGAGGGGGCCAGCGTCGGCGGCGCGCTGACCGCGCACGCGAGTTGCGCGGGCGTGGCCTTCACAGGCGGCACGGAGACGGCCTGGGCGATCAACCGGGCGCTCGCCGCGCGCGACGGGCCGATCATCCCGTTCATCGCCGAGACCGGCGGGCTCAACGCCATGTTCGTCGACACCACGGCGCTGCGCGAGCAGGTCATCGACGACGTGATTCTCTCGGCCTTCGGCTCGGCCGGCCAGCGGTGCTCGGCGCTGCGCATCCTGTTCCTGCCGCGCGAGACCGCGGACGAGACGATCACCGGCCTGAAGGGGGCGATGGACGCGCTGGTCCTGGGCGATCCGGCAGACCCGGCCGTGGACGTCGGACCCGTCATCGACGAGGAGGCCCGCGCCGCCCTGATGGGCCACGAGGCGCGGCTGGACGCCCAGGCCAAGGTGCTGCATCGCCTGAAGCCGCCGGAAAAGGGCGTGTTCTTCGCCCCGGTGATGGCCGAGATCGCCTCGGCCGCCTTCCTGGCCAGGGAGGTGTTCGGGCCCATCCTGCACGTCGTGCGCTACGACCCCGCCGACCTCGCCGCCGCAGCGGAGCCCCTGGCTGCGGCCGGGTACGGCCTGACGCTCGGGGTGCACAGCCGCATCGAGGGCTTCGCCGAGGAGGTCCGCCGTCTCGTGCCCGCCGGCAACGCCTATGTGAACCGCTCGATGATCGGAGCTGTGGTGGGCGTCCAGCCCTTCGGCGGCGAGGGCCTGTCGGGCACGGGCCCCAAGGCCGGCGGCCCGCACGCGCTTCTCCGCTTCGCCGTCGAGCGGGCGCTCAGCGTGAACATCGCAGCCCAGGGTGGCGACCCGAGCCTGCTGAACCTGGGGGCGTAAGCAGGCGCTTAGGCGGCGCGACGTAAGCGCCTCGACGATGGCTCCGGCGTGCCGGGCTCCCGATCGTTCTGCGGAACAGGAACGGAGACCACCATGCACACCCCAGACAGCCCGCCGACCGCTCCGGCCGTCACGGGCCCACGCCGTTGGGATCCTCTCGTACGCCTCACGCATTGGGGCGTGGCGGCGGCGATCGTGGTGAACGGCCTGGCCGCCGAGGAGGGCTCGGACCTCCACATCTGGGTCGGCTATGCGGCGGGCGCATTGCTGGCGTTGCGCCTCCTCTGGGGATTCATTGGACCTGCGGAGGCGCGGTTCTCCGCCTTTCCGCCGAATCCCGCGCGCGCGCTGGATCATCTCCGCGACATCGCCGCGGGACGGCGGACCCGTCATCGATCGCACAACCCGCTCGGCGCGCTGATGGTCTATGCGCTCTGGCTCACGCTTGCCGTGGTGGTGGGGACGGGCGTCGCCATGACGGGCCCGCCGCCGTCCGCCCTGACAGCGTCATCCCACGCGGTCTCGACTCGGGAGGCCGGGCCGTCGTCTACTGAGCGCGACGGGCGTGAAGACCACGGCGACGACGAAGGGCATGACGACAGGGCCGGCGCCGAGGGCGACGCCGGCGAGGGCGCGGAAGGAGGCGAGGAAATGATCGAGGAGATCCACGAGCTCGCCGCAAACCTCCTGTTCGCCTTGGCGTTCCTGCATCTGGCGGGCGTGGCCTTCGAGACCTGGCGCAGCGGACCGGGCGTGGTTTCGGCGATGGTGGGACGCGCGCGGCGTCCGGTCGGACCGGAATGAGGGCGCGCGCGGCGTCGCGCGCCGGCGAGCGGGGGCCGGCCGTCGTGGCCGGCCTCGTCGCGCTGCAGTCGATCGGCGCTGTGTTTTTCATCGGCGACGCCGTGGCGGACATCGCCGCCGGGGGGCTGACGCCTCACCTGGCGATCGAGGCGATTATCGCCGCAGCGCTGGTCGGCGGGGTGGTGATGGGCGCGCTGCAGGTGCGCGCGATGCTTGCGGCGGCTCGGCGCAAGGATGCAGCGCTGGCGATCGCGGCAGGCGCCTTGAGCGACGTGGTGGCGATGCGGTTCAAGGACTGGAAGCTCACCCCCGCCGAGGCGGATGTCGCCGTGTTCGCCCTCAAGGGCTGCGATATCGCCGAGATCGCCGCCTTGCGCGGCGCGGCGGCCGGGACCGTTCGGGCGCAACTCGCCCGGGTCTACGAAAAGGCAGGCGTCAATTCGCGGTCCGCGCTGGCGAGCCTCTTCCTGGAGGACCTGCTGACGCCGCCGGGCGGCGAGGCATGAACACCGTGAGGGTCGCTGCGGCCCAGACCGTCGCGTTCCGCGAGGATGTCGAGGCGGCGCTGGCCTGCGCGGTCGACGTCGCCGCGCGCGCCGAAGCGGAAGGCGCGGCTTTGCTGTGTTTCCCCGAAGGGTTTCTGCAGGGCTACCTGACGGATGAGGCCTCGGCGCGGCGCAACGCGCTCGAACTGGCCTCGCCGGCGTTCGCAGCCGTGCTTGGCCGGCTGCCGAAGAGCGGGCCCATGATCGTGATGGGGCTGATCGAGGTCGAGAACGGGCGGCTGTTCAACACCGCCGTCGTGATCGAGCGCGGCGCGCTCATAGGCCGCTACCGCAAGACGCACCTGCTCGGGAGCGAGCGTGCGTTCGAGCCCGGGAGCGACTGCGCCCTCTTCGAGGCCGAGGGCCTGAAGTTCGGGATCAACATCTGCTACGACACGAACTTCCCGGAGGCGGCGCGCAAGGTCGCCGCGCTGGGCGCCTCGCTCATCGTCTGTCCGGCCAACAACATGCTTCCCCGCAAGACGGCCGAGGCGTGGAAAGACGTTCACAACGCCGTCCGGGGCGAACGATGCCGCGAAACGGGCCTGTGGTCCCTGTCGGCCGACGTGACGGGAGAGTTCGACGGGGCCGTGGCCTGGGGACCTACCGCCCTGCTGAACCCGGCCGGCGAAGTGGCGGCGCAGCTGCCCTTGGATCGACCCGGCCTGCTCGTCGCCGATGTCCCGACGGCTGCTTCGGGGTCGTCCGGCCTCTGAAGGCGGCTCCGCCGAGGCCGCGCAGCCAAGCTTGCGGTCGCGCGTTCAGACCCCAGGCCGCCTCCCGCGGCGGCGGGAGACGCGATGAACTACGAGCAGGGCCTGGCGTTCGCCCTGGTGGGGGCGACGATCATCCTCTTCGTCTGGGGACGGTTTCGCTACGACCTGGTGGCGCTGGGCGCGCTGGTGGCGGGCCTGGCGCTGGGAATCGTGCCGGCCGAATCCGCGTTCGACGGACTGAGCAACGACATCACCGTGATCATCGCCTCGGCGCTCGTGGTGTCCGCGGCGGTGTCGCGCTCGGGCGTGATCGAGCGGGCCCTGCGGCCGCTGCTCCCGCGGCTGACGAGCGAGCGCTCGCAGGTTCCCGTCCTGGTGGGGGCGGTCACGCTCCTGTCGATGGCGACGAAGAACGTCGGGGCCCTGGCGATCCTGATGCCCATCGCGCTGCAACTGGCCCGCAAGACCGGAACGCCGCCCTCGCGGCTGCTGATGCCGATGGCCTTCGGCTCGCTGCTCGGCGGGCTGGTCACCCTGGTCGGCACATCGCCCAACATCATCGTCTCGCAGGTGCGCGAGGACATGCTGGGCAAGCCGTTCGCCATGTACGACTTCGCCCCGGTGGGGCTGGGCCTGACCGCGGCGGGGGTGGTGTTCCTGTCCTTCGCCTACCGGCTGCTGTCGAAGGACCGCCAGCCGGTGGTCGGCATGGAGACGGCGCTATCGGGCGCGGCCTATCTGGTCGAGGCCAAGGCGCCCGAGGATTGGGGCCTCCAGGCGATGCGGGTCGGCGACCTGCGCCGCCTGGGCGACCAGGAGGTGCGGATCGCCGCGATCCTGCGCACGGGAAAGCGCCTAGCCTCGCCGCACCCCAACACCAAGGTCCGCCCCGGCGACACCCTGCTGCTGGAAGGCGAGCAACAGGCGCTGGACGGCCTGATCCTCAAGGCGAAGCTGAAGCTCGCCCGGTCCGACCGCCCGGTCGCCACGGAAGCGCGCTCCGAAGAGGTGCAGATGGTCGAGGCGGTGGTCCGGCCAGGATCGGGCCTGATCGGCCAGTCGGCGCAGCGCCTGGACCTGCACGGCCAGCACGGGGTGAACCTCCTGGGCGTGAGCCGCGCAGGCTGCGCAGATACCCAGCATCTGCGCAGCCTGCGCCTGCAGGCCGGCGACGTCGTGATGCTGCAGGGCGGCGAGCGCACGCTGCCGGGCCTCCTGCAGACGCTCGGCCTCCTGCCGCTGGCCGAGCGGGAGCTGCGCCTCGGCAGCCTGCGGCGCATGGCGACGCCCGCGGCGATCCTGGCGCTGGCCATGGTGGCGGTGGCCTTCAAGCTGATCCCGGTGGCGATCGCCTTCTTCGGCGCCGCTGTGCTGATGGTGATGGTCGGCTCGCTGCGCATGCGCGAGGCCTATTCGGCGCTGGACGCCCCTGTGCTGGTGCTGATCGCCGCGCTGATCCCGGTCAGCGAGACGATCCAGGCGACCGGCGGGGCGGACCTGATCGGCGGCTGGCTGTCGAGCCTGTTCCAGGGCCAGTCGCCGCTCCTGGCGCTCGCGGGGATCATGGCCGTGGCCATGGCCGCGACGCCGTTCCTGAACAACGCCGCGACGGTGCTGATCGTCGCGCCGGTGGGCGCGAGCCTGGCCCAGCGGCTCGGCCTCAATCCGGACCCGTTCCTGATGGCCGTGGCGGTGGGGGCGGCCTGCGATTTCCTGACGCCGGTCGGCCACCAGTGCAACACGCTGGTGATGCTGCCTGGCGGCTACCGCTTCTCGGACTATCCGCGCCTGGGCGCGCCGCTGACGCTCCTTGTGCTGACGTTGGGGGTGGCGCTGATCGCGCTCGTCTGGCCGCTGCGGCCCGCCTAGGCCGCCTACCCCGCCACCAGGATCCAGACGCCGATGGCGGCGAAGAGCGCCGCGGCGGTCCAGCGGACGAGGTGCAGCGGAATCCGGCCGGCGGCGGCGTCGCCCAGGAACACGACCGGGGCGTTGGCGATCATCATGCCGACGGTCGTGCCCGCGGCCACCGCGAACACTTCATGGAACCGGGCGGCGAGGGCCACGGTGGCCACCTGGGTCTTGTCGCCCATCTCCACGAAGAAGAAGGCCACGGCCGTGGTCCAGAAGACCGAGGCGCCGGCCCGCTCCCTGGGATGGTCGCCCTCCTCGAAGGTGTCGGGGATCAGCGCCCAGGCGGCGAAGGCGAGGAACGCCAGGCCCAGCACCCACTTCATCCACGGCCCCTGCAGGACCTCGCCGAGGGTCGCGCCCACCCCGGCGGCCAGAAGGTGGTTGGCCACGGTGGCGGCGAGGATGCCGCCGACGATCGGGATCGGCTTTCGGAAGCGCGCGGCGAGGAGAAGCGCCAGGAGCTGGGTCTTGTCGCCGATCTCGGCGACGGCCACGAGACCGGTGGAGACGAGGAAGGATTCCATAGGGACGTCCAGCGGGGTCGGGCGCATGACCAATGGCTCTCCGCGCCGCCGACCCCGCAAAAGATCGACACGCGAAAGCCAAAGGTCTCGCCAAGCTGACCGAGCGACGATCGCTCCAGGCCGGATGCGCCATGTCCGCGAACCCGAGGATCCGACGGACAAGTCTGTTGACGCACCCCCCGCTGAACGCGCGGGCGGCTACTCCCCAGTGACGGCCGAGGGCATATCGGGCCCAGCGCGCGAGTGCAAGCCCAACGGCTGGGCGCCCCCGGGCGCGCTATTTGTCACAGTCGCGTGACAGGAGAATCGGCCCGCCTCGGCAATCCCTTGCGCAGCATCGGATGCAAGGGCGTGTTAACCTCTCGTTTACGAAAAACCCTGGGGACGGACCCGCTCGCCCCGTTGACGAGTCATTAGGGTTAGCCCCCATATCGTGGGTGTGGGGCCGGCGTGCCCACTAGATATAGACATCCGGGCGTAAATCGGGCGGGGGGCTCGAAGCGCCTGATAGTAATGGATTTTGGGGCATGAGCAGCAGCGAAGCGGTCAAGCGGACGGTCTCCGAAGGCGTTCAAGGCGGCTTGGCGAGGGCCGAGCGACCGCAGTTGCAGCTGGTTCGGAAGGTCGAGGTCGATCGCGAGCGCGACGCGCTGCTGACCGACTTCGGCAAGACCACGCTGGAGGACCGCTACCTGCTGGCCGGGGAATCCTACCAGGACATGTTCGCTCGGGTCGCCACGGCCTACGCCGACGACGCCGACCACGCCCAGCGAATCTACGACTACATCTCCAACCTCTGGTTCATGCCGGCCACGCCGGTGCTGTCGAACGGCGGCGCCGGGCGCGGCCTGCCGATCAGCTGCTTCCTGAACGCGGTGCCCGACAGCCTGGAGGGCATCCAGGGCGTGTGGAACGAGAACGTGGCGCTGGCCTCCAACGGCGGGGGCATCGGCACCTACTGGGGCGGCGTGCGCTCCATCGGCGAAAAGGTGAAGGGCGCCGGCCAGACCAGCGGCATCATCCCCTTCATCCGCGTCATGGACAGCCTGACGCTGGCCATCAGCCAGGGCTCGCTGCGCCGCGGCTCGGCGGCGGTGTACCTGGACATCCACCACCCGGAGATCGAGGAGTTCCTGGAGATCCGCAAGCCGTCGGGCGACTTCAACCGCAAGTCGCTCAACCTGCACCACGGCATCTCGATCACCGACGAGTTCATGGAGGCCGTGCGCGAAGGCGCCATGTTCGGCCTGCGCTCGCCCAAGACGAAGGAAGTGGTGCGCGAGGTCGACGCCCGCAGCCTGTGGCAGAAGATCCTGGAGATCCGCCTGCAGACGGGCGAGCCCTACCTGATCTTCTCCGACACCGTGAACCGGTCGATGCCGCAGCACCAGCGCGAGCTCGGCCTCACGGTTCGCCAGTCGAACCTGTGCTCCGAGATCATGCTGCACACCGGCAAGGACCACCTGGGCAAGGAACGGACCGCGGTCTGCTGCCTGTCCTCGGTCAACGCCGAGAAGTTCATGGAATGGCGCGACCATCCGACGTTCGTCGAGGACGTGATGCGCTTCCTCGACAACGTGCTGCAGGACTTCATCGAGCGCGCCCCGCCGGAAATGGAGCACGCGATCTACGCGGCCATGCGCGAGCGTTCGGTGGGCCTGGGGCTGATGGGCTTCCACTCGTTCCTGCAGAGCCAGAACGTGCCCTTCGAAAGCGCGCTGGCGAAGAGCTGGAACATGCGCCTCTTCAAGCATCTGCGCCGCGAGTGCGACAAGGCCAGCCGCACGCTGGCCGCCGAGCGCGGCGCCTGCCCGGACGCGGTCGACCGCGGGGTGATGGAGCGCTTCTCGCACAAGCTGGCGATCGCGCCGACGGCGTCGATCTCGATCATCTGCGGCGGCACCAGCGCCGGCATCGAGCCGATCCCGGCCAACATCTATACGCACAAGACCCTGTCGGGCTCGTTCGCGGTGAAGAACCCCTACCTGGAGCGCCTGCTCGACAGCCACGGCAAGAACACCGCCGCGATCTGGGACTCGATCCTGGAGAACGAGGGCTCGGTCCAGCACCTGGACTTCCTCAGCCAGGACGACAAGGACGTCTACAAGACGGCCTTCGAAATCGACCAGCGGTGGATCGTCGAACTGGCCGCCGACCGCACGCCGGACATCTGCCAGTCGCAGTCGGTGAACATCTTCCTGCCGGGCGACGTGGATAAGTGGGACCTGCACATGCTGCACTGGCAGGCCTGGGAACGCGGCTGCAAGTCGCTCTACTACCTGCGCTCCAAGTCCGTGCAGCGGGCCGCCCACGCCGGCGGCGAGGGCGCTCAAGCCCAGGTCGTGACGACCGAGCGCACCGACTACGAAGAGTGCCTGGCCTGCCAGTAGGCCGGGCGCTGTAGGCCCGCTGCTGACCTGAGGTCGAGCGGGCCGCACCTGACGGGCGATTTGCCGCTCGCCCGGAACCAGTTTCGCCTCCCTGGCTTTCCGATTCCATGGAAGGATGTCCCTGGGCCGAAAGCCTGTGGGCGGGGACGGGAGAAACCCGAAATGCGGATCTGGGCTGTCACGGCCTTGACCCTTTCGATCGGCGCTGCAGGCGCCCAGGCCGTCGCCGGCGAGCGCGGCGGGATGGACCGATTCCTGGAGATGTCCTCGCCCGTGACCGACGGCGCGGCGGCGCTTGATCCGGCCTCCGCGGCGGAACGGCTTCTGGAGCGCACCACGCGCCTGGCGCCGGCCGCAGGCCAGCTCGACTTCGACTGGAGCTCCAACCGCCTCGTCCTCGGGCGCACGAACGGCGGGGCGGTGAACTCGCTGCAGGTGTCGGTGGGGCGCAGCCTGCGCACGCCCGGCGCCCTGCCGCTGAGCCTCGACCGGGCGGTCTACGAGACCGAGGCCTATGAGGTGGCGCTGCGCCGCGACTGGTCGCTGGCGCGGTTCGACGCGGGCGCCTACGACGTGGACATCACCCCGCACGCGGGCCTGGGCTGGTCGAACCAGGACGGCGCCACGGCCGAGGCCGGCGCCACGGTGCGCTTCACCCAGAGGCTCGACGACGAGGTGCGCGAGGCGCTGAGCGGCATCGGCGTGCAGGACGGCTCGGCCTTCGGCGCGCGCGGGCGCTGGTACATGTTCGCCGCGGCCAGCGGGCGGGCGGTGGGCCTCAACATGCTGCGCGAGCCGGGACGCTGGGACGGCGCGGGCTGGTCGACGGACGCGGCCACGGGCTTGGTGGGCGACGCCCACGTGGGCGTGGGCTGGCGCAAGGGGCCGCTTCAGACTTCGCTCGGCTACATCCACCGCGAGGTGAAGGGCCAGAACATGATCTGGGGCCAGCAGACGAAGGAGGACTCCCTCGTCGCCTTCTCCTTCACGATCAAGCCCGAGGACGAGTAGGCCGTTCAGACCCCAGCGTAGTCCGGCTGGTGCTCCGGGCGGGCGCGGACGAAGGGATCCAGGCCTGCGCAGCGGGCTTCGACGGCGAGCAGCCGGGCGTAGGGGGCGAGGTCGCAGCCGAAGCGCCGGGCGTTGCGCAGCTGGGGGACCAAGTGCAGATCGGCCCAGCCGGGCGCCTCCGAGAAACAGAACGGCCAGTCGGTTCGCCGTCGGGCCAAAGCCGCCTCAAGGGCCGCGAGGCCCTCGGCCATCCAGTGGCGTAGCCAGCGCTCGACCCCCGCCTCGCCGACCAGCAGGTCCTCGGCGAGGAACCGCCGCACGCGGTTGACGGTCAGGGCGTGCATCTCGGCGGCGATGTGCTGGGAGAAGGCGCGGGCTTCGGCGCGGAGCAGGGGATCGGCGGGCAGGAGCGGCGGGTCCGGCCAGCCCTCGTCCAGGAAGTCCAGGATCGCGGCGGACTGGGCGATGACGCGGCCGTCCACCTCGAGCGCCGGCATCAGGCCCTGGGGATTGAGGCGCCGGTACTCGCCGGGGGCCATGGCGGGGACCGAGACATAGTCGTAGGCGAGGCCCTTGAGGTTGAGCGCGATGCGCACCCGCTCGCCGGCCGAATTGCGCTGGTTGGTGTAGAGCTTCATCGGAGTCAGGCGTCCACCGGGCCCATCCGCTCGGCCCAGAGCGCCGCGAGCCTGGGATCGGCGTCCACGCGGCGGACCACTTCGGCCATCTTCGGGGCCACGGCGTAGAAGCGCGAGCGGCGCGGGCGAAAGCGCGAGACGACGTCGACATAGAGGTCCAGCACCGAGAGCGTATCGCCCAGGATGTAGCGGCCCGGCGCGAGCTGGCCGTCCATGCGGCCCCAGCAGTCGGCGATGCGGTCGAGCACGCGGGCGTCCAGGGCGGCGTGGCCGGCGGGATCGGGGACCAGGCGCGAGGGATCGTCCTTGACCCAGTAGAGCGAATAGATCGCCGCGGAGACGAAGCTCATCCAGCGCAGGAGCTGGGCGCGGCCGGGCTGGCCCGGCAGGGGGCCGAGGCCGGCCTCGGGGCAGGCCTCGACGAGCCACAACAGGATCGCGGCGCTCTCGGTCAGCACCTCGCCGTCCGGCAGGACCAGCGCCGGCACCTGGCGCATGGGATTGGCCGCCAGCACCTTGTCGCCGCTCTGCGGATCGTCGTGGTCCCAGGTGTAGGCGTCGATCAGCCGGTACGACCGACCGGCCAGGGTGAGCGCGGCCTCCACCGCCACACCGCCGGAGCCGCGGGCGCTGTAGAGCGTTAGGGGCGCATCGGCCGTCGTCGTCATCGGTTCATCCCCATGCAATTCACAACATCTTGGGTGGGTGCGTTAACTCGCCGCTAGATGTTGTCCGGTTCACTGTTAATGTCAGTCTCAGCTACTCGCCTCGGAGTCGTCCCTTGTCCGCCCAATCGCCCTCGCTGCCCGGCCTGCTCACGCCGTCCTACGCCTACAAGCCGTTCCGCTATCCGTGGGCCTACGACTTCTGGAAGAAGCAGCAGCAGGTCCACTGGATGCCCGAGGAAGTGCCGCTCGGCGAGGACTGCAAGGACTGGGCGACCAAGCTGAACGACAGGGAGCGCAACCTCCTCACCCAGATCTTCCGGTTCTTCACCCAGTCGGACGTCGAGGTGAACGACAACTACATGGAACGCTACGGGCGGGTGTTCAAACCCACCGAGGTGAAGATGATGCTGGCCTCGTTCTCCAACATGGAGACGATCCACATCGCCGCCTACGCCCTGCTGCTCGAGACGATCGGCATGCCCGATTCGGAGTTCACGGCGTTCCTCGACTACCAGGCGATGCGCGACAAGCACGACTACATGCAGACCTTCGGCGTCGATTCGGAAGCCGACATCGCCCGCACGCTGGCCATGTTCGGCGGCTTCACCGAGGGGCTGCAGCTGTTCGCGTCGTTCGCGATGCTGATGAACTTCCCGCGCCACAACAAGATGAAGGGCATGGGCCAGATCGTCTCGTGGTCGGTGCGCGACGAGAGCCTGCACTGCGAGGGGATCATCAAGCTCTACCACGCCTTCAACGCCGAGACGCGCTGCGTGACCAAGGCCGTGGCGGACGACATCGTCGACTGCTGCAAGACCGTGGTGGGCCTGGAGGACAAGTTCATCGACCTGGCCTTCGAGGCCGGCGAGATCCAGGGCATGACGCCCGACGACATCAAGAGCTACATCCGCTTCATCGCCGACTGGCGGCTGCGCCAGCTGGCCCTGCCGGAAGTGTTCGGCGTGAAGGAGAATCCGCTGCCCTGGCTGCAGTCGATGCTGTCGGGCGTGGAGCACGCCAACTTCTTCGAGGCTCGCTCGACCGAGTATTCCAAGGCCGCGACCAAGGGCCAGTGGCACGGCGAGACCGGCGTCTGGGCCGAGTTCGACCGGCTGCTGGTCAAGCGCACGGAGAACGTGCTGCCGGCGGAATAGTCGCTTCAGCCGGCGTGCGCGTCCGTCAGTTGCGGCGGGCGCGCGGCGAAGCGCTGGCTGGTGAGCTCGCCGAACGGGCCCTGCACCAGGAGCTCCACGTCGTGGCCGGCGTTCACCGCCTCGCGGGCGAGGTTGGCCCCGACCTGGCTGGCCTCCTGCAGGGTCGCGAACTGGCCGACCCGGCGGCGTTCGCCGACCAGCTTCCAGGACGGTCCGAACTGCAGGATCGCATACCTGAACATAGACATGGGCGCCTCCCGTCAGGTGCGGGGGCCCGGGTGGTCCCGAAGGCCAGCCGCACGCGTCGCACCTATGGTTGAGGACTGCGCCGAATCTAAGGCCGCAAGTTGCGCGAAGCTGGGCCGGCCGCGGTCAGCTCCACGGACCCTGCCGCGCGCCGGTGAGCGGCAGGGTCC
>Ga0209066_10005046_pt1 | contig 14115 bp, 9 predicted proteins | sample All_14_2_FD_187198 | JGI IMG/M metagenome (GOLD analysis project Ga0209066, IMG submission 187198) | Freshwater microbial communities in response to fracking from Pennsylvania, USA - Allegheny Zone_MetaG_DW_15 (SPAdes) (version 2) ...
AAAGAAAAAACACCTTTCTGCCATCTTTTTCAAATCCGGGGATAATCTGCCGCCGATCGCCGGCGGCCGATCCGCCAGGCGACGTCATGTCTGAATCAGCCGAGAGCACGGAAATATTCAGGAACAGGGGGATCTGGCTCATCCTGGCGGCAGCGGTGCTGTGGGGAACGACGGGAACGGCGCAGGCGCTGGCCCCGGCCGGCAGCTCGCCGCTGGTCATCGGCGCCCTGCGGCTGGCGCTCGGCGGTTCCGCCCTGGCCCTCTCCGCCTGGCTCCGCGGCGGCCTGCGGCACCGCTCCTGGCCGCCGCTGCTGACCATCGCCGCCGGGGCCTTCGTCGCCCTGTATCAGGTCACCTTCTTTTCGGCGGTGCTGAAGACCGGGGTGGCGGCGGGGACGATCGTCGGCATCGGCTCGGCCCCGGTGTTCGCCGGCATTCTCGAATATATCGTCCGGCACCGCCGCCCCGGCCGGCGCTGGTATCTCTCCACCGCTGTCGCCGTTTTCGGCTGCCTGCTGCTGGTGCTGCCGGCGGGAGATATCCGGATCGACCTGGCCGGGATCGTCCTCGCCCTCGCCGCCGGCTTCTCCTACGCCGCCTATGCCCTGGCGATCAAACTGCTGCTGCCGGGCCGCTCGCCCGAGGATGTCACGGCGGTAATCTTCTGCCTCGGCGCCATCTTCCTGTCGCCGCTGCTGTTTCACGCTGACCTTGCCTGGCTGGGCCGGGTCAACGGCTGGCTGATGATGCTCCATCTCGGGCTCGTTGCCACTGCCCTGTCCTACTGGCTCTTCGCCGGCGGCCTGAAGACCGTCGCCGCCTCGACGGCGGTGACGCTGTCGCTGGCCGAACCCCTGACGGCGGCGATCCTCGGCATCGCTATCGTCGGCGAGAGGATCAGTCTGGTGTCGTCGTTCGGGCTGGTGCTGATCCTGTCGGCGCTGTTGCTGCTGATCGTTCCCGCTCGAAGCGAGGGGCGGAGATGGTGACGGAGTTAAAGAATCAGCGCCGGGCCTATGGTTTTGCCCTCCTCACCGTCGGCCTGTGGTCGACGGTCGCCAGCGCCTTCAAGCTGTCGCTGCGGTACCTGCAGCCGGCGGAGTTGCTGTTTTATGCCTCCGTCGTCTCCTGCGGCGTCCTGCTGGCGGTGATCCTGGGGCAGGGAAAGGGAAGGGAGCTGCGGCGGCTGCAACGGCAGGACTGGCTGGCCTCGCTCGGGTTCGGGGCTCTCAATCCCTTCCTCTATTATCTGGTCCTGTTCAAGGCCTATGACCTGCTGCCGGCCCAGCAGGCCCAGCCGATCAATCATACCTGGGCGATCACCCTGACCCTGCTGTCGATCCCGCTGCTTAAGCAACGGATCGATCGCCGGCAGATCCTGGCGATCGCCATCAGCTACGTCGGCGTCCTGATCATTTCGACCCACGGCCAGGTCCTGTCGCTGCATTTCGACAGCCCAACCGGGGTCGGGCTGGCGCTGTTTTCCACCGTCATCTGGTCGCTGTACTGGGTATTTTCGACCCGGGACCGCCGGGAACCGGTGATCGGGCTGTTCCTCAATTTCTGCTGTTCGCTGCCGCTGACCGGCGGCTATATGGTGCTGGTCCATGGCGTGCGGCCGGTTGAGATCGCCGGCCTGCTCGGCGCCGCCTATATCGGGGTGTTCGAGATGGGCATCGCCTATGTCTTCTGGCTCCAGGCGATGAAACTGTCGACCGATACCGCCCGGATCGCCAACCTCATCTTCATCTGCCCCTTCCTGTCCCTGATCTTCATCCATTTCCTGGTCGGCGAACAGATCCTGCCGGCGACCTTCATCGGCCTGATCTTCATCGTCGCCGGGCTGGTGCTGCAGGGCAGGAGCGGACGGGACAGGGGCGGGGAGCAATCCTGAGGCGGGGAAGGCAGGGACGGCAGGTGCGGACCGGGGAGGGGCCGTCCGCCGGCGCAGCGGCGATGGTCAGCGAGACCGGTCAGATGTATTTTTCCGCTGCAGCGCCGCTTTGCGCTCGGCGGTGTAATGCCACCAGGGCCTGGCCGGTGCGCCTTCCATGAACCGGACGGCGGCGATGAAGACGTCAAGGACGCAGGGGTCCTGGCGTTGGCCGGTGATGCGGCAGAGATCATCGTACAGCCGGTAGGGATCGCGACCGCGCAGCTGTTCCGGTTGCTCGATCCCGAGCAGGGTGAGATCCCGGGCCATCGCCGGTCCGATATTGGGGATATCGGTCAGCCTGACGATCTTGGGTCCGATGCCGGTCGGCGTGGTGTTCATCGGTATAAACGGGGGTTCGGCCTATTTCTGTTCCGACCGCAGTACGGCGAGGAAGGCGGTCTGGGGGATATCGACGTTGCCGACCGTCTTCATCCGTTTTTTTCCTTCCTTCTGCTTTTCCAGCAGCTTCCGCTTGCGGGTGATATCGCCGCCGTAACATTTGGCCGTGACGTCCTTGCGCAGGGCCGAGACATTGGTGCGGGCGATGATCGTGCCGCCGATCGCCGCCTGGATGGCGATCTTGAACATCTGGCGGGGGATCTCCTCCTTCAGCATCTCACAGGCGTGCAGGCCTCGGGCCCGGGCATTGTTGCGATGCACCAGTTGCGACAGGGCGTCGACCACCTCGCCGTTGACGAGGATGTCGAGTTTGACCAGGTCACTGAGCCGGTAGTCGAGCATCTCGTAATCGAAGGAGCCATAGCCCTGGGTGATCGATTTGAGCCGGTCGTAGAAATCGTAGATCACCTCGGCCAGCGGCAGTTCGCAGGTGAACTCGATCCGGCCGGGCATCGGGTAATGATAGCTGGTGTTTTCGCCCCGCCGCTCCATGCACAGGGTCATCACCGCCCCCATGTACCGTTCGGGGATGAGGATGGTCGCCCGGATGAACGGCTCCTCGACCCGCTGGATCTTGGCCGGGTCGGGGAAATGGGCCGGGTTGTCGACTTCTTTTTTGGTCCCGTCGGAGAGATAAAAGATATATTTGACCGACGGCACCGTGAGGATCAGCGAGACGTCGAACTCCCGTTCCAGCCGTTCCTGCACCACCTCGAGGTGGAGCAGGCCGAGAAAGCCGCAGCGGAATCCGAAGCCGAGAGCCGTCGACGAGTCCTTCTGGAAGCTGAGGGCGGCGTCGTTGAGCTGCAGTTTTTCGAGGGCGGCGGCCAGGTCCTCGTAATCGTCGGTGGTGATCGGGTAGAGGGAGGAGAAGACGACCTGCTGCACCTCCTTGAAGCCGGGCAGGGGATCGGCGCACGGCCGGTCGCGATTGGTGATGGTGTCGCCGGGCCTGGTGTCGCGGACGGTCTTGACGCCGGCGAGGATGTAGCCGACCTGGCCGGCCGACAGTTGTTTCTGGGGCTCCCGGCGGATCCTGAACAGACCGACCTCCTCGACCTTGTATTCGGCCCCGCTGGCCATGAACTTGATGATGTCGCCGCTCCGCACCGTCCCGTTGATGATGCGGACGGAGATGATGGTGCCGCGGAAGGCGTCGTAGGTGGCATCGAAGATCAGGGCCTGGAGTTCCTTGTCCGGGTCGCCCTTGGGCGGGGGGAGGTGGTTGACGATCGTCTCGAGAATCTCGTCGACCCCCTGGCCGCTCTTGGCCGAACAGTAGCGGATGAGGGAGCCGTCGAGTCCCAGATCCTCCTCGATCTGCTGGGCCACCTTTTCCGGTTCGGCGGAGGGCAGATCGATCTTGTTGATCACCGGGATGATCTCCAGGTCGTTTTCCATCGCCAGATAGAGATTGGCCAGGGTCTGGGCCTCAACCCCCTGGGCGGCGTCGATCAGCAGCAGGGCGCCCTCGCAGGACGTCAGGGCCCGTGACACCTCGTAGCTGAAGTCGACATGTCCCGGGGTGTCGACCAGGTTGAGCGAGTACAGTTGCCCATCCCTGGCCAGGTAAGGCAGACTGATCGCCTGGCTCTTGATGGTGATGCCCCGTTCCCGCTCGATATCCATATTGTCGAGGAACTGGTCCTTGAATTCACGATCGGTGATCAGGTTGCATTTCTGGATCATCCGGTCGGCAAGGGTCGACTTGCCATGATCAATATGGGCTATGATGCTGAAGTTGCGTATATGTTTCATTTCCAGGGCAGGTTGTTGAGATTCGGGCGAGAGGGAACCCGTTCGACCGGGCAGGATGCGGGAGAACCTTGATATGTAGCATAAAGCAAAGATAAATTAAATACAATTTTCCACTCGGTGAAGACTGTGATATCATAGAATAGTCGTGCAATGACGGGCAAATGCCGCCCGGTCGGCGCCACTTTGCGATTGCACTTTCATTGAAGTACTGTAAAATCTCTAATCTTTCGAATGGAAATGACGGTTCAGCCGGGAGACTGAGGTGCATGAATAAGGACGATATCGATGTGGATGCCGATCTCGGGGACGAGTATTTCGAAGAGGAAATAGCGGAACAGCCCCTGGTCGCCGTATCGGAAGATGAAAATCTGCCGGTTCTCAGCAATCCAGCCCTGCACAGATATCTCCAGGAGATCAGCCAGTACGAGCTCCTGTCGAGAGAGGAAACCGATGAACTGGCCACCCGTTTCCGGGAGACTGGCGACCAGGAGGCCGCCTACCGCCTGGTGTCATCGAATCTGCGCCTGGTGGTCAAGGTGGCGATGGACTTCCAGAAATACTGGATGCAGAATTTCATGGACCTGATCCAGGAGGGCAATGTCGGCCTCGTCCAGGCGACCAAGAAATTCGATCCCTACCGGGGGGTCAAGTTCTCCTACTACGCCGCCTACTGGATCCGCGCCTATGTCCTCAAATTCATCATGGACAACTGGCGGCTGGTCAAGATCGGCACGACCCAGGCCCAGAGGAAACTCTTCTTCAGTCTCAATAAAGAACGAAAGCTTTTGGAATCACAAGGTTTTTCAGCAGAAACCAAGCTCCTTGCGGATCGGCTCAACGTCAAGGAACGGGAAGTGATCGAGATGAGCCAGCGCATGGACAACTGGGATGTGTCGCTGGAGAGCCCGGTTCGCTCCGATTCCGAGGACGAGCAGAAAAGTTTTATCCCCAGCAACGGGCCGGGGATCGAGTCGATGGTCGCCGGCAAGGAGATGCGTCTGCGTCTGCACGAATTGCTCGAACAGTTGAAGGACAAGCTCAACGACAAGGAAAAGATGATCCTGGAGAAGAGGCTTTTGACCGATGAACCGATGACGCTGCAGAATATCGCCGACATGTTCGTCATCTCCCGGGAGAGGGTCCGCCAGATCGAGGTCAATCTGCTCAAGAAGATGCGCAAGTATCTCGAGGAAGAGATGCCGGACATCGTCGATTTCTTTGACGGCGAGAAAATCGCCGTCAATTCCAACTCCAGGGACTGAGCGGCCGCCCAAACCGCTCTCGTCCCGTCTCAATTCATCACCTCTATACAGGAAATCATGAAAGTACCTTTGCTTGATCTGCAGGCGCAACTGGCGTATCTCAAGGACGGGTTGCAGGCCGCAGTCCTCAAGGTCCTCGATTCAACCCGCTATATCCAGGGGCCGGAGGTCGAAGCGTTGGAAAAAGAGGTGGCCGAATACTCCGGTGTCCCCTGTGGGGTCGGGGTGTCATCCGGCACCGATGCCCTGCTGGTGTCCCTGATGGCCCTCGATATCGGCCACGGTGACCTGGTGCTGACGACCCCGTATTCGTTCTTTGCGACGATGGGGGTGGTGCTGCGGCTGGGCGCCCGGCCGGTGTTCGCCGATATCGATCCGGTCAGCTACAACATCGATCCCCAGCGGATGGAGGAGATCCTCGACGCCGACAGGGAACGGCGGATCAAGGCGATCATCCCCGTGCATCTCTACGGTCAGTGCGCCGACATGAAGGCCATTCTGGCCCTGGCCGAGCGCTATGGCCTGCCGGTGATCGAGGATGCCGCCCAGGCGATCGGGGCCGAATATCCGCTGGCGACGGCGGAGGGGACCCGGGTCCTGCGCGCCGGGGCGATGGGGCTGTGCGGCTGTTTCTCCTTTTTCCCCAGCAAGAATCTCGGCGGCATCGGCGATGGCGGCATGGTGATCAGCCAGAACAAGGAGTTTGCCGACAAGGTCAATCTGTTGCGCAATCACGGCGCCTTCCCGAAATACCATCATTCCATGGTCGGCGGCAATTTTCGCCTCGACCCGATCCAGGCGGCGGCACTCAGGGTAAAACTGCCCTACCTCGACGGCTGGCATAAGAAACGGAGCCAAAACGCAAGGGTATACAACCGGTTGTTCGAGGAGGCGGGGCTGGTCGAGCAGGGTTCGGTTGTCACCCCGACCGCGGTCTACAGGGCCGGCGACGGTGACAGCGGCGCCGGCAACTCCCACATCTACAACCAGTATGTCATTCGCGCCGAGCACCGTGACGCCCTGCAGGACTGGTTGCTCGCCAACGATATCGGCTGCGAGATCTATTACCCCGTCGCCCTGCACCGGCAGAAGTGCTTGGGCACGGGGTATGAGGGCATCTCCCTGCCCGTCGCCGAAAAGGCGGCCGACGAAACCCTGGCCCTGCCCATTTATCCGGAACTGACGGTGGAGATGCAGGAATACGTAGTCTCGACCATTGCGCAATTCTATACGAACAGGTAGCATGGACATCTGATGGAGGGAAGGTGTGCGAACCCAACGCCGCCGCCTTCTCTCGTACGGCGGCATTGCCTACCACCTCAGCCGGTTGAAGCTCAAAATGTTCCTGTGCAGATGGTATCGACGGGCGGTACCCGCTCTTTTCTGGAGCGCGGTGCTCTGCGGCACGGTTTTTTATCCAACAGCCTTGATCTCCGCCGCGACACCCCCGGCTCGCGAAAGCATCATCCTCCTCGACACCCCTTCACTCCCTGCCTGGAAGATCCTGTGGGATGATGCGCGGGAATTCGTCCAGCGCCGGGATTACATCCTCGCCGCCAAAACCTACGCCGAACTGCTCAAACTCAAACCTCAGGTCGAGGAGATCCGATGGGAATACTGCAAGGTCCTGGTCGAGTTGAACGACTGGCTTTCAGCCTCGGAGCTCATCGAAAATCTGCTGGAGATCGATGACAGCCGCGAAGATTACCTGCTCATGGCCGGGCGAATCTTCGTCGAGAACAAGGAGTACAAGAGGGCGGTCGAGTATTATGGCCGGGTGTATGACGCCGATCCGTCCGGCCTCTCCGCGACCAGCGCGCTCAGAGGGCTGATCGACGGACTCGAGGGACTGGGAAAAAAAGACGCGGCGTTTCCGTTGATGGAACGGCTGTACCAGCGAACGCCCGATGACAAGGACCTGCTGCAGAAATTGGCCGGAACCGCCCAGGACCTGGGGGATCTGGCCAAGGCCAAGGAATATTACACCGCCCTGGTCGGTCAGTTCAGTACCGATGAGTCGACGCTGATGCGGGCATCATCGGCATTTGAAAAGTCGGGGGCCGAGAAGGATGCCCTGGCGATCTGGGAAAAATATCTTGAAAGGCATCCCGGATATATTCCTTTTCATAAGAAAATCGCTGATTATTACATGCTGATCGGCAAATCCGGATCAGCCCTCCCCCACATCCTGTACATGATTCAAAAGGGCGTGGAGGATGACGAACTGTTGCTGGTTGCCGGCAGGATTCTGCTCAACGAAGAGGGCCGGCCCGACAAGGCGCTCCAGTACCTCGAACAATATGCGGAAAAACATCCCGAGGATATAGCCACCGGTTTTGAAATTCAGAAGATCAGAACGCTGCTCGCCGAAGATTTCATCTCCATCGTCGAGAATGATGGGGTGCGGATGCTGTGGGATGATCTCGTCAAGATAACCCCCAATCGTGAGGCGATTTACCTGAAGATCGCCGAGAAACTCGAACAAAAGAAAAGATGGAAGGATCTTCTGAAGATTCTTCTGGTCATCCACCAGAATCATCCTCACGATCAGGAGAATATATTCAGGATCGCAAGGATCTACTTCAGGTTGGGTGATTACCAGGAATCCCTGGATTTTCAGCAGAAAATGACCGGCGATGTGACCGCCGGCAACCAGTACCTCATTCTCAGGGCCAGAACGGAGGAAAAGCTTGGCAGGGATATCGACGCGCTGCAACATTATTCGGCAATCCTCGAAAAAACCCCCGGGGATGCGGCTGTACGATCCCGGGCAATCCTGCTGGCGGGTCGGATCGGCCTGGTCGACGACCTGAAAAAACTGTATCTGCAGGGTGGCGGAGATGATGCGGTCGGCATGGACCTCGACCTGTCGCTGTACTATCTCGATGGATTGAGAGAGAATCTGCTCTTTGATGAGGCCTGGGACCTCTATGGCCGATTGCTGCGGCAGTATGGAGAAAAGGCTGAGCTGGAAAGGAAAATCCTGCTGCACAAGGCCGGGACATTGCTGGCCTCTCGTCAGGACTTTCTGGCGGAGCAGGTCCTGAGGGAGTTGCTGGTCAAAAATGAGGCATTGGATGCGATCATCCTGCAACTCGGCTCTCTGGCCTTGAAGGTCAAGGATACGAAATCGGCCGGGGCGTGGTTTGCGGTTCTCGAAAAACGGCTGAAAAACAAGGACTGGCGGACCGGCAGCGACCGGCACGGACGGAATCTGTTTCGATTGCATATCGCCATATTGATGGCGGAAGGCCGGTTTGAGCAGGCTGTCGCCGATCTCCGGGATCTGCAGCTTCGGTTGCAGCAAATCCCCGACAGCCAGGAAGTCGCCAATTTTCAACTGGCGATGCAGATCGAGGAATGCCGGGCGCTGTATCAACAGGGCAAGTATGACAAATGCCTCAAGATTCTCGGGCAGTTGCGGGAGCATCAGGACGAATCCATCGAAATGGCGGTCCTCTGGTTCCAGATCACCAAACGCAAAGGTAAATCAGCCAGGGCCTTCAAGGAAATCGATCAGATGCTGAAACGGTCCGGCCAGTTGTCGCCGGTGCGACTGTTCAATGCGGTGGTCATCGAAATGGAATACGGCGAGTTCGAAGCGGGATTGCATCATCTCGATCTCATCCTCCAACTCGTCCCCGAATCAGTGCGGGCCCAGGCCCTCAAGGCCGAATTGCTGCGGTTGAGTGGTGATTTCGCCGGATCCCTGCGCTGCTATCAGGCCCTGGCCGGCAGGGTTGGGCAGCAACAGCTGGTCCGCAATCGGATACTCGAACTCGAATTCAAATTAGGCAACCTCGACAGGGTGGTGAAGGAATCGGCCGTGGACCTGGCGCCGGCCCAGGGAGAGGACGGCGCGGCCGGGAGGAGACCGATTCCCGATTACTGGCGGAGACTGCTGCTGGCAAGGGCTCTATGGACGGACCGGCAATGGGACGCGGCCATCGAGGTGTACGAACATCTGCTGGATGATCCGGTGGAACATGACTTTCAGTCGGCGATGAAGGCCGAAAAGATAGAAGTATTCCACCCGCCGCTGAAGAAGGGCATCTGGCAGATGCTTTCCCTTGATTCGCCGCCGACGAGCGACCCGTTGGCCCATTATATGGCCCCGGAGTATGTCGGACTTCACATCGGTCAACCGGTTGACGGCATAACTGCCCGGATGTATGAAAAATATCGTTGGCAGCGGCTGATCCAGAATGAATATCTGGCGCGAAAGGCCGAACGGAGACAGGATATCCTGGCCGCCGAACGACAGTACAAACAACTTGTCGAGCAGGATGTTTCGGTCGAGGGGCTGTACGATCTGGCGCAGATCTATGGGCGGCTTGGCGAGTATGGCAAGGAGGCGGAACTGTACCAGACCATCCGGCGTTACGGTCCGGCCTATCCGGAACTCAAAGACGCGATCAGGCGTAACGAGGTGCTGAGAAAACCACGCCTTTCCGCCGATGCGGAGATCGTGGACAAGAAAGGGCGGAACGGCTACATCGACACCCTGCGGACCAGCCAGGGCGGGACACTGTGGATGATGCCGGATTTCGACAAGGAGTTGTCTCTGGAATACCAGCGCAACAGCTATACCGACAGCAAGGATGTCGAGACGATCCGCGGCCACCGGGTGGAAGGGTTGTATTCCCTGGATCTTCCGGCCGATTTTGATCTGCAGCTGCGGGCCGGCGCCGAGAGTCTCGACGACTTCGGTACGACCGCCATCGCCGGAGCCCGGTTGAACAGCCAGTTTGACGAATATGTCAAGGGGTATGTCCTCTTTGATCAGAACGCGGTCTATGATACCCTCGCCGCTCTGCACCGGGGGATATATCTCCAGGATTATGAAACCGGACTGGTCGTCGAGACGCCGAAGGGCATCGCCCTCGGTGCCGACTACCGCCGTCGCCGCTACAGTGACGGCAACTCGCAGAACCAGTTTCATCTGTGGTCCGGTTATGCGATCTACGCCGAGGCGACCACCTTCAAGTTTCAATATGATTACCGGCTCATTGACAACAGCGAGGCCAGCACTATCGTTTTTCCTGCGGAGACGGAAGAAGTAGCTGCGGATACCCCGCTGTACTGGAGTCCCGACGAATACTGGGAGCATCTCGGCACCATCAGCTTCCAGCACCTGCTCAAGGAGTACAGTCTCACCCGGGGCACACCGAGTTACTATTCACTCGATTATTCGATGGGCTTCGAGTCGGGAGAAAACCTCACCCATAAGCTCGGATTCGAGATTTTGCTTGAAATGAGCCCGCATTTTCTATTAAAAGGTAATCTGTCGTTTGCGACCTCAGATGAGTACGAACAGAAGGGTGCTCTCGTTTCACTGATGTATCGCTGGTAATTTTAAACATCATTTCCTGTCTGGATTCTGCTTTCGAGATATCCTGACAGGAAATTTTTTTTATGGAGGACAAGATGGTCGTACGTATTCCCATGTCGAAGGCCGGGAACCAGAGGTTGAGGGAAGAACTGGCGCGCCTGGAACGGGTGGACAGGGTCGAGGTGGTGAAGGCGATCGAGACGGCCCGGGAGCATGGTGATCTCAAGGAGAATGCCGAGTACCACGCCGCCAAGGAGCGGCAGGGGCATATCGAAGGACGCATTCTCGAGCTCAAGGATAAACTGGCGCGCGCCGAGGTTATCGATTGTCTGAAGGTCTCGACCAAGTCGGCGGTATTTGGCACCGTGGTCAAACTCCTCGATCTGGATACCGACGATCAGATATCCTATCAACTCCTTGGCCCGGAGGAGGCCGATGTCAAGAAAGGCTCGATTTCCGTCCTTTCTCCCCTCGGCCGGAGCATGCTCGGCAAGGCTGTCGGCGAGGAGGTACTGGCCAAGACCCCGGGAGGGACTCGAGAGTTCGAGATCATCGACATCCAGCCCTCAACATTTTCCTGAAGCCCAACCGGTGCCGGTTCGCCGGCGGGAACCGCATTTCTGCATGAAACGATAGACGCCCTGGTCCAGGCCTGGTTGATGTGTGCCGCCGGACCGCATCCACTCCGTGGTCGATACCGGTGTCTGCGCCGGATAGCCGTTAAGGTTGTCCGGCCAACCTGCCGTTGGGCGCCGAAATGCCGGTAAGGATGATCTGCAGCAGCTGCCCGGCGATCTCCTCCACCGAATACCGACCTTCGGCCGAGGTGTTCCAGATGCGCGACACCTCGTCGAGGGCCCCGAAAAAGAAACGTTTGGCAATATCCGGTTCAATATCGGTACGGAACAGCCCCTGGCTCTGGCCGAGGCGGACGATATCGGCCATCATGTCGGTGTATTCGATGAATTTGGTGTTGCGGTATTCCTTGATCAGCTTGTTGGTCTGGCGAAGCTCGATCTGAATCACCTCGGCCAGGTTCCGATTCTTCTTCATCGTCTGGAGATGGCGGGTGACGTACATTTCCAGCATCTTCTTCGGATCCGTCTCCGTCGCCAGTATCTTCTTTATCTGATCGATGATCTTCCCAATTTCTTCCTCGAAGACTGAGATCAGTATGTCGTATTTGTTGTTGAAGTAAAGATAGATGGTGCCATCAGCGACCTTGGCTTCTTTGGCTATATCGGATATTCTTGCGGTGAAAAATCCTTTTTTGGCGAAGACCTTGGTCGCCGCCGCAATGATCTTGGAGCGTTTGTTCAAATCTTTCATCTTAATGGTCGAAAAGCTGAATAATTTAAATGGGAAACAACAAAATATACGATGAATGGCCATTCATTCAATTACAGTGTATGTTCTTTTTTGACATTGTCAACAGGATAACGTGATCAAAAAACCGTATCCTTTCCCCCTCGAACAAAAACTGATTTACTTCGAATCGTCTATCCACCGGAGAATACATAATGAAGATACTCGTCGTCGGTTCGGGAGGCCGCGAGCATGCGCTGGCCTGGAAGATTGGCCAGAGTCCCAAAGTCGAAACGATCTATTGCGCGCCGGGCAACGCAGGGATGCAGGGGGTCGCCGAATGCGTCGATATCTCGGCCACCGATATCGATGGCCTGCTGGCCTTCGCCCTGGCCGAGAAGATCGATCTGACGGTCGTGGGACCGGAATCGTCGCTGGTCGAGGGGATTGTCGATGCCTTCGAGGCCAACAAGCTGCGCATCTTCGGCCCCTCGAAAAGAGCGGCCATTCTCGAGGGAAGCAAGGTATTCACCAAGGAGTTCCTGACGAAATACGGTATCCCGACAGCGTCGTTCAAGGCCTTCAAGAAGATCAGGGAGGCGAGGAAATACCTCGATTCCTGCACTCCGCCGGTCGTCGTCAAGGCCGATGGTCTGGCGGCGGGCAAGGGCGTCATTGTCGCCGCCACGATCGAGGAGGCCAGGGACGCGGTCGACCTCATCATGAAGGACAATGCCTTTGGCGCCGCCGGTGACACCATCATCATCGAGGACTGTCTGGTCGGGGAGGAGGCCTCGTTTCTCGCCTTCACCGATGGCAGGACAATCAGGGCGCTGCCGACCTCCCAGGACCACAAGGCGATTTTCGACGGCGACAAGGGGCCGAACACCGGGGGCATGGGGGCCTATTCTCCCGCCCCGGTCGTCACCCCGGCGATGACCGAGCATGTCATCGACAGGATACTGCGGCCGACGATCGAGGGGATGGCGGCGGAAGGTCGGCCGTACCGGGGCATTCTCTATGCCGGGCTGATGATTGACGGCGACAGGATCAATGTCCTCGAATTCAACTGCCGCTTCGGCGATCCCGAGGCCCAGCCGCTGCTGATGCGGATTGAGTCCGACATCGTCGATATCTTCGAGGCCTGTATCGACGGCACCCTCGATCAGGTCGAGATCCGGGTCGACCCGCGACCGACCGTCTGCGTGGTGCTGGCGTCGGCCGGGTATCCCGGCGCCTACGCCACCGGCAAGGTCATCAAGGGGCTGAAGAAGGCGGCGCAGCTGGAAGGGGTCGAGGTCTTTCATGCCGGGACCAGACGTGTCGGCGGCAAGGTCGTCACCAGCGGCGGCCGGGTCCTGGGGGTGACCGCGATCGGCGCCGACCTGGCCGAGGCGATCGACCGGGCCTACCTCGGGGTGGAAAGAATCCACTTTCCCGGCTGCTATTTCCGCCGGGATATCGGCGGCAAGGCCCTCAGGCGGATGGCGGCTCCGGAGCGCCGGGCGGTCGTCGGCATCGTCATGGGCAGCGATTCCGACCTGCCGGTCATGAAGGCCGCCGCCGACTTTCTCGACCGGATGGGCATCGCCTGGGAGATGACCGTCGCTTCCGCCCACCGGACACCGGAGCGGGCCGCCCAATGGGCGAAAACCGCCCAGGAGCGAGGACTGCGGATCATCATCGCCGGCGCCGGCATGGCGGCGCATCTGGCCGGCGTGATCGCCGCCCATTCCGATCTCCCGGTCATCGGCGTGCCGCTGGATGCCTCGCCGCTGCAGGGGATGGATGCCCTGTTGGCCACCGTCCAGATGCCGCCGGGGATACCGGTCGCGACCATGGCCATCGGCAAGGCCGGGGCGAAGAATGCCGCGGTCCTGGCGGTGCGGATCCTGGCCCTGAATGATCCGGCGCTGGCCGCCGGACTGGTCGCGTATCGCCAGCAAATGGTGCAAGAGGTTGAAGAAAAAGCCAGCCGCCTTATCGGCTGAGGGTGGCGGCGCCATCGACGCGGCGGCGATCGCCAGGGCCGTCACCGTGCTCGCGGGGGGAGGCGTCGTTGCCTTTCCCACCGAGACCTGCTACGGCCTGGCCGTCGATCCCTTCAACGACCGGGCCAGTAG
>Ga0209066_10005049_pt1 | contig 14112 bp, 16 predicted proteins | sample All_14_2_FD_187198 | JGI IMG/M metagenome (GOLD analysis project Ga0209066, IMG submission 187198) | Freshwater microbial communities in response to fracking from Pennsylvania, USA - Allegheny Zone_MetaG_DW_15 (SPAdes) (version 2) ...
ATCACATTCGGATCGCCCCGCAACCGACAGGTCGGTGCAGGGCGATCCGAATGTGATGATATCGACCGGCTCAATCATCGCGCCGTCGATGCGCGACACATCGCCCAGATGCCGGATGAACGGCATCCGCTTCGTCGTGACGCGAATCGGGAACGGCTCGATCTCCGACGCCCATACAGGGTGAATTCCGCAGAGCAACCCGCCGAACGGAAACCCACCACTGCCATCAAACAGGCTGCCAAGCGTCAATTCACACATCGGCAACCTCCGCGTAAGGCGTTTGGACACCATCCCGTTCTACAAAAACACCGTCGGTGCTTCCGACGGTTTCGATGTAGCGGTTGACGATTACATCCACAAACTTCTCATCCAGTTCTATCAGGCAGGCTTCGCGTCCCAGCTTCTCTGCACAAATTAATGTGCTTCCGGAGCCCCCGAAAGGATCGAGTACCACTCCATTGGTCTGCGTCGAGTTCTTCATTGGCACAGCGAGCAGCGGCACGGGTTTCATCGTCGGGTGCTTCTCCGAGCGACTCGGTTTATCGAAGTTCCATATCGTGGACTGTTTGCGGTCGCCATACCAGTTATGCTTACCGGACTTCTTCCATCCGTAGAGGCAGGGTTCATGGCACCATTGGTAATCTGAACGACCAAGCGTAAATGTGTTCTTTGCCCAGATGCAACATCCCGACAGTTTGAAACCCGCATCCTCAAATGCCCTGCGAAAAGTCAGTCCCTTGCTGTCGGCGTGAAACACATATGCCGCGCCGTCCACAGCGAGAGAATCCGCCATTGCTGAAAAAGCATCGTGAAGGAATTTATAGAACCCCTCGTCACTTTCAAATTTATCATTCTTGATTTTGCCCGCCGAGCCTTTGTCATAGTCAATTCCATAAGGTGGGTCGGTCAAAATGAGGTTCGCCTGTTTTCCTCGCATCAGAACCGTATAGGTTTCGGGCTTTGTGCTATCACCGCAAATAACCCTATGCCGTCCCAACGTCCATACATCTCCAAGTTTGGAGAAAGCAGGTTTTTCCAGTTCGGCATCTACATTGAAGCCATCTTCTTCAACATCCATGCTGCTGTTAAGCAACTTGTCAATTTCAACGGCGTCGAACCCGGTCAGCGATACATCGAAATCCACAAGTTGCAGATCGGAGATCAGCAGAGAGAGCTTCTCTTTATCCCATTCGCCACTGATCTTGTTCAGTGCGACATTAAGCGCCTTTTCTTTTTCTTCGGTCATTTCCACGACGACGCATTCGACCTCGGTCACGCCTGTGTCCATCAGCACTTTCAGCCGCTGATGACCGCCGACAACATGCCCTGTGTTCTGATTCCAGATGACCGGCTCCACATACCCGAACTCCGAAAGCGAACGCTTCAGCTTTTCATATTCCGGGTCACCGGGCTTCAGGTGCTTGCGTGGATTGTAATCCGCCGGGACGAGCTTATCGACCGGCAGTGTTTGAATGACCATGCTGGATTCCTTTCGATATGATTTTTCGTAAGCCGACCTGCGCCGCGGGAAGGTTCCCTGCGAGCGCCTGCCCGCGCAGCGTTTTTCGTTGCTGACATGTCAGGCGGTGGTACTTCAACGCGCGAATGAACGCTTGCACTTCATCCATGCTCATTTACCTCTACGCGCGGTAAGTAGTCGTTCCATAATGTCGTCCTGAGGATTCGTGCCCGTATAGTCTGTCGCGCAGTTTTCTTTGACGATCTGGAAGATCTCGTACCAGAGCCGGTTCGTCTGTGCCATGTAGTCTTGGCTCATTGCCACATACGGAGACTGGATCGCGCTGCCGGTGGTCGGATGCTTCGCTAAGAAGCCGTATTCCGTGACCGCTTCCTCGCACTGAATCCATCGCGCGGCGCTCATGGCGTACCGCTCCAGCAATTGCGGAGAAACGATTCTCGCCGCGCCACGTTGGTCGAGCCAGTCCCATGTGATTGCGAAGATCTCCGCCGCCTCGAGGTTACGTCCATCCTTCTGTCGCGCAGAGAGCAGTTCTCTCGGCAGCGGCATATCATTGCCTAGTAGATTGGCGGTATTGGGAAACTCCACAACGGTCAGCTTCCGCTTACCCGGGTTACCGTCGAGCATCTTATCGGCGAGCGGCTTTTTCTTCTGACCCGCGCCCAATCTCGACCCGCCGTGACCGTTTGGCATGTGAGTTTCCTCCTGTGAGAAAAATTAGAGGCCTATTCGACCTCTTGAAACCGCGAAAGTTTGTACGTGACCCGACCGCGTTGTCCAGTTGAAAAGGTCACAGAGGTAAAATTACCCCCACCAGGTCATTTCGCGTGCTATTTCTGTCTTGAGTTGGTGCTGCCGATCGTAATCTTCGAATGGCAGCTCTTACAAAGCGCCATGAGGTTGCCCTCGTCGTTTGTACCGCCGTTTGCAAGCGGCAGGATGTGATGCACTTCCTCAGCGACAGAGAGTCTGCTTTCGCTCTTGCACTGTTCGCACAAAGGATGCAGTAAAAGAAATCGCGCGCGGAGTCTCTTCCACGCGCGGCCGTATCGTTTATTGGTGTCCGGGTCTCGAAGGTATCGGTTGTACTGATGATCAATAGATTGCCTGTGCTCATCACAGTACCGACCATCGATCAGCCTCCCGCACCCCGGGTAGGAGCAAGGACGCTTGGGTTTCTTCGGCATCTTAGCCCTCCAAGGGAAAGAAAAGAGCCTCCGCGTTTCGTTCGCAGAAGCTCTTTCCTTTTTCGACATCATAAGAATATCAAAGAATGATACTCTCATTCAATCACATTTACTCTCATCTTTAAGGAAAACTGACCGCTTGCAGCGCTTCATCGTGGAGCCTGAACAAATGCTGAATGCTATACCCTAGCTCAACAGAAACTTCTTCCCACCGTTTGAAGCACAGATACCGAAGCTCCAATATCGTCTGGTACTCCGTGTTCTCCACACGCTTGATCCGACGCATGATCTCCGCCTTCAGATCAACAAGCGCGTCTATGTCTTCGTTGATCTCGTTCTCCAGATCGACCATCTTGGCGATGGTATCCTCCATGCTGTGCGGATTGGGCGTCGCCGCCTTCGGCGCACCAGACAGCGTCCCGGTCGCCTTGTCCAACAATTCACGCAATGACATCACCTGTGCCAGCTTGCTGTTGATTCGCTGGTCGATCCGGTATGCCTGCGATAGGTAGTCCTTCGTGTTCATCTAAACCCTCCCCTTCAAATGTCGATTCCCGCATATGCCCACAGCACGGCTTTCACATCGTCCACTGACCGAACCACATACGCGTGGCCGCCGGCGACCTTAATCCTGTGAATCGTGCGCTCCTGCAGCTTCGTCACGCTGCCATCCGGCGTCTTCACCTCGAAGGCAAAGAAGCGGCCGTCCAAACAGCAGATCACATCGGGGATGCCGGCCGTCCCGTACATCCCGCCATGTTCCTTCCACGCAAAACATCGCGGAACCATCTTTAAAACCCGCATGATCGCTGCGGTGATATCTTTTTCCAGCATATCCGCTGAGGTCTCCTTCCTGTACAGGCAATAAAAAAGCCCTAAAATAGGGCATATTTGCTCTGTAGCAGTTTGTAGCAGGTTTTTTAGGTCTTCTCTATACGAAGAGTGTTTTTACAAAGTACCCATTTTACCTGCTACAAGCTGCTACAAAGAGTTATGCGAACGGTATGCTCCCCTTATATTCGGTAAATCCGCTCATTACAAAGCGCAGCCGGAAGCCGATGAACACTGTCGTTTCATTGCCGCCGATAAACGGCCGTTTCCGTTCCACACGCCCGTACATCGCCAGAATCTGCTTGAAGTTTCGCGTGTTCTCCGGGAAACAGCCATTTGAGTCGCACCATTTCTTGTAGCGGTCATACACCGCCGCCGTCCGTTCTTCCGAATTCGGAACCGGCTCCATCTCGTCCTCGATGAACAGTCCAATTTTGTCGCTCTCGTGCCGGTATCGCTCCGTCGCAAAGCGTACCGACTCCGGTATGGTTAGCCCTTCGCGTTTTAGAGCTCGATATCCTTCCAGCAGCCAGTTTAGAATTGCGCTTTGACTTTCCGTTTCACTGAAGATATGCTTCAGCGTCTTATCCTGCTGATTTTCTTCAAAATGGCGTTCAAATGGGATGATCATAATTCGCCCGCTGGAGAAGAGCGTCATGTCCGTGATCACCGGCAGATAATTCGTGTTCATGTAGATCTTGAACTGTGGCTTAAAGTCGAAGCTGTTCTCATGCAGGAATCGCGCGTTCAGCGTATCGTTGCCCGTCATGTTCTTGACCTGCGCGGCATTGAGCAATAATCCCCTGCTTGGTTCCGAGATGTTGGCAAACCGGATTCCCGCGAGCCTCGCGATGTCCTCCGTCGGATTTTGACTGCTGACATTCTGCTTCATGCTGATCGTCTCGGGACGAACGGTACTTCCATAATCGCCCATGACCCGAAGAACGCTCTCCATGAGCGTTCCCTTCCCGTTGCGCGTCGTCGCGCCGTACAGGATAAACAAGCACTCAAAGCGCGTATCCCCGCTCAGTGCATATCCCAAAGCCCTTTGCAAAAACCTTGCTCTGTCCTGATCTCCGCTCATGATCTCATCTACAAACGCGTCGAAGCGTTCACACCGAACGTCGGGATCATACGCCACATCCGAGATTTTCGTGAGCTTATCCTCAGGATCGTGCGGCAAGAACTCCATGCTCTTTAGGTGCAGCGTCCCATTCTGGCAATTGAACAGATAGGGATCCGCATCAAACTCCTTCATGGGGATCGGATAATCACTCTGCGCATCCTTCAGGATGGTTTCCCGCGTTCTCCGAATCTGCCATTTCTTGCATTTGTCGATGAAATCTTTTCTGACCTGTTCATCCCCAATTTTCAGAGCATAAACCAATAGTTCGTCTGCGAGCTTCTTACACAACTCCATGGCATCCAACCCGGCGATATCCGGTTCCCAACGTTTCCCGTTGTAGATGAACCACATCTTTCGCTCCGGAATATAGCGCGCAACTCGCTTGTAATAGTCGGAGAACAGTCTGCTGTTCCCGATATCCGTGCTTGGGTAACGCGGATTTGCCTCTGGTCGAAACGAGTGCAGAGATTCTACCTTGGAAGAAACATCGATCTCACTTTTCCACGAGGAACTCGACAGAGTCCGCACTTGTTCGATGTTCTCCGCCACCCATGATCGAAATAGCTCTGGATCGCCAACCAAGAGCTCGTTAGGGTCTTTGTAGCTGTATGGCGTCATGACGCAAATGTAGTTGATTTTGTGCGCTTTGAGCTGCGCGGACAGATGCCCGGCGGCATCTTCTCCCGCGCTGTCCCGATCCATGCACACGACGAGCGGAGGCACTTCTTGCCGTGCACTGAGCGCTTCGATCAATTTTCTGATTCCTGTTCCACATACGGCTGCCGCATGTACGCCATCCTGCATGATCGACATGGCGCAAAATGCGCTCTCAACGACAAATACCGGCGCATCCTGATCCAAGGATTCTTCATAGAACAACGGTTCAGGCCCGGCATCTTCTGTGCGCGGTTTGAAAAACCGCTTGTCGGAAATGCTCCTTGAGGTGTAATACTCGGTTTTCTCACCGTACGGAATGACGACCGCGTTCCGTTTCGCGTCGAATCCGAACCGGAATCGTATCATGCTCTCGCCGGTGAAACCCCGACGCTGCAGGTACATTTGCGCATCCGGCGCAAAGGAGAACGCTTCGATGCAACGATCGATGTATTCTGTAATCAGCACGTGATTCTCCGCTGGAGCTTTCATCTGCGCCGGCGACGTTGATGTATGGACATGAAACGCATCTGTGATCAGCTGCGCTGCCTCCAATGTGCTGATATGCCGCATCTTCGCTGTGAGATCGATCGCATCGCCGGACTCATTGCAACCAAAACATTTGAACCTTCCGTCCTTGAACGAGAGAGAGGGCGTTTGGTCGTTGTGGAACGGGCACTTCGCTTTCTCTCCACGAACTTCTATACCCAGCCATTTCGCCACTTCTTCGATTCGTAAGGATTGCCGGATTTGTTGAAAATCTGTCAAACCTTTCCCTCCCTTCGCGGATCCGATCCGTCCCGCTTCACATATTCTTTGCACTCTCGATCGAAGAATCGAATGGTCATATGCGTGCCCAGCGCATGCGAAATCTCTCTCTGCATGCCCGAGCTGTAGTGTTCGCCAAACACCCAGAGTTCTTCGCAGAGATCCAGGAGTCGAAGCCCCATTTCCATCCCGTCTTGCCGCTCCTTGACCTGCTTGTCGTCAAGAAATCGCGGATACATCAGGTGGGGTGTGATTGGCATATATCCGCTGATGTAGGCGAATCTTGAGTATCGCCGCGCGTTCTGTATGTTCGCCTGCACACTGCCCGCAAACGGAGAACAAATAAAGATCATTGGGCGGTCGGTTCTACCCAGGAATAAAACCCTCGGGCGTCCCAATGATCCCGAAGGCACATCTAAATTCAACTCGCTTGACATTTCATGTAAAATCCCTTTCTTTCAAGTTAACGGGGAGCGGTTTTCCGCTCCCCAACTTGGCGTTTACTGCTGTTACACGATCTCGCCCGTCACAGGATCAAACGGCGTCGGCACTTCGACGAACTCGTCCAGATCGACGGAGTACCCGCCGACATGTTTCGCATATTCCTTCACCTGTGCAGCAAGGTTCGAAACTGCTGTGAGCTCCGTTTCCGTCAATGGACGCTCGGCGGTGAACTGCGCCTGCGAATACGCGATGCCACCCGTGTTCACCGCTTTCTTGAGCGAGAAGCGCGTCACCACAGCGAGCGACTTTTTGCCGCGGCTCAGGAGTCGTTGGATATATCGCGTGAACTCCTTCAGCGAACCGGTCGGTAGCGAGAGCAGCACCGGAAACACCTCTCCCTCGCGCAGTATGTAGATGCGGCGACGATTCTTGCACGCTTTGCCGCCACCCTCGCCCGAGCCAAACTGGTTATAGCGGCACTTCGCGCAAGCGCCGCCGGGATCGCCCTCGCCGGTCACGCCGTCAAAACTGCCGCAGTCCGGCGGTTCGTTGCCGCCCGCATATTTGTCCCGGTAATACGCGAACAGCGGATGGTGATAGAGGATCACGCCGGTGAATTCTTTCACCGTTTCCGGCTCACCGCCATCCACAGCGGGCAGTTCGAACACCGTGCTCCCCGCAGAAGGGATCTTGATGCGTTCAAACGAAAGGCTCAGCCCCTCGAGTTCCTGCGACATCGCATCGGTCAGGTTGAAATTCGCGAGTTCTTCGAAAGCGTTGCCGGTTGTTACGATTCCTGTTTCTTGTGTCATATTTTCCTTGTCCTTTCTCTTATCGGGCGGCTTTGCGCACGCCCACGGTTGTTTTTTCGAACACGGTCACAAGCCCATCCAGCCATTGCGGCAGGATATCCCCGTTCTCAGTGGTCTGTTCCTTCACGAACGCCGAGAGCGAGTTGGCGTTGACGGTCTCATAAACGAGATCGTCGTACCCTGCCGCGCGCAGCGCATCGAACAGCTCATCCTTTCGCCCTGCGATCGCCGAAGCGCGCGTTGTATTCGTCAGACAGAACATTGTGCCGTTGCGGGTGAAGTTCTGCGTTTCAGTATCCGCCATGCGCTGCGCGAGGACGGCATCCACGCGGTCGATCTCTATGCCCACCACTTTGAGCTCGTCCTCCAAGCGTTTTTTCGTTTCTTTCAGTTCGCGCAGATCGTCAGCCAGCGCGAACAGGTCATTGGATTCCATGTGTACTCCTTTCAAAGTGTGTCGAACGGGTTATAACCCGCGCGACAGTCATCGATCAGGGATTTCGCCAGATCCGCTTTGTCGCGCAGTGCATTGAGCACTTTGCTGTCAACGGTACCTTCAGCAACGAGATACATATACGTGCAAGGGTTCCGCTGCCCGACGCGGTGGATACGTGCTTTCGTCTGCTCGAAGTTCGACATGCTGTAGTCGAGTGAATAGAACACCATCTTGTCGGCGGCGGTAAGCGTAATGCCCAGTCCCGCCGTCGCTATCTGGCCAACGAACACTGTCACATCGGGATCCGCCTGAAAACGCCGCACCTGCTCGTCACGATCCTTCACCGCGCCAGTGATCAACGAGAATCCGATCGCTTTCCTGTCCAACATTGCGGTGATGGCATCAATCTCGGGCAGGAATCGCGCGATGATCACAAGCTTGCCGCCCTCCTGCGCCGCGCTGTCGACAATGTCCGAAAGCGCGCCCAGCTTCGCGGAGCTGACGTGTTCCAAGCGGTCGGTTTCGTCCCCGCGCAAGAATCCGCCCGTCAACTGCGAGAGCCGCAGCAGGCGGGTTAGCACATTGGCAGCGGTGATTTCTCCGCCCTTGATCTGGGTATAACTGTCCCGAACCAGTTGCTGATACAGCCTCATTGCTTGCTGTTCCAACTCGACCGTCCGAACCATTTCCGTCGTTTCCGGCAGGTCGAGGCACTCAGCCTTCGTTGCGCGGAACGCGATGCTGTGAATGCGTCGGGACAATTCTTTCGACATGTTCGCTTTCAGGACTGGGACATGTTGCCCGTACCCGGTCATGTCGAAGTAGCGGTTGCGGAAGGTGTAGTAACTGTTACCGAACACCGCCGGATTCAGGAACTTGTACGGGCTAAAGATATCGATCGCCTTGTTTGTGATAATCGTTCCCGTCAACAGCATCCGGTACTGCGCCCTGGCGCCAAGCCTGTGCATGCACTTGCTCGCCGCAATGTTGTGCGTTTTGATCTTGTGCCCTTCGTCGCAGACGATGATGTCAGCGGCCCAGGCAGCGAGCTCGTCTTCGAGCCGCCAGGCCGATTCGTAGTTGATCACCGCGACCTGAAGGCCGGTTATCGGAATTTGTCGAATTTTCTCGGATTTTCTCGATCCGATTCCTTCGATCATGGCAAGTGAATACGGATAATTCGCGAACTTCCGAAACTCTTCTTGCCACACGCCCAAGATCGACAGCGGTGCGACGATGAGCAACCTCTCGATCTTTTGATCAAGGTACAGCCGTCCGGCGACGGCGATTGTGGTTAGGCTCTTTCCAGTTCCCGTGGCATCTCCATCAGGAGCGCGCAACCGCGGCTCTGGATGGAGGGTGGATCATCACCACCTTGAATGAGGCCAAACAAACGGCAGGCAAATTCGAATGCCTGCCGCTGATGCTCATATGGATGCGCATTGATCGGCATCCGATTGATTTGATAGTTCTCCATGATCCCTTTCGGAAGGGGTAACGGGTGAAATGCTTCTCCTATTTGACGCTTCTTTCCCGGAGAATGGGCGGTGGTCATGATCGGCTCTTCGCCGCGCAGCTCTACGCTCCCCGCATCCCACCGGGTCGCACTCTGGGACGTTATCCTCGACTATGCGGGCTTCTCATGACCACCGGATATTCAGATGTCAAGGTTCCGAAAAACAACCCCTTCACCTGTAGGTCACGAGAAACGCGAATTATAAGGTTTTTGGTAAAAGTTCTTTTAGTTTTTTTATCGCGGTCTTCACCCGCTGTGAAATCGCTGGCTGAGAAACGCCCGATCTTCGCGCAATTTCGCTGATGGAAATGTTTTTAAAGAAAACCAAGAATATGAGCTCTTGTTGCTTTGGATTTAACTCTCCAATCGCGTCATAGAGCATTTGCTCATCTGTTACGCCACCTAATAATCGCGCTAACCGCTGGTCTTCTACCGCTAGCCATGCCAATTCTTCAGATGCGTCAAAAGTGACATGTCGACGCGACTCGTTTTGGTTGTTGTTGTACTCCTGCCGATCGAGTTCTTTGATCGTTTCCGCGACCTCCGGTTCCACCTCCAACTCCTCCATGTGCCCATCTGCAAAGCGATATGTGATCTTGACCAGTTCCATTTGTCCGGCTCCTTTCGTTCAGAGCCTGACGATTGGCGCATTTTTGAGCGCACGAAAAAAAGGACCCGGCGCGCGGCACAAAAAAGCGCCGCTCGTCGGGCCCTATTTAGTTGTACTTAGCTATATCCTTAACCCCTGAGGGCGGCAGCCGGAAAATCAGGTCACGAGTTCCAGAAGCCAGGGAGCGATCGGTCTGCCGATCAGCCGCGCGTTCATATAAGCCATCTCCAGCGTCAAGCAGGTATGGCCGAGATAATAGCCGTCCATAGGCGTCAGCGTCATGGCAAGGTCTGTGCGCTCAGAATCAAGCAAGCACAACGGGAGCAAAAACTGCACCTTGCCCTGATATCCCTGCGGCACCACAATGCCGGGTTCAAACGACGCCTTGCGCCTAGCCAGCTCGACGGCGGTTTCAAGCAGAAGCGATAGATTCCTCGCGCGCTGCACTTCCAGTGGCAGCCGCGCGAAGTTGTCGGGATCGCATAGAATGTGGTTCACATTGACGCGGATGTCCCACACGGGAAAGTAAGTCATGCCCATGATCGGTACTAGCAATCCGGGCTTATCCGGCAATGGCTGCACATATTTCAAATCGGGCGCAGTATCGTCAAAAAACCCTCGGAAAAGCCAGTCTTGCTTCGCGTCTTTGCGCTTATTGCGGGTAAAACATCCAAAGATGCTCTTGTAGTTCTTTGTGTAGAGGCCTGTGTTAAAACATGCGTTCTCATTTCTGACGTGAAAAATTCTGTCCCCATATTCTGGATTGGATACATAATTGAAATTGTTGAAGTCGATGATTTGTTTCCTGAAAACGTAATTGACATATTTTTCTAGAATCGGAGTATCCGTGTTCCTCGGTGGCAATATAGGATTTGTAAAACGCCATGATTCCGGCACTGCCATTTCAGCCAGCGCAATCAGATGGTCGAACCAGTTAGGAACGTAGGCGAATTCAAAGAGGTCGGGTAAAAGTATCATTTGCAATGCTCCTTCCATTTGGGTAGTTCTTCTATGAGTTTCTGTCGCAGCATCTGGAAAGCGTTCTCGGAAAAAACCTTTTCTTGCTTACCATTTGCATCTCGACGAACAACAATTGATAAAAACAGCATGTATGGCTCGTATTCGCTTAGTACTTCTTTGACCGCGCTTTCGTCACCAAGAGCAGCAGCCTCGATCGTTTCATACATGAGACTCATATACACTCCTTATGTTTTTATGTTGATTTGAAACTTTGTTTTCCTTTCCAGCAGATATCACTTACGGCATTCCGCGAGTCAGTGAGAACCACCTTCGTATTTTTTCAAGTGCGCGACTTCGAATGTTCCGAACTGTCCGATCCGTAACCCCAAGCACTTGAGCGATGCGGACATCCTTCCATTCCAACCAGAAATCGAGAATCAGAACGCCAAGTTCGCGTTCCTGCAGCGTTTTCATCGCAAGATAAAGCGGCTCGTAGTCAAGCTGATACTGATTCCCGCAGTAGCTGATGTAGAGATGATTACTCGGATGGTCATCTTCCGAAAACTGTTCAATCTCCAGCAACGATTCCGGATCGTCCGTCAAAATTTCGAGCTTCTCTTTGTAAGCATTGTGCTTATTGTAGTCACGAATCGCATTGCGAAGGATGGTATGACAATAGCTGTCAAAAAGCGCACATCTGGCTGCTTTTTCACGCTCAGAAATCATGCTTGGTCCTCCGCAATATGCAATTTTGAAAGGTTCTATATTCCTCCCCTATATAACCAAAACGATTCAGCTTTCCAAAACCGGAAAGAAAACGTCCGTTTTTGCGAAAATATATTATTTCGATGTCTTTTTGTGCATTTTTTGATGAAAATCTGGCGATTTCGCATTCGAACATTGCACGGGCGCGAACTCTCAAACATCGTCCTCCGAAACTTCCACGGAGGATTATAACGAGTCCTAAAACGCCCATATATACAACCGAATGTTCGAATGCTTAAAAAGCGGGAAGGTATGCGGTAAATTTGAAATAATATATTTTGTGCCGAGCTCATTTTTCGCTTTTCATTTCTACTCGATTTTCAAGCAAGAATCCGTCGCAAATTCCCAAAAAAGAAAAAACCCGCAACATCTGCGGGTTGCGGGTTTACAAATCCATATAGTTGCTATACTGTCAATTTTAACTCACGCGGAGTTCTACGAACCACCGCCCATCCTCGTCGAACAAGAATGTATCTCGCGCCCCTATCCGAATCGTGTATCGGATTCCGCATCCGCCAGCTTTCAAGCTGGCAGCCCTGCACTTATCTTTGATTTCATCGATATCATATTTGCGGCCATCCTCCAGCAGAATACCAAGCGGCTGGATCGTGCCATCTCGGTGAATTTGAGCGAGGATAGAAACATATTCTTTTTTGATTTCTTGCATGACCTTGCCCTCATATCGCTTTAAAGTAGCCGATCGGATGGATGGTGTGATCCTCTTTGGGGTTTATATGCTTGAGTGTCGGGTCAAACTCGACGACGGCGCGGTAGATGGCGTAATGTCCGAATCGTCGCCTGATATCGTCCACTGCGCGCTCCAGAACCTCCAGCTTCTCACGTTCTGCCTCGTCTTCAAACAGTTTGAGCTGTTTGGGCGTCGTTGCCGGGATCAGATCACACCCGCGGATGCCAATACTGCGCAGCGGATTCTGCCAACGATAGCTCATGCGCAACAGCTCCATTGCGGTATCACACAATTCGCTTGCAAGGCATGTCGGTTCATCCAGTTTCATCTGCTTCTGATACCAGAATAGTCCATTATCCCGGACGCTGATTTGCACGGTCTTTGCCAGAAATCCATGATCGCGCATTCGTTCTGCGACGCTTTCAGCGAGCATATAAAACACGATCTTTGCATCCAGCTCATTCATAAGGTCGCGCGGGGTGGTGGTACTATTGCCAATCGACTTGATGATCGTCTCATCGCCGACCGCCATGACGGGTGAATTATCCAGTCCGTTGGCAAACCAGTATAGAATCATTCCGACCTTGCCAAACCACGCCTGCAGGAGCTCTGGGTCCGTATTCGCAAGCTGGCCGATGGTTTCAATGCCATGGTTGTATAGCTTCCGCGTAGTCGCACGGCCAACGTAAAGCAGGTCGGAAGCCGGCAGCGGCCAAACCTTGTCTCGATAGTTATCTCGGGTCAGAACGCTTACCGCATCTGGCTTCTTAAGGTCAGATCCAAGCTTCGCGAACACCTTGTTGTATGACACGCCGACCGAGACGGTAATGCCAAGCTCTCGTTTCACCCGCTCTCTGATCTCATCTGCAATCTGAATGGAATCTCCGAAGATATGCACACTGCCCGAAACGTCCAACCAGCATTCATCTAACCCAAACGACTCAACCTGATCCGTATAGCTGTTATAGATCTGGCGAGCTAAAGCTGAGAAGCGGAGATAACGGTCATAGTGAGGCTTGATGATCACGAGCTGCGGGCACTTTTGTTTTGCTTGCCACAACGCCTCGCCGGTGGTGACGCCATATTTCTTCGCGATCTGGTTTTTGGCCAAAATAATGCCATGACGCGCTTCCGCATCTCCGCCCACGGCGACGGGTTTATCTCTTATCGATGGGTCATACAGGCATTCGATGCTGGCATAGCAGGCGTTCATGTCAACGTGCAGAATTGATCGATCCAAATGTTCGCACCTCCTTCCCAAGGATTAAGGTATACGAAATAAACCATCTGATATCTTCTCTTTTCAGATGTTATCTCGAAGAAAGTTTGTTTTCTTCTGCTTTCAGAGCGATGAGATCATTGCTGATTTTGTTCTAAACCAGCGAGTCAAAGTCTTAGTTTCATTTTTCTCAATGCTGTACAGGCATTATAACGCCACAAAATCCGTTTTGTCAACGTACGTTTGTTCGCATAAAAAGATGTCGGTTTGTGATGACAGCTAAAAGTTGTATATCCAATAGGTATTTGATATAATTGACGGCAAAGGGCGCGGAGGGTTTATGGAAGCAATTAACCCGCAAAAAATCAAATTATTGAAGCTTTACGAGATGCTCCGCCAGTATACGGACGAGGATCGCCCGCTTTCAACAAACCAGCTATGCGCCATGCTCGAGGCGGAAGGGATCACTTGTGATCGCCGCACTCTGTCAGAAGATATTGATACCCTAAACGCCAACGGATTCGAAGTGCTTCACAGGCGCACGCGTTACGCGAAGCTCTATTATATTGTCGATCGCCAGTTCGATCTTGCCGAGGTAAAGATATTAATCGACGCC
>Ga0209066_10005052_pt1 | contig 14108 bp, 11 predicted proteins | sample All_14_2_FD_187198 | JGI IMG/M metagenome (GOLD analysis project Ga0209066, IMG submission 187198) | Freshwater microbial communities in response to fracking from Pennsylvania, USA - Allegheny Zone_MetaG_DW_15 (SPAdes) (version 2) ...
GGGTGGGCAGGGCCCGGCGACACACGCACCTTCAACCGCCGCGCCGCCCGCACCGCCTGCGTCACCCGCACAAAATCCAGCGACCGTCCCTCCGCCGCCGCCCGCCGCGCGACCTCCAGCGCCCGTGCCTCCGACCCCTCCAGGTCGTCGGGATCAAAGTGAAACCCGCACGCCACATCGGCGGGCGCCGCCGCCACGATCGGCGGCGGCTGCACCCAGCGATAGACCGCGTCGGGCCGGTCCTTCTTGCGATAGCCCCGCTGCCTCGCCTGCCAGGCGACGGCCGATACGCTCACCCCATAGTCCAGCCCCAGGGCCGCCTGCGTCTCGCCCCGCACATAGCGCTCCAGCAACGCGACCCAGGTCTCGTCGTCCAGCTTCGGATTTCCGGGCCGCCCCGTCTTCTGTCCCATGCGCGCCAGCCTAAGCCACCCGCCGACCAGGGCGCGTTCAGCCCCCAAAACACCCCGCAAATCCTGATGGCGGCGAGAGCGGGGGCGTCAGCTGAAAACATCTGGCGCGCGCGTCGCAAACCCGGTCGAGGAAGAAACAGCCCGTGTCCCTGAGTCCTGTTTCCCGGCGAACGACGGGAGAGAGAGGCGGCCCCCCCCCGGTTGGCCCCCTCCTGGCCCACTGCGGACGGGTCCATACCGCGTGCGACCTCGTGCGAGTTGCGCTTCGTCGCCCCCGCGACCCCGAGGGCGGCACCGACCCGTCAAGGCGGGGACGCAGCGCCCGCGAATGCGCCCGGTCTTCGTTTTCTGTGGGGCAGCGTTACCTCCTGCGTGGGCCGCATGGGGGCGAGCGGGGATGTGGCGATGACGTGAGGGGGTTGGGTGTCAGGTCGCTTGGATGGCCCGAACATGGGGGGATTGGAGAACGGAACTCTTACGCGACTCGCAACCCCAGCGAGATGGGCGCAGGCTACGATCTCGCGATTCGAGGGCGCACGCGGCCATGTACCTGAAAGCTACGACTCTCGATGACCTGTTAGTAAAGGTCTACTCGCAACTGCTCCGAAGCAAGGTGCGGCTTAAAGCATCAAAAGGCTGGAACGTTGAGTTATCGGGCGTGAGTCTAGAGCTTTCTAATCCTCGCGCTAGATTAAGTCGGACGCAAGTCAAGGGACATATTTTTAGCTGTTTAGGAGAGCTGATCTGGTATCTATCGGGTTCAATTCGTGTTGAACCAATGAATTACTATCTTAGCGGCTACAGCCGTTTCGCCCAACGAAACGGGGTTGTTTGGGGAGCGTACGGACCCCGAATATTTGGAGGCAAGCCTTCCCAGTATGATGTTGTTCTGAATACGCTTCGGCGGAAAAGAACCTCACGCCAGGCAGTATTTCAGCTGTTCGATCAGAAAGATATACGCAAGAATTATAAAGACGTTCCTTGTACTTGTACCCTGCAATTCCTTCAGCGTGACGGACTCTTACACCTTATCGTACACATGAGATCAAACGATGCATATCTCGGCCTGCCGCACGATGTGTTCTCTTTTACGATGCTTCAAGAGATTGTCGCCAACGAGCTTGGATACAAAATCGGAAGCTACAAGCATCTTGTTGGCAGCCTTCACCTTTACGATGAGCATCGAACAGGGGCGGCGCGCTTTCTCGCAGAGGGCATTCAGCGAACGCAGCCCATGCCGGCAATGTCAGGAGGAAGTCAGGAAGCAGACATCGCACAGGTCAAAATTATGGAAGAAGCGATCCGTATCAATGGCCCTACGTCCATTCCGACCGAGACTTCAATTGCAGCACTGTCACCGTTTTGGGGGGACATGGTTCGCCTTCTGGCGATCTTCAGCCTTACAAAAGATATTCCGCAGTCAGCAACCGTTGGGTTTAGGACTGACCGGCTTAGGAGAGTCGTTGAACTCCAAGCCGCGCTTTCGGACCCCTATTATAAGACTTACATTAGGCGTAGAAGTCAGAGAATAGAGATCTCAGAGCAACTGACCTTCATAAATTCTCCGTCGTCAGAAGAAGAAGAAAGATGAGAGACGAAGATAGAACGCAGATCGAGCGACTAGAATCTGCATTAATAAAGTTTGATGCTGAGAGTGCCAAACTACCGGGCATTTCGGCGGTAGCCGCACGGAACAGCTTCAAGCGCCAAATTATAGATAGTATACATCGCGTTGAGTACGTACGTCGAATTGGTGACAGAGCCATTGACCCCCGACGTGCTGATCCGGACGACGATCTATTTGATCCCATCAAGGCAGCATGGCTGCACATGGCTAGTTCCGATTTGGATGAAGCGTGCTGGCTGGTTTTCCTGTCGACCCATTTCGGTTTTCACTACCGAGCCAAGTGGGCCCTGACACGGGCGGTCTACGGCGCGCTCGGTTCTGGAGAGCCGTGGACTTGGAAACGAGTTTCACAGAACCCGGGCCTCTTTCGCGACTGGTTTCGCGACAACGCTCATCACTTCAAGGGCATGCCGTTCGGAAACCATCGCAAGTACGAGAGTCTCCGCTGGGATGCGCGGGAAAATTTGGCGGATACGGTTGCCAGTTACATTGCTTGGGTGGGAGCTAATCGCGGCCACGGATTGATGATTGAGCAAAGCCTGGCCGCAAGCGACGGCGACCCGCGAGGAGCCTTTGACACTCTTTATTTGTCGATGTCCGTTCGGCGGTTTGGGCGGACTGCCCGATTTGACTACCTGACGATGCTCGGCAAACTTTCACTCGCCGAGATCGATCCTCCGCATCCCTACTTTGGCAACGCCACCGGACCAATCGACGGCGCAAACCTCCTTTTTGCGGGATCTAGGAATGCCAATCTGGGCCGGACGTATCTGAGTGATCGGGTCGTAGAGCTAGGCGATGCACTAGGCCTAAACATGCAGGTTATGGAGGACAGCCTTTGCAACTGGCAGAAATCTCCTACCGTCTATCGTCAGTTTAGGGGTTGATAGATTTCATCGCCGACCAATCATAACGCTCTTTCAGAAAATTGAGCTGATCGTAGCGGATGATCTCTCTTTTTTGCATCTGCCCCACAACGATACCGGCAGACACGCCGATGCGTCGCGCAAATCTCATCACGGCCCGGAAGTTCAAACCTAGTTCGTACAAGGACGGCTGCTCAAGTTCGGGCACCAAGGCGTTCCTAGCGAAGTTATCCGCTTCAGCTTCCTCTTGGGTGGGGATGTAATCTTGGCCTTCGACAAACATCGGGGAGCCCGAGTGCAGGGCCAAATGACCTATTTCATGGAACACGGTGAACCAGAAATGGTCGTCTGATCTGTAACGGAAACTGAGCTGCATGATGGGTGTGCCGTTGGGGGTGAAGTGGGTCGCGCCGCTCGCGCGACATCCCGTCGGCGTGCGGACAAACACCGCAGCGATCCCATATCGACGGCAGATTTCCACTAGTTGGGGAAAGAATACTGTTGGGTCCTTGATTCGGGTGAGTGGCCGGATTTCCGCCAACAGGAAGGCGACCTGATTGGGACTCCAGGTGCTACATTGAATGCCTTGGGCCTGAATGACGCCTTGGCGCAGCCAAGCGGCGACCGGTGCCGCATGATTTTCAAGCGATGCCGACGTCCTGAACGCAACCGCTTCGCATAAATCTCGACCGTTACGTCTCCAGTCGCCCCACGCATCTTCAAAAAAGCGGGCAGCGGCTTCCCGATTGGAAGTAGCGCTGTATTTGTCCAGCCAACCGAACGCCTTCATGTCCCGCAGAGGAAGTTGAGAAAGGAAGTCCTTCTGGCTTTGGGCTTGCTGGGTGACGCCCTCACAGGCTTGGCGGAAGAGCTTTTCCCGCCGTAGCCAGAACGGTTTGCTCGGTCCAAATATTTCGGCGAGCCTCTCAGCTAAATTGCCATCAATCGGCATGGTTCCTTGGATCAACTCATCCAAATCTTCGGGAGAGAAGTCCAGCAGGGCGCTGACGTCACCCCGGTCCAAAGCTCGGGTGGACATGATGTCCCGGACCGTGGCCCCGGGACTGATCGACCAATCCTTTTCGAACGGGTGTGCGTCGATCATAGCGCCTCAATTCGTTTCAGAATGACTCTGCCAACTTTGGCCCAATCGACTGCGCCCGAGGGGAGCTTCGCCGGCTTGGCTTCGTTCGGACCAACGATCAAGCGGTGGCTCGGAAAAAACTCGATAGAAAGCTCGTTGTTGCTGATCACTACCGGCAACCAGCTGAGCTCCAAAATACTGTCGGAGGCCTCTAAATCGGCCAATCGAGCGTGAAGTGCGGTAGCGGCTTCCGAGCCCAGCGCCTTGCGGGCACGGGCATGACTCTCGCAAACGTGGCGGAGCGCCTTGTCCTCGAATGCGAAGTCCAACCGTCGGCACCCTGATAACTCCGTGACCCGGAATCAGTCGGCGAACATTACCGCGTTCCAGTTGTGAAAACCACGTTACTACAGCTAACCCCCTCAGTGCGCCTCGTCCCAGTTCGCCGCCGCCCGCGCCTCCACCACCAGCGGCACCGTCAGCGCCACGGCCGGTTCCGCCGCCCCCTCCATCACCCGTTTGATCACGGCGATGGCGCGGTCGGCCTCGGCCTCCGGCGCCTCGAAGACCAGTTCGTCGTGGACCTGGAGCAGCATCCGGGTTGAAAGGCCGGCGTCCGTCAGGGCGCCCGGCATGCGGATCATGGCCCGGCGGATGATGTCGGCGGCGGCCCCCTGAATCGGGGCATTGATGGCGGCGCGTTCGCCGAACTGGCGCTCAGCCCCCGATTTGGAATGGATGGCGGGGATGTGGATCTTTCGCCCGAAGACGGTCGAGACGAAGCCATTGGCCCGCACCTCGGTCCGGGTGGCGTCCATATAGGCGCGGATGCCCGGGAAGCGCTCGAAATAGGTCTTGATATAGGCCCCGGCCTCGCCCTGATCGATCGACAGCTGGTTGGCCAGGCCAAAGGCGCTGATGCCATAGACGATGCCGAAATTGATGGCCTTGGCGCGGCGGCGGGTCTCGGGGTCCATCTGGTCGACGGGGACGCCGAACATCTCGCTGGCCGTGGCGGTGTGGATGTCGATGCCCGCCCTGAAGGCGCGCTTCAGCTCGGGGATGTCGCCGATGTGGGCCAGAAGGCGCAGCTCGATCTGGGAATAGTCGGCGCTGATCAGGACATGGCCGGGGGCGGCGATGAAAGCCTGGCGGATCTGGCGGCCGGTCTCGGTGCGGATGGGGATGTTCTGCAGGTTCGGGTCGCTGCTGGCCAGGCGGCCGGTGGTGGCGGCGGCCAGTTGATAGCTGGTGTGGACGCGGTCGGTGGCGGGGTCGGCGGCCTGGATCAGGGCGTCGGTATAGGTGCCCTTCAGCTTGGACAGCTGGCGCCAGTCCAGGAGGACGCGGGGCAGGGCGTGGGCCCCCTCTCCCGTCAGCTGCGCCAGGGTCTCCAGCGTGGCGGCGCCGGTCTCCCACTGGCCGCTGGCGGTCTTCTTGCCGCCGGGCAGGTCCAGTTCGCCGAACAGGATGTCGCCGATCTGGCGGGGGCTGCCGATGTTGAAGGGGCGGCCGGCGATCTGGTGGGCCTGGGTCTCCAGCTCAGCCATCCGCATGCCGAACTCGGTCGACAGGCTCTGCAGCCGTTTGGGATCGACGCGGATACCGGCCAGCTCCATGTCGGCCAGGACGGCGGGCATATGGCGCTCCAGCGTCTCATAGACGTTCAGCAGGCCTTCCTCGGCCAACCGGGGTTTCAGGATCTGCCACAGGCGCAGGGTGACGTCGGCGTCCTCGGCGGCATAGGCGGTGGCGGGTTTCAGCTCGACATGTTTGAAGCTTTTCTGGGCCTTGCCGGTGCCGGCGACCTGTTTGAACGGGATCGGCTCGTGGCCCAGGTGCAGGCGGCTCAGCTCGTCCATGCCGTGGCCGTGCAGCCCGCCCTCCAGCACATAGGAGATCAGCATGGTATCCTCGATCGGGGACACGCGGATGCCGCGCCGGGCCATGACGGCCAGGTCGTATTTGCCGTTCTGGGTGACCTTCAGGACCGCCGGATTTTCCAGCAGGGTCTTCAGCCGCGCCAGGGTCGTGGGCTTGTCCAGCTGGGTCAGGGGCTCGCGCGTGTCCGGCGTGTCGCCGAAATCCAGCCCGCCTGCCCCGGCCATCGGCGGATGCTCATGCGTCAGCGGAATATAGCAGGCGTCGTTCGGCCCGATCGCCAGCGACACCCCGCACAGCCCCGCATGGGTGGCCGACAGGGCGTCCGTCTCGGTGTCGAACCCGACGACGCCCGCCTCGGTCGCCCGCGCGATGAAGGCGTCCAGCGCCTCCAGCGTCTGGATACAGCCATAGGCCTCGCGATCGAACGGCTGGGCCTCGACCGGGACCGCCGGGGCCGTCGGCGCATAGCGGGGCGTCATGACCGGGGCCGTCATCGGTTTGGGCGCAAAGGCCGAACCCTCCTTGGCCGGGGCCTTGCCGTCGCCGACCCGCCGCGCCAGGGAGCGGAACTCCATCAGCTCCAGAAAGGCCGACAGGGTCGCCGGATCGGGGTCGCGCACGGCGAAGTCGTCGATGGCCTCCGGCGCCGGCGCGTCGCAGGTCAGGCGGACCAGTTCGCGGCTCAGCCGGATCTGGTCGGCGAAGGCGATCAGGGTCTCGCGCCGCTTGGGCTGTTTGATCTCGCCTGCGCGGGCCAGCAGGGTGTCCAGGTCGCCGTATTCGTCCAGCAGCTGGGCCGCCGTCTTGGGGCCGATGCCGGGCGCGCCGGGCACATTGTCGACGCTGTCGCCGATCAGGGCCTGCAGATCGACCATCTTATCCGGCGTCACGCCGAACTTTTCCATCACCGCGTCTTCGGCCAGGACCCGGTCCTTCATCGGGTCCCACATGACGACCCCGCCGCCGATCAGCTGCATCAGGTCCTTGTCGGAGCTGACGATCACCGCCTCGCCGCCCGCGTCGCGCGCCTTGCAGGCATAGGTGGCGATCAGGTCGTCGGCCTCATAGCCGGGCAGTTCGACGCAATGCACCCCGAACGCCGCCGTCGCCTCGCGCACCAGAGCGAACTGCGGCACCAGATCCTCCGGCGGCGGCGGCCGGTGCGCCTTGTACTGATCGTACAGGGTGTTCCGGAACGTCTTTTCCGAATGATCGAAGATCGCCACCAGATGCGTCGGCCCATCCTCGCCCTTCATGTCCCGCAACAGCTTCCACAGCATATTGCAGTATCCCTGCACCGCCCCGACCGGCAAGCCGTCCGACTTTCGCGTCAGGGGCGGCAGGGCGTGATAGGCGCGGAAGATATAGGCCGAGGCATCGATCATCCACAGGCGCAGGGGCGTGGATGGGGGCGGACCGTCCTGGGTCAGGGCGCGGTCGGGCGAAGGGGCGGCAGCGTCGGTCATGGGACGATCATAGACGCCGCTGGAACCGCCGTCATGGGTGACGTCAGCGCCGGAGGATCAAAGCTCGGAGACGTTCACCCGGGCCGCGTGCCGCTTGAAGATCAGGCCTTCGCGCTTGGACGGCTCGGCCCCCTCGATGGGCGTGCCGTACAGTTCCAGCTTGTGGCCGATCAGCTGGAAGCCCAGCCGTTCGGCGATCTCGGTCTTCAGCCGCTCGATCTCGGCATCGAAGAATTCGATCACCTCGCCGGTGCGGGCATCGATCAGGTGGTCGTGGTGATCGTCGCCAGCTTCTTCGTATCGGCTGCGGCCGTCGCCGAAGTCATGTTTCTCGACCACCCCGGCCTCTTCGAACAGGCGGACGGTCCGATAGACGGTGGCGATGGAGATATGCGGGTCGATGGCCGAGGCGCGGCGGTACAGCTCCTCGACATCGGGATGATCCTCTGCCGACGACAGCACGCGCGCGATCACCCGCCGCTGCTCGGTCATACGCATACCGCGCTCGGCGCAGAGTTTCTCGATCCGGTCCATGCCATCAGAATAGGGGCTGGAGCGCCACTAGGGAAGCGGGGTGGGCAAGTTGAGAACCAGAAGCAGGGCATCGACGGCCGGGCCGTCGGGCCGGGCATAGTATCGCGGTCGGCGACCGGCCACATCGAACCCGGCTCGGTCGTAAAGGGCGCGGGCGGCGAGGTTATCCTTGGCCACTTCCAGCAGCAGGCGGGTCGCGCCCATTCCGGCGGCCAGGGCTCCGGCGGCCCGGATCAGATTAAGGCCAAGACCCAGACGGCGGGCCACCGGTCTTACGGCCAGGGTCAGAATCTCGGCCTCGTCCACGACCACGCGAATCAGGATGAATCCGTGCAAGTCGCCCAGGACGAATACGCCCGGCTGGCCGACCAGGGCGGCGAACTCCGCCTGGGTCCAGGCCCGGCCTGTCGCCGGCCCGTCGAAAGCCTCGGCGTGGATGGCCTCCAGATCGGCCAGGGTGAGGTCTGGCCCTGGGCTCATGCCCGCTCCGGACGCGCCTGGCCGGGCAACCGGGTCGGCGGCGTGGCGTCGGGAGCCCGCAGATACAGAGGCCGCGCGGGGCTAGAAACCGGATCGGCCGTATGGGTCAGGCGGGCCAGGGCCTGGACCGACGGCCCGGCGAGCGACAGCAGGGCCGTGTCCGGCCGATCATCCTGGATCAGGGCCGCGCCGGAGCCGATCAGCAGGCGTGGCCCAGCCATATCCCGGACACGATCCTGGGTCGCCTCGATGGACAGGGCCTCGGCCGGGCCCGGCACCGTGCCGCCGGGCCAGAACCGGGCATAGACCTGGCCCCGTCGCGCGTCGATCAGGGCGGCCACCTCATCCGGCCCATCCTCCGGTGCCGAGGCCGCCAGGGCATCCATGGCCGACAGGCCGATCACCGGACGATCCAGCGCGGCACCCAGCCCCAGCGCAAAGGCCAGGCCCACCCGCAGGCCGGTGAACGAGCCCGGCCCCACCACCACCCCGATCCGGGACAGGGCACCGAAGCCCTCACCCGCCTCGGCCACCACGTCGCGGACCAGACCCGCCAGCCGCTCCTGATGACCCTTGGTCATGGGCTCTGCGCGCGACGCGACCACGCCCCTGTCGTCGAACACGACGACGCTGCACAGGCCCAGAGCCGTATCGATGGCAAGGCCCCTCACGACGCGGCCAGCCGGCAAGGAGTCATGGGGCGGGGGCGGCCAGGGCCTGAACGATGGAGGCGACCGCCTGCCTGAGCGCGCGATCCGGGATCAGGGGAAAGTTGGCGGCAACGGCCTGTCCCTCGGTCGTGGCCGACATAAACCGCAGCCCGGCGGGCCAGTCCGCCTCGATCATCTCCTGCGGATTCGCCGCTGCGGTCTGCGGAAAGAAATCCGTGATCGGCATACCCAGGACGGCGGCCACGGCGTGCAGGCGGGACGCCGATATGCGGTTCGTGCCGCGCTCGTACTTTTGCACCTGCTGGAAACTGATGCCCAGGCGCGTGGCCAGCGCGGTCTGGGACAGTCCCAGCGCCGTGCGCCGCAGAGCCATCCGCGCACCCACGAAGGCGTCCAGTCCCGTTCCTGCGCGCGGTCGAGCCGCCATCCGTCTTCTCCCGATCAGATCGACGGGAATGTTTCATGATCGGCGGGAAATGACAATCTTTTCGTTTCATCTATCGTTCCAGCCTTGCCGTCACCGCCGACACCGTGCGGACATCAGATCGGACAATGCGGGTCACGATTCCCAGCCCGCCAGCACCGCCCCTCACGGTCAAGGTCTGGGAATCGGCCCCCTCATACAACCGAACCAGGACGGTGCCATCCATGGTCTCGATCACACAGCCCTGATCCCGGCGGGGCCACTGTTCGGGATTGTACTCCAGCACCACCCCCGACGCAGCCCAGGGGGCCAGGTCGTCGTTCGACAGTTGTAGCCGGCGCAGCCCGCCGTGATCGAGCTGAAACCTCCGCCCCCTGGCCTGCAGACCCGCTTCTGGCGCGGCCCGTTCCGCCGCATCCTGCTGCTGCGACCGGGCCAGGGCCAGGTCCTCGGGCGAGGCGTCCAGGGCCGCCACCAACCGGCGCTGAACATCGGGCCGGAACAGTCCTGGCCGGCGTCCCGATTCATAAAGGCCCCAGCCCTGGCTGGTCATGCCCGCACGTCGGCCCGCCTCGGCCTGGCTCAGGCCCCGGTCGCGCCGCAGGGCGGCCAGTGCCTCGCCCAGGGCGCGGATGTCGGGATCGGACTCGAAACGCGGCATGGGTTCAGGATGGCAGCGACCGCAGGCGATGGCGAGGACGAATCCGTTTCATCCACGCCTCAGGCCATCAAGCGCGTCAGCAGGGCCTGGGTGGAGGGATCGAGCGCGTCCGAAGCCCGCCCGGCGGAGACATCGCCCAGGATAGCCTTGGCAAGCACCTTGCCCAGTTCCACGCCCCACTGGTCGAAGCTGTTGATGTCCCAGATCACGCCCTCCACGAAGGTCTTGTGCTCGTACAGGGCGATCAGCGCACCCAGGGCCTGGGGCGTCAATCGATCCATGACGATGGTGGTCGAGGGCCTGTTGCCGGGAAAGGCGCGGTGCGGAGCCAGCCGGTCGGCCTCCGCCGGATCCGTCCCGGCGGCCAGCATCTCCGCCCGCGCCGCCGCCTCTGTCTTGCCCAGCATCAGGGCCTGGCCCTGGGCCAGGGCATTGGCCCACAGGGGCGACTCGGTGGCCTCGCCGTGGGTTCGGGCCACGATTACGAATTCGGCCGGGACCGTCTGCGGCCCCTGATGGATCTGCTGGAAGAAGGCGTGCTGGCCGTTGGTGCCGGGCTCGCCGAATACGACCGGACAGGTCTGGCGCGACACCGGCGTGCCGTCGCGATGCACCCGCTTGCCGTTCGATTCCATCTCCAGCTGCTGCAGGAAGGACGGCAGGCGGCGCAGGGCGTGGGCATAGGGCGCCACGGTGCGGGCAGGGCGGCCCAGGCCGTCGACATTCCACACCTGGGCCAGGGCCATCAGCACCGGCGCATTGCGATCCAGCGGCGCCTCGGCGAAATGCCGGTCCATGGCCGCCGCCCCGTCCAGCAGGCCCTGGAAGGCGTCCCACCCCAGCGCCACGGCGCAGGAGAGGCTAACCGCCGACCACAGCGAATAGCGTCCGCCGACCCAGTCGCGAAAGGCGAAGGTGCGACCACAGCCGAAGGCCGCCGCCTTGTCCGGGGCCGCCGTCACCCCGATGAAATGCGCCTCGATGCTCTGGCCCGACAGACCCGCCGCCAGCCAGGCCTTGGCCGCCTCGGCATTGGCCAGGGTCTCCTGGGTGGTGAAAGTCTTGGATACCACCACGACCAGGGTCGTCTCCGGATCCAGCCCAGTCAGGGCCTCGGCCATGTCGCGGGGGTCGATATTGGCCACGAACCGCAGGTCGATGGTCGGGTCCAGCGGCTTCAGCGCATCCCAGACCAGCCGGGGCCCCAGGTCCGATCCCCCGATGCCGACATGGACGATGGCTTCGATGCGCCGGCCCGTCGCGCCTGCGGCCGCACCCGACCGCACCGCCTCGACATAGGCCTTCATCTCGGCCCGCACCGCCTCGACCTCGGCCGACACAGGTTCGCCCAGGGCCGCATATTGAGACCCCTCGGCCGCGCGCAGCGCCGTGTGCAGGACGGCCCGGCCTTCGGTGCCGTTGACCGCCTCACCGCCGAACAGGGCCGCGCGCCGCTCGACCAGGCGAGATGCCTTCGCCAAGGCCAGGCAGGCCTCGAACCCCTCGCGGGTCCAGCTCTGTTTAGACAGGTCCAGATAGAGGCCCGCCGCCTCCAGGCTGAGCCGCTCCAGACGGTCCGGGTCGGCGGCGAACTGATCCGCGATCCGGGCCGAAGCCGAGGCGGCTGCGGCGACATCAAAGGCCGACCACGCCTGGGCGCGGTCGAGGACGGGATTGGACATGGTTCGGCTCCGGGGTGCGTCATGCGGCGGCGCAAGGGGCTGGGATTATCAAGCTGTCGTTTACGGCTCTGGCCTATGCCGGTTCAATCGCTGATTCCCGGATCGACCGGGAAAGGAGCCGTCCGATGTCCTGTGGTCTCGCCGTTGCCGCCCTGCTGATGATGGGTGACCCGAATGGGGCCCTCAGCGCCACACAGCCGCCCGCCGTGGCCGCCACGCCCGTCGGCGTCGCCGACGAGCCCTTCTTCGCCGACCTCGCGGTTCGCGCGACGGGATTGAAGGCCATCGTCGACGGCTGGAGCGCCTCGGGGGCCGCAGATCAGTCCGGATTCTTCGACAGTCCGGCCTATGCCGACTTCAAGAGCCAGGCCGGTGACCTGGCCGCCCAAGATATGCAGGGACACGTCATCCTGCGCGACCGGGGCACCGACGGCGACCTGAAATGCATCCTGCGCGGCATTTCCGAGGATATGCCCCTCCGCATCGCGGCCCTGGAGGCCGCCACCACCCCGGCCGAGCGCGCCGTCGCCCTGGCCGAACTCAGCCATCTGCTCGACGACAACGCTGCCGTCATCCTGGCCCCGCCAGCTTGATCTCTCGCCTATCGCGCTTCGCGCTACTTGAGGCTTGATCTCTCGCCCCTCGGGTCGGGTGCTATCTGGGGCCCCGTCTTGCCAAGAGCGCTTCGACCACCACGCCTTCGCTCAGCAGCTGCGGCAGGACCTGGGGCTCCTCGCGCCCCGGCCTGAACACCAGATAGAGCGGCACGCCCGATCGACCCCGCCGTTCCAGCTCGGCGGTGATGGCGTCGTCGCGTCGGGTCCAGTCCGCGACCAGATAGACGGCATTCGCCGCCTCCAGGGCCTGGGCCGTGCGCGGCGAGGACAGGGCCGAGGCCTCGTTGATCTTGCAGGTCACGCACCAGTCGGCGGTGAAATTGACCAGGACCGGACGGCCCTGGGCCAGGGCCGCGTCGACCGCCTCCACCGACCAGGGCTGCGACGTCAGGGGGGACCGTCCTTCTGTACCCAGTTCCGCAGGCGGGACCCGCGCAGCCAGCACCGCCAGTCCCCCCGCCACGATCAGAACCACCAATCCAAGGGTCAGGTGAAAGGAAGCCCGTCGACCCTCGGCCCGCTGGATCTGGGCCTGTCCCGTCAGCCACAGCGCCAGGGCCAGCATCAGTCCGGCCGCGAGAAGCAGCGCCAAGGCATCGGGGCCCGACTGGCGCGACACCACCCAGGCCAGCCACAACGCGGTCCCGTACATGGGAAAGGCCAGAATTGCCTTCAGCCGCTCCATCCAGGGACCGGGCCGTGGCAGGCGGCGCAGCAGGCGGGGCGACAGGCTGACGACGACATAGGGCAGGGCCAGCCCCAGCCCCAGCATCAGAAAGACGACCAGGGCCAGGGGCCAAGGCATGACCAGAGCCGCCCCCAGGGCCAGGGCCATGAAGGGGGCGGTACAAGGCGCGGCGACCACCACCGCCAGCACGCCGGTGAAAAAGGCCCCCACTCCACCCGGCAGGCGCGACAACGGTCCGGAGCCCATCCCCTGCAGTCCCGCCCCGACGTGGAAGACGCCCGACAGATTGAGCGCTACGGCCAGCATCAGCAGGGCCAGACCCATGACCACGGCCGGCGACTGCAGCTGAAAGCCCCAGCCGACCGCTTCGCCCCCGGCGCGCAGCGCCAGCAAGAGCCCCGCCAGCATAAGGAAACTCACCAGCACTCCCGCCAGAAAGGCCAAGCCGTCGCGCGCCGCCTCGCGCGGCTGGTGCGCCGTGGCCGCCAGCGCCGCCGCCTTCATGGCCAGGATCGGAAAGACACAGGGCATCAGGTTCAGAATCAGCCCGCCGATCAGGGCGAAAACCGCCGCCTGAACGAAGGCTGCCAGATCGGTGTCCGGGCGATCCGGTCCGCTGAGGGCACCTTCGCCCGACGCCCCGGCCAGCGCGGGCCCCGGCCGGGCCGTGATCTCGAAGGCTCCCGCATTCGTGGCCAGCACGCCGGCGATCGGGCCGGTCAGGCTGGCGGCGCGGGTATCCGGCCCGGCGACCAGCCGCAGGGTCAGCCCCTGGCCGCCTCGCTCTGCGACTTGCTCTGCCGCGTGGTCGATGACCCCCGCCTCGAACGGATAGAAGACCGCCGTCGTCAGGTCCGCCCCGACCAGAGGCCCACCGGTCGCCGTCAGCGTCAGGGTGCCGTTCGACAGCCCGACGCGGGCCTCGATGCCTGCAGGACGCGGTGCCTGCTCGACCGCCCTCTGGATGGGGGGACCGTGGCGGGCGTCCAGGGGGGCCGCCCCGGCCTGGAC
>Ga0209066_10005053_pt1 | contig 14104 bp, 13 predicted proteins | sample All_14_2_FD_187198 | JGI IMG/M metagenome (GOLD analysis project Ga0209066, IMG submission 187198) | Freshwater microbial communities in response to fracking from Pennsylvania, USA - Allegheny Zone_MetaG_DW_15 (SPAdes) (version 2) ...
GGGTGTGACGCTGTTCTTGGTGGATACCAGCCTGCCGGGCTTCCGCCGCGGCAAGAACCTCGAGAAGCTGGGCCTGAAGGCACAGGACACCTCCGAGCTGTTCTTCGACGACGTGCGCGTGCCCGCCTCGGCCATGCTGGGCGAAGAAGGCAAGGGCTTCGAACTGATGATGACCAAGCTGGCGCAGGAGCGCCTGGCCCAGGCCATCCGCTCGGCCACCGTGTCGGAAACCGTGGTCGACTACACCGTGGCCTACACCGCTGAGCGCAAGGCCTTCGGCAAGACCATCGGCGACTTCCAGAACACCCAGTTCAAGCTGGCCGAGTTGAAGACCGAGGCCGTGATCGGCCGCGTCTTCACCGACCGCTGCATCGCCGCCTTCATGCGTGGCGAGCTCGAAGCCGAAGAGGCCGCGATGGCCAAGATGTGGCTGTCGAACGTGCACTGCAAGATCGTCGACGAATGCCTGCAGCTCTTCGGCGGCTGGGGCTACATGTGGGAATACCCGATCGCCCGCGCCTACGCCGATGCCCGCATCGTCAAGATCGCCGGCGGCTCCATCGAGGTGATGAAGCACATCATCGGCCGCAAAATGTTTGCCGACTACCGAGCCAACAACAAGAGCAGCTGACCCGCCGGTCATCCTCCAGGAGTCTCCATGATCATCCCCAGCACCAATCCCATGCGCGCCGATGTCCTGAAGGGCAAGCGCATCCTCATCACTGGCGGCGGCACCGGCCTCGGCAAGGAACTCGCCCGCTCGTTCAGCGCCCATGGCGCCTCGGTGCACATCTGCGGCCGCCGCCAGGCGGTGCTCGATGCCACCGTTGAAGAGCTCAAGGCCACGGCTGCCCATGGCGGCGGGGTCGAAGCGCATGTCTGCGACATCCGCGATGCCGAGCAGATCGACGCCATGATCGAGCGCATCTGGCAAGGCGGCCCGCTCACCGGCCTGGTGAACAACGCTGCGGCCAACTTCATCGCGCCCTCGGCCGAGATCAGCCCGCGCGGCTTCGCCGCCGTGCGCTCCACGGTGATGGACGGCGCGCTGTTCTGCACCCTGGCCTGCGGCAAGCGCTGGATCGCGCAGGGCCTGCCGGGCTCGGTGGTGAGCATGCTCGTCACCTGGGTGTGGACGGGCTCGGCCTATGTGCTGCCCTCGGTGATGTCGAAGGCCGCACTGCATGCGATGACGATGTCGCTGGCCGTGGAATGGGGCCGCAACAACATCCGCGTCAACGCGGTGGCACCAGGCCCCTTCCCCACCGAAAGTGCCTGGGAAAAGCTGGCTCCCATCCCCAAGGCCAACGTGGGCGCCGCGTCGGACAAGGACGTGCCGATGGGCCGCTTCGGCAAGATGCACGAGCTGTGCAACCTGATGCTGTTCCTGCAGGCCGATGGCTGCGAATACCTCACCGGCCACAACATCGCCATCGACGGCGGCCACCACCTGGCCGCGCCCAGCACCTTTGCCGAAATGGGCAAGATGACGCCCGAAGACTGGGCCGAAGCCAAGGCCGTGGTACGCGCCAAGGCCGAGCAGGAAAAGGCCCAGCGCAGCACCTGAGCTGGCCCGATGACCCTGGCGCTGCAGCCCGCCGAGCGGCACGACTTGCGCGTGCACGCTGCGGCGCGGCCGCACCACCCGGCCATCGTCTGCGACCGCGCCACGCTCACCTACGCCCAGCTGGAGGCCTTGGCCAACCAGCTGGCGCACACCTTGCGCGGCCTGGGCCTGCAGCGTGGCGACCACATCGCCAGCCTACTGGGCAACGGACCTGAAGCGCTGGCACTGGCCTGGGCGTCCTACCGCAGCGGCCTGTACCTCACGCCCATGTCCACGGCGCTGACGGCCGCCGAACTGCGCTACCTGATCGACAACAGCGACGCCCGCGCCGTCTTTGTCGAAGCGGCCTTCGCCGACACCGCACGGCACCTGCCCACAGGCGATGCCACGCCGCGCCGCTGGTTGGCGATCAACGGCGACATTCCCGGCTTCGCGCCACTGAACGCCCTGCTGCGCGATGCGCCCAGCACACCGGCCGAGCACGAGCCGCCAGGCGCCCTGATGGTCTACACCTCAGGCACCACCGGCGCCCCCAAGGGCGTGATTCGCCCGCTGCTGCCGGCGGACTACGCTGGCACCCCGCCCTTCGCGGCGGATCTGCTCACGCTGTTTCCCATCGGCGGGGCCGACGTGCGCTACCTCTCCACCGCGCCGCTGTACCACGCCGCCCCGCTGCGCTTTGCGTTGGCCGTCACCGCCGGTGGCGGCACGGTGCATGTGATGTCGCGCTTCGATGCCGAAGATGCGCTGCAGATCCTGGCGCGTGAGCGCATCACCCACAGCCAATGGGTACCTGCGATGTTCCAGCGCCTGCTGGCCCTGCCGGCCGAGCAGCGCCAGCGCTTCCACGCGCCCGATCACCGCTGGGCCGTGCACGCTGCTGCACCGTGCCCTGCGCCCGTCAAGCGGGCCATGATCGACTGGTGGGGGCCGATCCTCAGCGAGTACTACTCCGGCAGCGAAGGCGTGGGGCTGACCACCCTGGACAGCCGCCAATGGCTGGCGCACCCCGGCTCGGTGGGCCTCACCGTCAAAGGCGTGCTCCACATCGTCGACGACGCCGGCCACGAAGTGCCCACCGGCACCACCGGCCTGGTGTGCTTCTCCGGCATCTCGCCCTTCGCCTATTACAAGGCCCCCGAGAAAACCGCCGCGCGCACCCATCCGCTGGGCTGGCAGACCTTCGGCGACATCGGCCATGTCGATGCTGATGGCTTCCTGTACCTCACCGATCGGCAGGACGACATGATCATCTCCGGCGGCGTCAACGTGTACCCGCAGGAGATCGAGCAGGCACTGATGGCGCTGCATGGTGTGCTCGATTGCGCCGTGGTCGGCGTGCCCGATGAGCAGTTCGGCGAGCGCCCGGAGGCCTTTGTCAGCCTGCAGGCCGAAGCCTTCGGCGACGACTGGCAGGCCGCGCTGCAGCAGCACTGCGAACAGCAGCTGGGCCGGATCAAGCGGCCCGCGGCCTTCCACCGGCTGGCAGAGGTGCCCCGCTCACCCACCGGCAAGGTGCTGCGCCGCGTGTTGCGCGACACCCTGGCCATCGACGCTGCGTGACGATGAGCCCGCGGCGGATGGCCCGGCTTTTGTCGCCCGCATCCGCCCTCACCGATCACTCGTCGTCCAACGCCAATGATCCTTGAGGTGCCGCCGGAGGCCAACCGCCCTCGGCCATTCGGGCCGCGTACCAGCGGTGCATGGCCGCGTCCTGCAGCGCGTACTCCCCGCGGGCCGATTTCCACACCAGCGCCGGCATGCGCTGGCGCAGCGCCTCAAGCGCCTTCTGTGCCTGAGCCACGGTGACGGCACGGCCCACCTTGTCGCGGTAAAAGCGCAACGCCTCGGCATCGTAGGGCCGATAGCGCGGCCCTTGCGCCAGCACGCGCCACAACACGGCCTGCTCGGTGGGCTTGAGGCCCAGGTAGTCCGACGCCATTTGGGCTTCATCCCGCAGTTGCTGCAGTCGGGCGGCCTCCAGCAGCGCGGGCTCGAAGCGCCCGGCCAGTGCGGCCAACGGGCTGAGCACCTGTCCCAGCGCTGCCATGAAGAATTGCGGCCGAGAACCAAAGGCATCAAACGCCTGCTGCAGCGCGGCCTGATCCACCGGCACCAGATCACGCCGCTGCGCCTCAATCAGCCCCGCCACATGGGCAATGAAGTCGGGCCCCAGCGGCGGCATGCGTTGCACTTGGGAGCCATAAAACGGGGCACCGGCGGTATTGACCAGGCGCAGCAGCTTGTCTCGATCGGAGCCCGACATCACCAGCATCAGGTTCACGCGGCCAGGCTGGTTCAGCTGATCACGAGCCGACTTCAGCGCCGTCATGGCCGCCTCGCCCGCCTCACTGGTCAGCGCGTGCTGCGCCTCATCGATGATCAGGGCAACCGGTCGATCGGCGGTCTGCTGCAACAGGCGCAGAGCGTCCGTCAAGGTCAGGCCATCCACCTTGCCGATCTTGCTGGTGTCGACCTCCAGCCCGCCGACCTTGACCTTCTCCAGACCGGCCTTCCTGGCCGTGCGCGCCACCAGCCCCAACTGCGGCGCCAAGGCCTGGCCAATGGCTTCAGCAATCAGCGCCCCCGGATCGCGCCGCACATCGGCCCACAGGTCGACATAAACCACGGCCACACCCGCCAACTCCAGCGCCGGACGGAGGTCGCCCTGAAGAAAGGTGGATTTGCCGGTGCGCCGTGGAGCGGCCAGGAACAAGCCATTGTGGGCATCCCCCAGGAGCGCTTGGCCCTGCAAGGCGGCCACCAACGCATGCGCCAGCGCGGCGCGCGGGAAGGCGATCATGTCAACTATCTAGAGTTATCTTTCATCAGATAGTTTAACAAATCACAGATAAAATGAGATAATCTGCGACTGAACCGCTCCGGATCGAGCGATTCAGTCGCCCTTCGGGCTGGCGGTGGAGCGCATGACCCGGTGGGTGACAGCGTCACGCCGCGTCAGCCACCTCAATGCTGCCGCCCTTCCCAAACCGCTCGGCCGGCCGGCTGCCCCAAATGTCCATCGTGTTGGGATGCATCTCCAGCATGCGCGGCTCGCGCGCGCCTTGCTCGGGGAACTCTTCCATGCCGAAGCTGTACTCCATCGTCATCCCATCGGGATCGAGGAAGTACAGGAAGATGCTGGTGGACGGCAGGTGCCGGCCGGGGCCGAAGACGATCTCCACGCCGGCGTTGCGCATGCGGTTGAGCGCCTTGCCCACGTCGTCCACATCCGTCACCATGAAGTTGATGTGGTGCAGGTGGTTGGTCTGGCTCGCGCCCATGGCCAGGCTATGGTGCAGCGGGTTGGGGTTGCAACGCATCCATGAGAACTTGTCTTCAACGAAGTCCGACACGGCAAAGTTGAACACCGAGGTCAACCGGGCGATCGCTTCCGGGTACTGCTGGACGCCCAGCACCACATGGCCGATGCGGGCGATCTTGGTGTGCGTGGGTTCATACGGCAACGCGAGTTGCGTCATCCGGTCGTAGAACTCCAGCAGCAGCGTCGAGCTGGGCTCACGCACCCGGAAGGTGGGGCCCTGCTGCAGCGCGCGGCATTCATCAGCACTCAGCCAGCGCGGCGCCAGGCCACTGGCCTGGAAGTGCTCGAAGGCCTGGTTCAGGTCAGCCTGCGTGGCCAGCTTGAAGGCCACGCGCTTGAGGCCGGGCGCCTTCGCTGCATGCAGCACCAGGTTGTGATGATCACGGCTGCAGCGCAGGTAGGCCACGCTCTCGTCGCGGGCCACCAGATCCAACCCCATCAGCCCTTGGTAGAACGGGATCGAGCGGTCGAGGTCGGTGACGTTCAGCGCGGCGTAGCCCAGCTTTTCGTAGCGGAACGGCAAGGTCATGGACAGACTTTCAGTAGCGGCACACGCCGGTGTCAGAGCAGGATGCTCACGCGGCCTTGCGGGCGCAGCCCGTCAAGATCGAGCAGGCAGCGCTTCTTGCGGATCAGCAGGCCGCCACCTTCGGCGCGGCGCAGGCGGTAGTCGTAGCTGCCCACGAACACATCGGTGTTGCCCCACTTGGAGCGGTAGACGATGAAGGCCGCGGTCACCTTGATCTCGCCGTCCTCTTCGCCCAGCACCCGCACGTTGCCCACCACATGGCGGGTTTTCGAGCGCGGGTATTCGGAGTGCATCGACTTCTTGCCCAGGCGGATCACCCGCTGCTCCAGCCGCATGTAGTCATCGGCGATGTAAAACAGGCTGTTGACGGGGCTGGCGTCCTTGGGCAGGTCGGTCGACGGCACTTGGTATTCGGCATCCTTGGTGTACAGCGCCAGCCATTCGGTCAGCTTCCAGCTGTCCAGCAGATCGGCTTCCTGGTAGAGGAAGTCTTCTACGTCGCTACGGGTAGGCAAACTCATCACAGGCCCCCTTCGGTGGTGTTGTTGGCGCCAGTCACGCGCCGATTCCATTCTTTCCAGAACGACCGCATCTGGCTCTCGTCGTCATACGACGGGTCCATGCCCATGCCCTTGGAGATGTCGTTCCACTCGGCGCCGGTTTCCAGCGAGTTCTGGTAGCCGGCCTGGCAGGATTCCAGCGCTTCCACGTCGTCCGGCGTGGCAAAGCCGCCGGGGCCGAGGAATTCAAGGAAGTTGTCAAGCCGGTACTGGCGTGCCCAGGCCGACTCTTCCACCGGGCCCAGCGCCCAGCCGTTGACGTTCATGTGATTGGGAGCGAGCGGGTAGAAGGTGCGCACCGTCACGGCCATGATGTCGTTGACCACCAGGTTCGGGAAGATCAACAGGTTGCGATTCTTGAAGCAGATGCGATCGGCCTTGTCCTTGCCGTGGCGCTCGACCAGCTTGGCATGGATGGCGTTCATCTCCTGCTTGCCGGCATCACCCCACTTGGGGATCCAGTTGGCGATCGGGCGGCCCCAGGGCGCGGTGTACTCCACCACGGCATGGCCATTGCCCAGTTCGACGCCCACGCCGCGCAACGCCACTTCCTTGTCGAGCGCATGGGTGTTGGCCAGGTAATCGAGGTAGCTGGCGTGTGTGGTGGCGGCGTGGTAGCCGTCATTGCTGTTCTCGACCAGCAGCTTCCAGTTGGAGCGGATCGAATACTCCTGCATGCCGTCGAGGATCACCATGCCCGATTCGGCCTGGTCCAGCACCAGGTCGAGGTACTCGCGGGCATTGCCCAGGTAGTCTTCCAGAGAACCGGCCTGCGGATCGAAGTTGACGAAGCACATGCCGCGGTAGTTGTCGAAACGCGGTACCGGCACCAGGTTGCCGCGTTGCTGTTCCTTGAAACTGGCGCTGTAGCGGGCCTCGCCGGGCTGGTTCTTCAGCGCGCCATCGGCACTGAACACCCAGCCGTGATAGAAGCACTGGAAGTACTTCTGGTTGCCCTTGCGCTCACGCGCCACTTCAGCGCCGCGGTGCGGGCAGGTGTTGAAGAAGGCGTTGAGCTTGCCGGTGGTGTCGCGCGTCATCAACAGGTTGCGCCGGGCCACGGTGCGGGTGACGAAGTCGCCCTTCTTGGACACCTCCGATTCATGCCCCAGGTAGAGCCAGCATTTGTTGAAGACGTTGGCGTACTCGGCGCCCATGATGTCGGTGTCGGTGAACGACTTGCGCGCCACCCGGAACAGGCCCTGCGCCTGGTCGTCGAGCACCAGCGGACCATGCCTTGATGTAGTCATCTCTGATTCCTCATTCCCGGTTTACAGACTGCGCTGTCTGCGCCGTCCAGAAACTTAAAAACAGACTGTTTGGTCTGTAAGTTGATTGATTGTGAATCGACCGAGGGCCTTGAAGTACTCGGGAAAACGAGCGGTTTGAACCTGATCTCGACGGCTAACATACAAACAAGTTGACCTGTTTGTGACACCATACGCCGTCGACACCCCCCGCCACAGCCCTCATCCGCCCGCCTGCATGACCGCCTACACCGCCCCTTCTCCCGCCGCCCGCTACGCCGACCAAGTGGTCGTCGTCACCGGTGCTGCGCGTGGCATCGGCCTGGCCATCGCCGAGGCCTTTGCCCGCGAGGGCGCCGCACTCGCGCTGGCCGATGTGAATGGCGACGAACTGCAAGCCCAGGCCGAGCGCCTGGCCGGCGCCTACGGCGTGCGCACGCTGGCCGTGGCGGGCGACCTGTCGCAAGAAGCCGGCGCGCAAACGCTGCTTGACCGCACCCGCGCCACGCTGGGCGAGGCCAGCGTGCTGGTCAACAACGCCGGCGGCGGGGTGATCCTGCCGTTTCTCAGCCACACGGCCGACACCCTGCGCGCCACCATCGACCGCAACCTCTGGACGGTGCTGTGGTGCACCCGCGCCTTCCTGCCCGGCATGCTGGCCCAGGGCTATGGCCGCATCGTCAACCTGGGCGCTGATTCGGTGCGCAACGGCCTGGCCGACCACGCCGCCTACAACGCCGCCAAGGGCGGCGTGCATGCACTCACCACCGGCCTGGCGCGCGAGTTCGCCACGCAGGGCATCACCGTCAACACCGTGGCGCCCTGCGCCGTCAACGGGCCGGAGCTCGCCCGCTTCGTGCGCGACAAACCCGAGGTGGCCGCCAAGTTCATGAGCGTGATCCCGATGGGCCGTGCGGCCGAGCTGCATGAAGTGGCCTCGATGGTGTGCTACCTCGCCTCGCGCGACGCCGCCTTTGTCACCGGCCAGGTCATCAGCGTGAACGGCGGCAGCACGATGCTATGAAATCATTCGGTCAAGACTCACTTGCCGATCGATCGATCCTGCTGACCATGGCTTCTACCCCCGTCACCGTTGATGCTGCTGCCGACACCGCGCCGAAGCAGCGCCGCACCCAGGCACAACGCACCGAAGACACCCGCCGCAAGATCCTCGACGCGGCCGTGGACCTGTTGGCCATCAAGGGCTACGCCGGCTTTCGCACCGCCGACGTGGCCGAGGTGGCGGGCGTCTCGCGCGGCGCACAGACGCACCACTTTCCGTCGAAGGACGATCTCGTGGTGGCCGTGGTGGAACACGTGTTCCAGCGCGCCACCGAGCAAGCCCGCACACGCGCCCACAAGGCCCGCTCGGTGGATGACGCCATCAAAGCCCTGCTCGACGACAGCCAGGAGTTCTTCTTCAGCGAGCTGTTCCTGATCGCCATTGACCTGGCGATCCAGAACCGCATGAAGGACGGCACCACCGACGTGGGCCAGATCTCGGCCGCCACCCGCCTGCCGGTGGAGCAGAACTGGCTGGCCGCGCTGATCGAATCCGGCGTGCCCAAGAACGTGGCGGATGACCTGCTCTGGCTCACCATCAGCATCGTGCGCGGCCTGGCCGTGCGGCGCCTGTGGCAGCACGACGCACCGCGCTTCAAGCGCCTGTTCAAGCTGTGGCGCGAGATGGTCACCACCTACCTGGCCAGCCTGCCCGCCACGCCTTCCGAATCCCGATCCAGGAGATCCTCATGAGCCTGTGGCTCGATTTTTTCGGCACTGAAATCCGCTACGTCACCACCCCCACCTTCGGCCGCATCCGCATTGCCGAAGCCGGGCGTGGCAAGCCCGAGACCATCCTCTTCCAGCACGGCATGAACGGCCACCTGGAAGCCTATGCCAAGAACCTGATCCCGCTGGCCGAGCACTTCCATGTGATCGCCTTCGACTACGTGGGCCACGGGTTGTCTGACAAGCAGATCGACGCCTACAACCCCGCCGTGTTCGGCGAGCAGCTGCGCGAGTTGATGGACGTGCTGGGCATTGAAAAAGCCCACCTCAGCGGTGAATCGCTGGGCGGCTGGGTCAGCGGCCTGTTCGCCGCCAAGTACCCCGAGCGCGTGCGCCGCCTGATGCTCAACACCGCTGCCGGCATCCCGGTGGTCAGCGCCAAGGGGAAGGCCGACATGGCCAACTTCATGGCGCTGAACAAGGCCAATGTCGACAAGGTACCCAACCGCGACAGCGTCACCGCCCGCATGCAGTGGCTGCTGCACCCCCACAACCACCACCTGCTGGCCGAAGAGCTGATTGACCTGCGCCTGCGCATCTACCTGGCGCCCGAAACCCGCCGCGTCGCGCCCACGATCAACCAGATCATCGCCCACCATGACGAGTACCTGATCCCGCTGGACAAGCTGCAGTGCGAGACGCTGTTCTTGTGGACAGCCGACAACCCGATCCACGATCTGGAAGCCGCACGCACCGCTTCCAGCCAGGTGGCCGGCAGCCAGGTGTATTTGATGAAGGGCGATTCAGCCCACTGGCCGCAGTACGAAGCGCCCGACGAGTTCAATGCCGTGGCGACGAGCTTCTTCGCCACCGGCAAGGTTTGAGCTTCGCCATGAAGGCGTGTCTTGCTCCCGCGCCCCTCTGGGGAGAGGGTGGGGGTGAGGGGCACGCGCTCAGCGAGCCTTCCCTGTCACCTCACTACCACCACCCCGCCCTCACCCCTGCCCTCTCCCAAAGGGAGAGGGAGTTCATGCGCTGAGCAGCGCCATGACCACCCTGCAGCCCCCGTTGATCGACGTGCACACCCACGTGGTGCCGGAACACTTCCCGGCCTACCTGGGCGCACACGCCAACGCGCCTTGGCCGTCGATGGCTGCGGCGCAGGCCTGCCATCGGCATGTGATGGTCTCGGGCGCGGTGTACCGCACGGTGTCGCATCACTGCTGGGATTGCGGCGTGCGCCAGGGCGACATGGACCGGCTGGGCATCACCCGCCAGGTGCTGTCGCCCATGCCCGAGCTGCTGTCTTACTGGCTCGCGCCGGAAGACGGCGCCGCGCTGTGCCGCTACCTCAACGAGGTGATCGCCGGCATGGTGGCCGAGGCGCCCACGCGCTTTTGCGGCCTCGGCGCCGTGCCGCTGCAGGATGTGGCGCTGGCCATCGAGGCGCTGGATGTGGCCGTGCACCAGCTCGGCTTGACCGGCGTGGAGATCGCCACCAACGTCAACGGGGTGGTGATCGGCGACCCACGCTTCCAGCCCTTCTTCGAAGCCGCAGCCGATTGGGGCGCGGCCATCTTTGTGCACCCGCTGCGCCCCACCGGCATGGACCGCCTGGTGGGCCCCGCCACGCTGGAGCAGGTGCTGGCCTTCCCCGGTGAAGTGGGCCTGGCCGGTGCGTCCCTCATCACCGGCGGCCTGCTGGACAAGCTGCCCGCCCTGCGCATCGCCCTCAGCCACGGCGGCGGCTCGCTCAGCATGCTGCTGCCGCGCCTGCAACACGCCTGGCAGCACCTGCCGATGGTGCGCAAGGAACTCAGCGGCGATCCGATGGCCGCTGCCCGCCGCCTGTTTGTGGACGACCTGGTCTACGACGCCGACACCATCCACCGCCTGATCCAGGTCTTCGGTGATCGCCAGGTGCTGGTGGGCTCCGACTACCCCTTCATCATCCAGGACGCCGATCCTGCGGGACGCCTGCAATCACTCGGCCTGCCGCCCACGCTCGCGCAGCAGCTGCGCGCCGGCAACGCCGAACGCTGGCTGGGTTTGGCCCCCACGTCCTGATTCCCCTTTCTTGACTAGTTCTGGAGTGCCCCACATGGCCGAACCCACCACGATCACCACCACCCCCTGCGCCGGCAAGGAACTGCGCCTGTGCCCGGTGGACGCCGTCGCCGAAGGCGAAGCGCTGCGCGTCGACATCGACGGCCGCCCGCCGCTGGCCGTCTACAACGTGGAAGGCAAGTTCTATGTGTCCGACGACACCTGCTCGCACGGCGATGCCTCGCTGTCCGAAGGCATGGTGTCTGAAGACGGCCGCATCGAATGCCCCTGGCACACCGGCAGCTTCTGCCTGCGCACCGGTGAAGCGCTCACCTCGCCGGCCGATCAGCCCATTCGCGTCTACCCCGTCACGCTGAAGGATGGCGCCGTGTTCATCACCCCGGAAGACATCCCATCATGAGCGCTGACAACATCCAGCAAGCCGCACTGGCCCTGCGCGAAGCCCGTGCCAACCGCCGCCCCATCGGCCGCATCTCCGAGAGCCACGGCATCGCCGGCCTCGAAGCGGCCTACGCGGTGGCCGCCGTCAACACCGCAGCCCGGCTGGCCGACGGCGCGCGCATCGTCGGGCGCAAGGCCGGCCTCACGTCGAAGGCAGTGCAGGCGCAACTGGGCGTCGACCAGCCCGACTTCGGCGTGCTGTTCGACGACATGGAATACCTGAGCGGCCAGGACGTGCCCACCGCGCGCCTGCTGCAGCCCAAGATCGAGGCCGAGATCGCCTTTGTGATCGGGCGGGACCTGGTGGCCCCGAAGCCAAGCTGGGCCGAGTTCCTGCAAAGCCTGGCCTATGCGCTGCCGGCGCTGGAAATCGTCGACAGCGCCATCGCCGACTGGAAGATCACGCTGGTGGATACCGTGGCCGACAACGCCTCGTGCGGCCTGTACGTGCTGGGCGACCAGCCGCAGCCCATCGGCCAGGTCTCGCTGGGCAGCGTGGGCATGCAGATGACGTGCAACGGACTGGTCACCAGCGTGGGCAGCGGCGCCGCCTGCCTGGGCCACCCGCTGCGCGCGGCGTATTGGCTGGCGCAGACGATGGCGCGCATCGGCCAGCCGCTGCGCGCCGGGGAGGTGCTGCTGTCGGGTGCCCTCGGGCCGATGGTGCCTGTGAAGGCAGGGGACGTCGTTCAGGCGGACCTCGGTGTGCTGGGCACGGTGTCGTGCCGGATGGTCTGAAGGGAAGCGGAACATGACGAAGAAACTCAAAGCCGCCATCATCGGCAGCGGCAACATCGGCACGGACTTGATGATCAAGATCCTGCGCCACGGTCAGCACATCGAGATGGGCGCGATGGTGGGCATCGACCCCGCCTCCGACGGCCTGGCCCGCGCCGCCCGCCTGGGCGTGGCCACCACGCACGAAGGCGCAGAAGGCCTGACCCGCCTGCCCGTGTTTGCCGACATCGACATCGTCTTCGATGCCACCAGCGCCGGCGCCCATGTGCGCAACGATGCGCTGCTGCGCGGCCTGAAGCCCAGCCTGCGCATGATCGACCTCACGCCCGCAGCCATCGGCCCGTACTGCATCCCGGTGGTCAACGGTGAAGACCACCTCGACGCACCCAACGTCAACATGGTCACCTGCGGTGGCCAGGCCACCATCCCGATGGTGGCGGCCGTCTCACGCGTGGCCAAGGTGCACTACGGCGAGATCGTCGCCTCCATCGCCAGCAAGAGCGCCGGCCCCGGCACCCGCGCCAACATCGACGAGTTCACCGAAACCACGTCGAAGGCCATCGAGGCCGTGGGCGGCGCGGTGAAGGGCAAGGCCATCATCGTGCTGAACCCGGCCGAGCCGCCGCTGATCATGCGCGACACGGTGTACACGCTGAGCGAGTTTGCCAGCGAAGACGCCATCGCCGATTCGGTGGCCACGATGGCCGCTGCCGTGCAGCAGTACGTGCCCGGCTACCGGCTGAAGCAGCGTGTGCAGTTCGATCGCATCGAGCCGAGCAAGCCGATCAAGATCCCCGGCGTGGGTGCGCGCATGAGCGGCTTGAAGACCTCCATCTTCCTGGAGGTCGAAGGTGCCGCCCACTACCTGCCCGCCTACGCCGGCAACCTCGACATCATGACCAGCGCCGCGCTGCGCACGGCCGAGCACATGGCCGCGCGCATGCTCACCGCCACCGTGGCCTGAAGGAGAAAGCGATGAACGGTAAAAAGCTCTACATCTCGGATGTGACCCTGCGTGATGGCAGCCACGCCATCCGCCACCAGTACAGCGTCGAGCAGGCGATGCAGATCGCCAAGGCCCTGGACGAGGCCAAGGTCGATTCCATCGAAGTCGCCCACGGCGACGGCCTGCAAGGCGGCTCGTTCAACTACGGCTTTGGGGCCCACACCGATGTCGAATGGATCGAGGCCGTGGCCAGCGTGATCAAACACGCCAAGATCACCACGCTGCTGCTGCCGGGCATCGGCACCGTGCATGACCTGAAGGCCGCCTACGACGCCGGTGCCCGCGTGGTGCGCATCGCCACCCACTGCACCGAGGCCGACATCTCGCGCCAGCACATCGAATACGCCCGCCACCTGGGCATGGACACGGTGGGCTTCCTGATGATGAGCCACATGCAGACGCCGCAGGGCCTGGCTCAGCAAGCCAAGCTGATGGAAAGCTACGGCGCCACCTGCTGCTACGTGGTCGATTCCGGCGGCGCGCTGAACATGAACGACGTGCGCGACCGCTTCCGCGCCTTCAAGGATGTGCTCAAGCCCGAGACCGAGACCGGCATGCACGCCCACCACAACCTGAGCCTGGGTGTGGCCAACAGCATCGTCGCGGTGGAAGAAGGCTGCGACCGCATCGATGCCAGCCTGGCCGGCATGGGTGCGGGGGCGGGCAATGCGCCGCTGGAAGTCTTCATCGCCGCGGCTGAGCGGCTCGGCTGGAACCACGGCTGCGATCTCTACAAGCTGATGGACGCGGCCGACGACATCGTGCGCCCCTTGCAAGACCGCCCTGTGCGGGTGGACCGCGAAACCCTGGCCCTGGGCTACGCCGGTGTCTACAGCAGCTTCCTGCGCCATGCCGAGGTGGCCGCGCACAAGTACGGATTGAAGACGGTGGAC
>Ga0209066_10005054_pt1 | contig 14103 bp, 11 predicted proteins | sample All_14_2_FD_187198 | JGI IMG/M metagenome (GOLD analysis project Ga0209066, IMG submission 187198) | Freshwater microbial communities in response to fracking from Pennsylvania, USA - Allegheny Zone_MetaG_DW_15 (SPAdes) (version 2) ...
CTCTCTTGCACTGGCCTTTTTTCCACCGGAATACTGGCCGCTTTCGCAGCGGAACGGTGGCCGCAATCACGTCAGTTCGACTGGCCGTTTTCGCCGGAATAGGCAGATAGTCTTGCTTCTGTTTTTTTTATTGAAAACCGAATAGACACCAATATCATAGATATTATATATGGTGGAAAATATAAAACATACTACGATGAAACAATTGTAATGTTGAAAACAAGGGGCTGCAGAATACTAAAATCAAAATTCGCAAAAAGCGTTTCGGCATGGATACATAGTGGGGATGATTATGTAACAAATTATAATATTGACCAAGAAAAGGCAAAAGAAAGAGTCGAAAGGAATATACCAACATATCATTTAATTGATGTGTGGAAAAAATTGAGTAGCATAAGTGAAAAACATACAGCACCACAACCCAATTCCCAAAAATTTCTAACTGAAGCAATACACTCCCGTGTTCCTTTAGAAAAAATTAAAAATCTCAACAACTGGGAAAAAGGGTTTGATGCGGGTTACAAGTTTTGGGAACAAGGCGATGAATTAAGAAAATCAGGGAACATAGAAAATTCAATAAAGCTGTTTGATAAGGCTCGATATTTTGGTTACAAAGCACCAGTCTTATACGATTCTTATGCCATGGCATATCGTAAACTGAAAGATTATCACAATGAAATAGAAATACTTTATGAAGGTATAGAGAGGTATAAAGGCATAGATCAAATAATTATTAAATGGGAAGAACAAGTTGAAAAGGCAAGTCAGAAAATTTTTAAAAAAGATAAGCTGAAGGGAAAAAATTCTGAATACCCCTAAAGCTCAGCAAACATTTTCTTGAGTACCATGAATAGACTCTCAACATATTGATTGCAAGTTGATATCACCAGGAAATGGATACAAGTAGCAGATTAGTGTTTTCTGGGAACATTGTATTTAATTCCAACCAAAACATTCTGCGGACAAACCGCAGATGTTCATGTTAGACATCACATTCCACGGGAGATGTTATGGCTCGAGTGCCGATCGAAATCGTAGTGGTTGGAACCAACGACCTCGCTGAGGTCCCTTCTGCAATGGCTCTTGCAAACGCCGAACAAGACGAATTCAGCTTTCAAGCTGCGTCTCATGAGTTTCAAGGTCAGATGCAGATGCACGCCTACGCCAACGTCAAGGCAGATATCTTCTTCGATCAGATGGAGCGAATTCGAACGGAGGTGCGTGGTTTTCATCCCTTTGTCATCGCAGCAATCGACGCGCATCTCGATGACACACAGTACTCGAACTTGTTTGGCAGCCACCGCGCAGAGAAGGGGTTCGCAGTTGCCACGACCGATCAAGTCGCCGACTTCATTCTCCCAAGAGATCGGATGGTGGCTTACTTTATCTACTATTTCGCTCGATACGCATTGAGCTTTCTATCACCGGATCACCGGAACCACGAGGATTCGCTCGGGTGCGTGTTCGACCGGAAGGTCGTTAAGCGCGATATCGTCAAGAGCATGCATGCGCGAGCACTGTGCGACGACTGCAGGCGTGCACTTGTCTCGGGTGCCGGAGCGCTGTCCGCTTCTCAATTTAGAGCATTAGAGAGTCTCTTCTCTCTTGCTGGACGGATTCTCAACGAGGGGGTGGAAGTTGGCGGCCGGCCTCGCATCTTTGTCGGTTCCTCGTCAGAGGGTCTCGATATTGCGAACAAGCTGCAAGAGTTGCTCTCCGGAGAGTTCTCAGTTGTCGTTTGGAATCAGGGAACCGTCTTTGGCCTCGGCACTTCAACACTTGAGGCGCTTGAGGCAGCGGTTCTGGAGTTCCATCATGCTGTTTTTGTGTTTACCGCTGACGATAAGCTAAACGTGCGGGGAGAAATCAAGTCGGTGGCTCGCGACAATGTTCTCTTTGAACTGGGTATGTTCATCGGAAAGCTTGGTCGCAAGAAGGCATTCGTGGTTCATCCTGGTAAGAACAGTGTCTCCCTGCCCAGCGACCTGGTAGGCATTACAACCGCACAGTATGACCCAAATGAGCGGAACCTGGCCGCAGCGCTCGGTCCGGTTTCCACACACATTCGCACTGCGGTTCGCGCTAGCTTAGGGTGATTTCTAACCCTTCCATTGAGCGGACCTCCACCAGCCGGTTTCGCCGTCTGGCGGTCGCCGCTCATGTCAAACGTTAAGATAGCCAATTCGAAGATCTGAATATTTTATCATCGATCCGACTTTACACTACTACTGTCGATCTCATCTTCATGGCAAATCTGCACATGACCACATTTTGTTGCCCGAGTAGTTCAGAGCAGGAGATTATCAAGAAGCATCCTAACCAAACCTCGTCAGAGTTAGCTTGATATGACCAGTGTTGCCAGAGAACGCAACAGCAAAGACAGCAACCAACTCAACAAAGAACGAATCAGATCCAGAGGACTGACCAGAAACCCCTTCCCTTCCTTAACCAGTTTCCCAAAAAGAGAATCTTGTGCTGACCTCCATTCAGTGGTCATGTTGTCGACTATACCTGTGGTAGCTTGATGCAAATTCAATTTTACCACCGTTCGCCTTCTCCATTTAAAGATTGGCACAGCAAGATCGAACAAGATGCTATAGCTGGTAACTAGTTGGTAGCTACTTTTCATTTAAATCTAGTTCATTATCACACTATCAAACCGCATGATATGATATTCATGTTCTCTGATTATTAGATCCCCTGAATCATCCATGTCTCAGTCAAAATGGCAACTCTCAAATAATCCTGGAACAGTCAAACTTTTGGGGTCCCCCGGCAAAGCCGGGGGGTTACCCAAGGGAAATTAAACCGTATTGCTGGAAAAACGATCCGAGAAAGCGGAAAAGAAGAATCGCCACGAACATTCGTTGTTATGAGCTTTTCCCCAAAAGCCTTGTGGCGCAATGGATACAATGAATGCGCCATATATCCTTGTATTGCGGTATGTTTCTTGCATAACAAATAAGTTGAGTCAAAGCGAGCCCGCCGTGATGTAGGAGTGTCACTGGGCTTATAACCACGTTTTCTTATTGGGTGGAAGTATTAATAACAAAACATTTGGGGGAGATAATGAAACGAAATTTCTTGATATTAGTATTTTTAATTACTTCTATTGTATTCTTATGTACGACTGGTTTTGCTGGTACTCATACAATAACACAAGATAATATAGCTATTCTTGACAATAATCCAGTTGGTTCTGCCGGCAGTATCACCATGCCTGACTTAGTGGATATAGGTCTCAGCATAACACCATATAGCGGAGTAAATATTTCCGTTGACCTTACCAATTCCGACATTAGCGGTATATCTATTGTTCTGTATGATCCAAACAATAAAGTATATACGCTTTTCGATGGAGCAACTGGTGGAACTCATTTGTCAGAGTCTTATCCAGTACCAACAGATCCGGTTGCTGGGGATCTGCGTGATTGGTGGGGGGTAAATCCTAGCGGCACCTGGTATTTACAAGTTAGAGACAGTCATTACCTTAATAACGGGACAGATGGACAGTTTTCATGGAGTATTACATTTGACGAGCAGTTATTTGATCCCGTCCCACTACCAGATGCAGATTCCGATGGTATTCGAGATTCATTCGACAACTGTCCTAATACTTTTAACCCAGACCAAGCAGATAATGATGGGGATGATATAGGTGACGTTTGTGATACTGTTGCAAATGCAGGATCTGACCAAGTAGTTTTTGATACAGTCACCCTTGATGGCAGTGGTTCACATGGCCATGATGGAACAGCAGTTTCATACGATTGGTTACTCGAATATAGAGGTGATGGTTCATACAACCAAACTGCCACTGGTGTGAATCCAACAATCACAAATTTGTACCCTGGCTTTTATGATGTAACGCTTACCGTGACAGATGATCAAAGTGCTTCAACTACAGATACTTCATTGGTTGCCGCTGCTGGTTCCTGTTCTTGCACATCCAGTACAATGCATGTTGAATCCGTTGTAGCTTCAGCTGTTGGTAGTAGTAAGGGGAAAAGTTACGGTGAAGTTAAAGTCACGGTTGCTGATGACTGTGGAAATCCCGTTGTAGATGCTACTGTTACTGGAACATTTTCCGGTGACTTTAATGAAACGAGGAGTGGAGTAACTGAAATTAGTGGTGTCGCAGTGATACGTACTATTTCAGATTTTAAGAAACCGTCATTTCAGTTTTGTGTTGATAATGTGGTGAAGGGATCATTGGTATATGACAACATTGAGAGTTGCGACACCAACTGATACGGAGATAGTTTTCATGTAAATTAAAGGCAGGGTCAAGTTATTTGGCTCTGTCTTTTTTTTGTTGAAAAAAGAAGATACAATTCATAGCTACTCGATGTTAATCTTCCTACTGGATGAGAATGCGATCAAACCCTTTGTCATAGGACGCTTGATTGAGACTGCCAAGGCATGCGGTTTTTTTTAAACCTGTTCGTTTTACGTCTCTGCTCAACGGTTTATTTCAAAGTATGATCAGTCATCGAGTAAGGGCAAAAAGAAGCGCCTTTCGTTGTTAATTTTCGAAACCATAATAATGGATTATGATTCAAGATTGCTGAGTGATAATCACCCAGCTATCTCACTCTTCCCCTTCTCCCATAAGTCCCAAAATACTTGTAGGTAATCTTTGAAACGGATAGGCTAGGTGGTATAGTTTATTCACCTATACACACTCGGAGGTTGAACAGGATGAATCGCCCCCGCCTTTTCCTTTCGGCTGTCAGCAATGAACTACGAACCGCTCGTAAACAGGTTGCCGCCACAGTGCGCAATCTTGGGTTTGATCCCGTCTCACAGGACGATTTTCCCACCGGCCATGGTGAACTACGGCAGTGGCTGCGGGAGCAGATAGACTCATGTGAGGGTCTTATTCAGCTCATTGGGCACGGATACGGAGCCGAACCGCCCGAGGTTGATCCCGAATACGGTCGCATCTCCTACACCCAGCTCGAATTTCTCTATGCCAGACACCAGGGAAAGAAAACATGGGTCATCATTATAGGTGAAGGCTGCACACGCGACAAGGCCTTAGACGAGCTTGACCTACCGCCTGAAAATAGTCATCCAGACCCTGCCGGCTACCAGACCGATCGGCTAGAGCTTCAGAAAGACTATATTGCACGTCTTAAAAAAGAGAATCACCTCCGCCACTACGTCAATTCTGATACCGAGCTTGAATTGAGAATTTATAAACTTCAGGATAAACTCAAGTTACTGCGTCAGCAGTTCGAAGAGTGGCAAACACAGACCACGAAACGTTTAGACGAACTGGCCCAGATAACTACTGCGAAAATCCGCATACACCTTCAACAAACCGCCGAAGAAACCCACCAACGTGAATTGGCTGAAGCAGTCGTAGTCAAAGATTGGCAAGAGCGTCAACGGTTACGCGAGGCCGCCGACAACGCCCATGAAGTTCGACTATCCCGTATTGAGGAACTGGCCTCCTCTTTTTCAGAGATAGAGGGCCGCGGGACAGCCACCACCTTCTTCCAGGAGATGAAACGTATCCTGGCCGAGCAGGGTGTTGATGAGGCAATTGCCTATGTAGCTGCACAGCGTGCTTCCATTTTAAGGACTGTTCATGCCCGTGCTGCTGCCACCCGTGAGCGCAATCGCGCTGACCTCAAGCCTCTTTTGCAAACAGCTGGTCTCTACGAACAAAAAGGCCAGGCCGATGAAGCTCGAGCCCTTTATTCCGAGATCCTCGCTGCTGAACCTGACTGGCCAGAGGCGTTGCACACCGCTTTCTGGTTTCATATTGACCAGGGAGACAATGCCCGCAACCGTACTACCCTTGGTAATGCCTGGCTGACTATGAGAAGGCCCACAGCATGGCCCTGTACCTTACAAAGGCCGATCCCAGCAACAGCGAGGGGCAGCGCGACCTGTCGATATCCTATAACAGGCTCGGCAATGTCGCCATAGCCCGTGGCAAGCTGGAGGGTGCTGCCGCAGCCTACGAAGCATGTCTGAAAATTTTCAAGGAGTTGGCCGCCGCCGATCCCAGCAACAGCGGGTGGCAGCGCGACCTGTCGATATCCTATGGCAACCTCGGCAATGTCGCCATAGCCCGTGGCAAGCTGGAGGATGCTGCCGCCGCCTACAAAGCAGCTCTGAAAATTGGCAAGGATCTGACCGCTGCCGATCCCAGCAACAGCGGGTGGCAGCGCGAACTGTCGATATCCTATGGCAACCTCGGCGATGTCGCCGTAGCCCGTGGCAAGCTGGAGGATGCTGCCGCCGCCTACAAAGCGGCTCTGAAAATTGGCAAGGAACTGACCGCTGCCGATCCCAGCAACAGCGGGTGGCAGCGCGACCTGTCGATATCCTATGGCAACCTCGGCGATGTCGCCGTATCCCGTGGCAAGCTGGAGGATGCTGCCGCCGCCTACGAAGCGGGTCTGAAAATTGGCAAGGAACTGACCGCCGCCGATCCCAGCAACAGAGGGTGGAAGCTCGACCTGTCGATATCCTATAACAGGCTCGGCAATGTTGCCGTAGCCCGTGGCAAGCTGGAGGATGCTGCCGCCGCCTACGAAACGGCTCTGAAAATTGGCAAGGAACTGGCCGCTGCCGATCCCAGCAACAGAGGGTGGCAGCGCGACCTGTCGGTATCCTATGGCAAGCTCGGCGATGTCGCCGTAGCCCGTGACAAGCTGGAGGATGCTGCCGCCGCCTACGAAGCGGCTCTGAAAATTAGCAAGGAACTGGCCGCCGCCGATCCCAGCAATAGTGGGTGGCAGGGCGACCTGTCGGTATCCTATAACAGGCTCGGCGATGTCGCCGTAGCCCGTGGCAAGCTGGAGGATGCTGCCGCCGTCTACGAAGCGGGTCTGAAAATTCGCAAGGAACTGACCGCCGCCGATCCCAGCAACAGCGGGTGGCAGCGCGATCTATGGGTGTCTTACTGGAAATTGGCCAGTCTTGCTGAACAGCAGAAAAAGGATGATAAGGCGTTTGGTTACTGGGTGCAGGCTTTGGATGTTCTCTCTGGTATAGAGAAGCGTGGATTACATATATCAATAGAGGATCGACAGTGCTTGGAAACACTTCGCCAAAAAGCTGGCGCTTCGCATTGAGTCATCAGTAGAAGAAATTTTTTCTGGATTAAAAGAGGCTTGAACCAGAATAGCCCAAAGTGTTTCATATACTGCGTAAGAGATATTTCCAGATTATCAACCGAGATAATTGCTCAATTCTTCCAGCACTAAACAAGTGTCTACTGTCGATCTCATCTTCACGGCAAATCTACACGTGACCGCATCATGTTTCCCGATGAGTTCAGAGCAGGAGATTATCAAGAAGCACCTCACCAAACCTCACCAGTGTTAGCTTGATATGACCGGTGTTACCAGAGAAAGGGGTCTCCTTTCTCTGGTAATTAAAGCAGAATCTCTGAACAGGTCACTTGGTTTTTGATAAACTCTTCGCTCGTCAAGGCACCGGGCAAGGTTCTCGGCAGCCGGTGCATGGCATTTCCGCATCAAAGCCTTTCAATGGCAAGCGCTGTTGCTTCCCCACCACCGATACACAGTCCGGCGATGCCACTTTTGAGACCATGCTTTTGTAACGCATGCAGCAGAGTGACGATAATGCGTGCGCCGGTGGCGCCAATCGGATGCCCCATGGCACATGCCCCGCCGTTGACATTCACTTTGTCGGACCTGATATTGAGCTCTCGCATTGCAAACATGGTTACAACAGCAAAAGCCTCATTGATTTCGTACAGGTCGACATCATCAGCCGTCCATTTGACCTTTTCAAGCAGCTTCTTTATTGCCCCGACAGGTGCCGTAGCAAACCATCGAGATTCCTGGGATTGAGTGGCGTGGCTATGAATGCGGGCCAATGGCGTGATGCCTCGCTTCAGCGCTTCAGACTCCCGCATCAATATGAGAGCTGCGGCTCCATCGGAAATGGAAGAAGAATTTGCCGCCGTCACGGTGCCACCCTCTTTGAACGCCGGTTTGAGTTGCGTGATTTTGCTAATATTACAGCGTCCTGGCGTTTCATCGTCACTCACCAGCACCTCACCCCTTTTATGGTCTGCTACCCTGACCGGGGCAATTTCGTCGCGGAAATCCCCTTCGAGTACGGCCCGCTGAGCACGTCGTACTGATTCCGCTGCGAAAGCGTCCTGTGCGTCACGCGTGAAACCATGCGTTTCTGCACATAACTCCGCATAGACGCCCATCAACTGACCTTCGTAGGCATCCTCGAGACCGTCGTACAGCATGTGATCATAGATCTGCATATGGCCCAAACGGTGCCCGGATCGCCCCGTGGGCATGATGAAGGGGGCATTGGTCATGGATTCCATCCCTCCGGCGATACCGATGGTAACCGTCCCGGCGAGAATTTCGTCATGCACGATCATCGTCGACTTCATCGCCGACCCGCACATCTTCGTAATGGTTACACAGGGTATGGATGTCGGCAAGCCAGCACCAAGCACGGCCTGTCTTGCCGGTGCCTGCTTGAGGCCACCCATCAGGCAACAACCAAAAATTGCTTCATCGATATCCTCACCGCGGACCCCGGCCTGCTCGACCGCCGCGGCGATGGCCACAGAGCCAAGCCGGGGTGCGGTCACCCCCGCGAACTGGCCCTGAAACGCACCGACCGGGGTACGTCTGGCGCCGACAATCACTACAGGGTCATTTGCTGTATGCATACACTGTTCCTCATCATGAGAAGAAGGCAGGCGCGATCAACCAACTGAAAGCGGCAGGCGATAATCCTTCCCGGCGTATTGTATTTTATCTACAGTTGGAGACATTGGAGCGACAGCGTGAACTCCTCCGCACGACGGGCACCGACCCAGGTAGGTTTCCAGCAAGAAGGGGGAATTACATCCCTGGCAAACTGCTTCCAATGGTCCCTGCATGATTTTCTGATCCCTGACCGCTCCGCCATGGGCGTGAAAAACAAAATCTACCAGATCTTTGCCCTTGGAAAAAGGCCCACCCTCACTACTGTTGCAACCGCATCCACATCCTGACATGTTTTTTACCTCTTTTCTTATTTTTGATTTGGGGTAATGGGCACAAAAAGGTGCCGAATCCGACATGTATTAACCCTACAAGAAAAAAGGTTGACTCGCTTTGACTTAGATCAATTCCTTCTACTGAATCATCAATCCCTGTTGTCCCTGTTCCGATTACAACTGGGTATTATTAAGATGCACGAAAGATTTTTCACTTTACTTTCTCAATCGCTACTGGCAGGTAATGGCAATGAAAAAAACAATCTTCTACACACCGGTAATCAGTCATGCCATGCATTATATCGCTCGGATCATTTTGTTTTCTATGGGCTGGACATACCAGGCCAATCCGCAGGCAGTGCGAAAATATGTGGTTATCGCTGCACCCCACACCAGTAACTGGGATTTTTTCTTCACCCTGCTGTTGGCATTCGCCCTCAAGTTCAAGGTTTACGCCATGGGCAAGAAATCCTTGACCGAAGGACCGTTAGGGCCCGTGATGCTCTGGCTCGGAATTATTCCCATCGACAGGTCCCGATCAAACAATGTAGTCGCTCAGACTATTGAAACATTCAACCAGCAGGACGACCTCGTTATGGTTATCCCCCCGTCAGGAACACGAAATAAGGTTCAGTACTGGAAAACAGGCTTTTACCATATCGCCCATGGAGCCGGTGTTCCGATTGCCCTCGGCTTTATTGACTATAAAAGAAAATGCGGAGGAATTGGTCCTTTTGTCACCACCACTGGAGATATAGAAAAAGACATGGTGGAAATCAGGGCTTATTACGCAAATATCACCGGTAAATATCCCGAAAAACAGATTTCCTTCAAGGCATTGTAGATCGTAACAGACTCCCCCAATAAGGGTAAAGACGTGAGCTTACCCGGTAAAAACAATATGGGCGCATCCGGTTGCAGCGTGCCTTTGCGTATCTGCCTGAACTTGAAATGCAATATTGACTGCTCTTGCTCTATACCGGACAAAGATCATCAGAGAGCGCCTGTTATCAAAAGGGAAACAGGCTCTCTCGGATGATTACACCGCTGAATACCAGAAAAGGATACAACTCAAATGGGGAAGATGGACAATAAAGTCGCCCTGATCACCGGTTCCGGACGTGGTATCGGTCGTGCTGTCGCGCACAAGCTTGCTTCTGAAGGGGCCAGGATTGTCGTCAACGACCTCGACGAAGGCCCGGCTGATGAAGTCGTTGCCGAAATCACGGCCGCCGGCGGCGAGGCAGTTGCCTGTATCGGCAATGTCACCGAAGCCGGGTTTGCCGATCGTTTCGTTAAGACCGCCCTGGACAGCTTTGGCGGTATCGATGTTATCGTTAACAATGCCGGTTACACCATGGACTCGCTGATAGGCAAGATGACCGACGAGGCCTTCGACGCCATGTACAACGTCCACCTCAAAGCCCCGTTTCAGATCCTGCGGGCCGCATCCGGTTTCATCGTCAGCGCCGCCAGGCAGGAAGCGGAAGAAGGCAGGGAAGTCTTTCGCAAGGTGGTCAATATCTCTTCGGTTGCCGGGACCGGCGGTAACATCGGCCAGGCCAACTATTCGTCGATGAAGGCGGGTGTTGTCGGCCTCACCAAGTGCCTCTCCAAGGAGTGGGGCCGTTACAAGGTTAACGTCAACTGCGTCGCCTTCGGTTATATCGAGACCCGTCTCACCCAGGCCACCGATGAGAAAGTGAACATCAAGGTGGACGGGGGGAAGGAAGCTGCTGTCGGCTTGCCTCCCAAGGTGATTGAGGGCTTCATACGTATGATCCCGATGGGGCGCGCCGGAACCGTTGATGAGGCCGCAGGAGCCGTTTATCTGATGTGCTGTCCTGAGTCGAACTACGTCAGTGGCCAGATCCTCATCTGCGGTGGCGGGTTCTCGTTATAATGGTGTTTTATCGAGAACCTCCCATAGTGTGTTACATTCTGGCAGCGTCGGGGTCGCTTTGAAGGAGAAGTGACATGGTCAAGCAAGCAAAGAATACGATTTGTCTGTGGTACGATGGCGACGCCGAGGAAGCGGCGCGGTTTTACGCCGAGACCTTTCCCGATTCGTCCGTCGGTGCGGTGCACCGCGCCCCGGGAGACTTTCCGTCGGGAAAGGAAGGGGACGTGTTGACCGTCGAGTTTACCGTCATGGGGATTCCCTGCCTCGGGCTCAACGGCGGACCTGCGTTCACGCACTGCGAAGCGTTCTCGTTTCAGGTCGCAACCGTTGACCAAGCCGAAACAGATCGTTACTGGAACGCGATCGTCGGCAACGACGGCGAAGAGAGTGCATGCGGCTGGTGCAAGGACAAATGGGGCCTGTCCTGGCAGATCACGCCGATCGCCCTGACGAAAGCGGTCACCAATCCCGATCCCGCTGTCGCCAAGCGCGCGTTCGAAGCGATGATGCAGATGACAAAGATCGACATCGCTGCAATCGAGGCGGCGTGCCACGGTTGAGGTTGCACTTCCTTGAAGGGTCGATCCTGTACAAGGCGCGATATAACCCGCTGCTATCACTTGACCGCGGCCGTGAATCGCCTGCAGTGGTTCTAATGGTCGTCGGCCCGGCCGCGGCCGGTGAACGGGATTTCGTCACCCCGCGGGGCGCAACATGAGATGCTCGATACCACTTTTATATCGTGCATAGAAACACGAGCTTAGATTGCCATGATACGCCAACGGTGAAAATCTCTCGGACTCAATTTTATCTTTCTACTGTGGAGCCGATCAGCAACATCTTTAAAATTCAGACAGACACAAATGGTCATATATTACCACTTGAGCAGATATGACCGTTTTCGCAGGATCTTTATTTCCTGCTCTGTTCCTTCAGTAATTTTCAGTATTTTCTAATAAAACAATAACATGGAGATTTTTTTTAGTGCTTGGCTGAATATTTGCATCAGCTTATTTTAAAACATGTTTAGAGGGTCTCTTTATAGTGCCATTTTCATATAGGCTCTATAGAAGAATACGCCGCCAGTAATCAAGACTGGTATTTTTGGTTCCTTCCAGCCAATATGGCACCCATTTTTGCATGAGGAGAAAAACAATGGAGTCACTCAATCTGTGTCCGTTTTGCGGGTCGAAACCAGAATTTCGCATAAAGGACGAAGAATATTTAGTTTTTTGCAACGGGTGTTTCACTGTCAGCGATACCTCACGATCAGAAAAAGAGTCGGCTGAAAAATGGAACCGCCGAGCGAATCCCTGGCGTGATATCGCGAGCGTACCGAAGGACGGGAGTACGGTGGATTTGTGGATAAACGGTTACAGGGTGACAAATTGTCAATGGGATCAGGCTAAAGAGGAATGGACGGAAGGCTGGCTTGACGATGAAGGTAAATATCAATCATTCGTAGTAATGTGGGCACCGCCGACTTACTGGATGCCAACACCTGAGCCGCCGAAGTAATATAATCGGTATGTAAAACCCTCCCCCCTAAGTAGGATTTTGAATTAAAGGGAGCAACCGTCCTGGGTGTCATTGGGGTCGTCTCCGCCTTCGGCCTGTTTAATCCCGCCACCCTTGCAATCTTTCCCAGCCTACCCAAATACCGGGACCTGGTCTTGATGCAGCAAACCGCCCAGCAAACCTATGACCAAAAAAAGGAGCCAGGGCCGAGCCTCTCGCTTTGACCGGTTATGAATTTCGCATGTGCTACAAGCTCTGGGATGTAACCAGGAAGCTGGTCCAAGGCGAAAAGCTTTCCATCCAAGAAAAATACGGCTCAACTGAACCTCTTGCACAAAGACCAGGTGCAGATTCTGTCATCTTGACCGGAGAATTCTCATCGCCTTGAAAAGCGAGATTTCTCGCTTCGCTTCGAAATGACAGCGGGGGCGGCATCACGCCTTTCGCCCTGCCGGGAATGACGAGCTTTCGGCCTTCCTGCACTGTCATCGCGCCCTTCCCCAACTGTCGCCTCGCCCTTCCCCGACTGTCGCCTCGACCTCCCCCAACTGTCGCCTCGACCTACCCCAACTGTCGCTTCGACCTACCCCCGCTGTCGCCTCGACCTACCCCAACTGTCGCCTCGACCTACCCCAGCTGTCATCTCGACCGTCAGGGAGAGATCTCAAACAGGCCTGGGAGCATGCCCCGCAGGGAAAAACGAGATTTCTCGCTTCGCTTCGAAATGATAGAGGGGGTGGTTGAAATGACACCATAAATTATCTCGGCTCTCAGAAATGCGAGTGGGACGTTCCGTGTGATTTTTTCATTGTGCAAAAGGCTCAACTGAAAGAGAATAAAATCTCTGCAGATAATCAATCTGCCCTATACCTCAGTCAATTTAACATTTGGAGGAGTTATGGCTTATCGATTTTTTATAACGATTCTTTTCATTTCTATGGCAATTCCTGCATTGGCTGAAGAACAACTCAATGGTTGGTTCATCGCCATGAAGAGTTGTGAAGCGTATCAATCAAAAAACAAGCTCACCAATCCCGGTGGTATTTTCACTGAAGTGCGTGTTGCCTATGACATACGTGGCATCAACAAAGCAGGTGGGGATTGGTATCAGATCCGGATCCCGGGAGTTCCTGTTACCGAGGATCGCTGGGTAGCGGCGAATTGTGGAGTGCATGCAATCGCCTCAGGTCCGTCCCCTGAACCAGGTGGAACCGGTATAGGTGCGTTCACACCCCCAACCGGAGAAGAAGCAACGGACCTTTTGCTTGCTCTCAGCTGGCAGCCGGCATTTTGCGAGAGCAAACCGTCAAAGACAGAATGCAGGCAACTGAATGACGGTTTGCTGCCGATCACTGAAACGCAACTTTCTCTTCATGGGCTTTGGCCTCAGCCTGCCAACACCTATTATTGCGGTGTACCAGACGTTATTCAACAAATCGACAAAGCAGGGCGCTGGGACGAATTGCCTGCACCGGCACTTGATACCGATACTGCTGACCACCTTGCCGTGGCCATGCCCGGGATGGCAAGTTTCCTTGAACGTCATGAATGGATCAAGCACGGGACCTGCTACTTTGGTGACGGCAATGGCGATGAGTTTTTTGACGATTCACTGCGAGTGCTCGCAAAGATCAACGATTCACCAATCGGTGTTCTCTTCGCACAAAATGTAGGTTCGGAG
>Ga0209066_10005058_pt1 | contig 14096 bp, 12 predicted proteins | sample All_14_2_FD_187198 | JGI IMG/M metagenome (GOLD analysis project Ga0209066, IMG submission 187198) | Freshwater microbial communities in response to fracking from Pennsylvania, USA - Allegheny Zone_MetaG_DW_15 (SPAdes) (version 2) ...
GATATGCCCCGCCTGCGGGGCGGTCGATCACCATTACGTCGTACGTGGCCGCTACCAGTGGCGTTGTAAGGCCTGTAGCCACACCTTTTCAGTCACGAGCGGCACGCCTTTTGCCGACCATAAGATCGGCTATCGCAAACTTGTGATGGCGATCTTTGCCTTCCTGATCAACCAGAAGGGGATGGCTGCCCTGCAACTACGCCGGATCATCGGCGGTCAGTACCGGACAGCCTTCACATTGCTGCACAAGATCCGTGAGGCAGTCATGCTGAACGCCAGCCGTGCCCAGTTGTCGGGTACGGTCGAAATCGATGGCGGTCACTTCTCCGGCAAGATCCGCAAGGGTCGTAAAAAGACCAAAGTCGTAGACAAGGACAAGACGCAGATCCCGAAGAAGTACAGCCAGCATCGCTCCAAGCTGCCGGCCGACTTCCTGCACCACCCGAACCGGAGGATTGTGATGGTCCTGCGTGAAATCGATCCGGCACCAGGTTTGGGTGCCGTCCGAACCATCACGGCTATCTGTAAAATGGAAAACACTACCAACGCCGAAGCACTGGTCCAGCAGTGGGTCAAGAAGCAATCGCTGATCCGGACGGACGAATGGACGGCCTACGGCAACCTGAAACTGATGGGCTACACCCATGAGACGGTCAACCACAGCGTTGAATTCTCGTCGGACACTGGTATCAATCAGAACCAGGCTGAGAGCTTCTTTAGCCGTATGCGTCGCTCAGTCATCGGCGTCTACCACCGGATCACCCCGAAATACATGATCGACTACGCCTGCGAGATGGGTTGGCGTGAGGATCACCGTCGCCTATCGACGGCTGATCAGTTCGCAAGCCTCGTCAAACAGGTCTTTGCAGCCGGTGTCTCGCCGGACTGGTGGCAGTACGGCAAGGGCAATATGCGTCGTGCCGAGATCCTATTTAACCCAGAGTAGAGCTTTTCCGACGATCAGACATCTCCCTTGTGTTCAACAGTGCCGTAAGGCAAGGGAGGTGCAATGCGCAATGAAGAAAGTATCGTTTGTGACGTCGATAGTCAAAGCGAGCCCGAATCAAAACGGGTGCGGTTAAATCCGCTGCAAGCCGTTGGTTTGTCGAATCTTTATTTTAATATCGCTGCCGCGTGCTATATTGGTTGCAGTGTATTGTTGTTCTCAACAGCAGCGGAGACCTCGGAAGATTATCGGTGGCCAAAAATCGGAATGACGCTTGTGCTGGGCATTCTTTTTACGATGGCTGGCCTCGCACTGGTCAAGGAGAAAACAGATGATTAATCTGATCGTTTTTGGTTTAATTGGCGCAACATTGTGTGGCGTCGCGTTTTGGCTTGCCCATAACACGAACGAATACAATCGCCGCCATCGCAAACCGCACAAAAGTCAGTAACTGACTGAATACAACCAACCGCAGGCCATCACTGGTCTGCGGTTTTCTTTTGGGTGGCCGCTTCGTTGGTGTCAGATGGCCCGATCCAGCGCCAGACCCCACACTTAATCCCGTTTTTCGATAAGTGATCAGGCAGTCGTTCTACAAGGCCTTTTTGCCGGAAGACAATGAACGGTCTTTTAACGGCGTGCATGGCGTGCTCTCGTCCTTTTCGGGTCGATAGATCCCATCCAAACATTGGTGCCAGACACTGAACCATCTCAGCCGTGTTCACCGGCTTCCCGTGCTTCATGATGTCAACAATGGCGCAGCGGAGATCTCCATACTCACGCTTGCCAACCCTTGGGGTAGCGCGTATTGCCGCGATTCCTGACAAATCAATGGCTGAAAGCTCAGCGATAGATTGAGCGACGTCTGTCAGACGTTGCAACGCCAAACTCAGACGACCCACTTTTGCGGCCAGATTCGCCTCTGCCAGCCGTACCTCTTCCTTGAGACCCACCAGCGAACCGCTCAGATAAGCGTGTTCGCGAACCAAACGACTCAATCGGTTTCCAATCGGATTTGCCATGCGCCTATGACACCAGAAGCCTTATCCGGTGTCTTGTGCATCAGAGACATAATAGCGTTTGGTGCAGGACAACGGCTTTAACCGTTACCCACACCAACCCGTCAGTTAGCCAGCCAGCTTGCTCTGGAACATCAAACCAGCGTGCTCGCGTAGTGCATGGTATTTGATGGTTTTCCAGCGCTCAGAAATGACCAGTTCGCCCTGATAGGACGCCAGGAAGGTCGGCGCCTCAACGACATCGTAAGCAATCCGATACGCGTTGAAATCAATGAACTGCTTGAGCTCAGCCGGGTCCTCCGCTGTGACCCAGCGGGCCAGTCGATACTTGGTCGGCACCAGACGCGCTTCAACGCCGTACTCGTGCTTGAGGCGATGGGCCACCACTTCAAACTGCAGCGTACCCACCGCACCCAGCAGCAACGCACCGCCGTCGTGCGGGCGGAAAACTTGAATCGCGCCCTCTTCGCCCAGCTGCATTAAACCCGTACGCAGTTGCTTGGCACGCATCGGGTCGGCCACTTCTACGCCCTGGAAGATTTCCGGGGCAAAGAAGGGCAAGCCAGTATATTGAAGCTTCTCGCCTTCAGTGAGCGTATCACCGAGCTGCAACAAGCCGTGATTGGGAATACCGATAATGTCACCGGCGTAGGCCTCTTCCAGCAATTCACGACGCTGCGACAGAAAAGACATTGCACTCGCTGTACGAATACTTTTACCAGTACGGCCAATCTTAAGCTGCATACCACGCGTGAACTTACCCGAGCAGACACGCACAAAGGCGATGCGGTCGCGGTGGGCCGGGTCCATATTGGCCTGCACCTTGAAGACGACACCGGAAAACGCCTGTTCCTCCGGATGAACAACGCGCTGAATGGCAGCACGGGCTTTAGGCGCCGGAGCCAGTTCCGCTAACGCATCCAGCACTTCTTTCACGCCAAAGTTATTGATCGCCGAACCGAAGAAGACCGGGGTTTGCTGACCATTGAGAAAGGCCTCTTTATCAAACTCTGCCGAAGCTCCGGTAATCAGTTCAATCTCTTGCTCCGCCTGTGCAAATTCGGCACCAAAGCGATCGGCCAGCTCTGGGTGGTCGAACCCCTGCAGGGTTTCCGATTCGGTTTCCAGACGATCCTTACCCGAACGGAACAAACGGATCTGATCATTGCGGATGTCATAAACACCCGCAAAGCGCTTGCCCATGCCCACTGGCCAGGTAAAAGGCACAACCGTCAGCTTGAGCACCTTTTCAATTTCATCCACCAGATCGAGCGGGTCTTTGACCTCACTGTCCAGCTTGTTGATGAAGGTAATGATGGGTGTATTACGGGCACGGCAAACCTCGAGCAAACGCAGGGTCTGCGGCTCAACACCGTTACCGGCATCAATGACCATCAAGGCCGCATCGACGGCTGTCAGCACGCGATAGGTATCTTCAGAAAAGTCCTGGTGGCCGGGTGTGTCCAGCAGATTGATGACGCAGTCACCGTACTCCATCTGCATGACGGAGCTGGCGACGGAAATGCCACGTTGCTTTTCAATTTCCATCCAGTCCGATGTGGCATGGCGACTGGCCTTACGCGCTTTCACACTACCGGCAATCTGAATCGCACCCGCGAACAGCAACAGCTTTTCGGTCAGCGTGGTTTTACCCGCATCCGGGTGGGAAATAATCGCAAACGTTCGGCGACGCTCCACCTCCGGCAGAATGCTCTTGCCTCGCGCCGCAGGGCTTGGCTGAGCGTCCAGGGGAGATTCTGCAACCAGTGTGTCCTGGCTTTCTACATCATTCATCTGACTACACCTTGAAAAAAAACAACCGGCCGAAGCCGGTTGTTTAGGTCGACCGTTAAAACTTAAATCACGTAGCGGCGAACGCGCACGGAAAGCTCCTGCAGCGCATGCACGCCTGAAGCCTCCGCTTGTTTACACCAGTCTTGCAGACTTTGCACCAGTTGCTCGCGGGATACACTGGTTTTTTCCCAGATCGCTACCAGCTGGCTGCGCATGGTGCATAGTTTGGTCAACGCCGGGCTTTCGGCCAGAACGCTATCCACAGGCTGACGCAGTTCAGCCGGCATCTGATCCAGATCACCAGCCACCCAGCGTGACGCCTGGCGCATGGTCTTCTTATCGGCCAGCGTATGGTCACGCTTGTGGTGCTCCAGCGTACGGGCAAACTCATGGCGAATCGCCTTGCCGTAACGGGTCATCAGATCAAAGCGGTGGGTAATAACGGCATCTAGCGTCTCCGCGTTGACCACTGCCACTTCCTTACCCAGCTTCGGACGCGGCGCGACTTTCTTCACCTTGGCCAGACCCAGCACTTCCATCGTGCGGATGTACAGCCAGCCGATGTCGAACTCGTACCATTTATTCGACAGCTTGGCCGAGGTACCGAACGCATGATGGTTGTTATGCAGCTCTTCGCCACCAATCAGAATGCCCCACGGAAACAGATTAGTCGATGCATCCGGGCAGGTAAAGTTACGATAGCCGTAATAGTGACCCACGCCATTAACCACACCCGCGGCCCAGAACGGAATCCAGACCATTTGTACGGCCCAGATGGTCATACCGATTGGCCCAAACAGAATCAGGTTGATGATCATCAGAATGGAAACACCAATCACTGAGTGACTGTAAACGTGATGCTCCATCCAGTCATCCGGCGTGCCAGCACCGTAGCGCTTCATGGTTTCGTCGTTCTTGGCTTCGGCACGATACAGCTCGGCGCCTTCCCAAAGCACTTTCTTCAAACCCAGAACTTGTGGGCTGTGCGGATCGTCCGGTGTTTCACACTTGGCGTGGTGCTTGCGGTGAATCGCGGTCCACTGCTTGGTCACCATACCGGTGGTGAGCCACAGCCAGAAACGAAAGAAATGCGACACGACAGGGTGCAGTTCCAACGCACGGTGCGCGGAATGACGATGCAAATAAATGGTGACACCGGCAATCGTGATGTGAGTCACGATCAAGGTGTACACGATGTAACCCCACCAGGGCAAATCAACGAGTCCGTTAAACATATATACACGCTCCTAAATTGGCAAAACTCATAGCTTCGGGACACGCCCAAGGCCATTATGTTGCAACAGCACATTCACCCAGAGAAAGATGCTGAATGAATGAAATCAATGGATTATAACACTCTGCCACGATAAGTCAGGCCGAAAAGTCTGCTTTAAACCCCCGGCGCTTTGATGTGGCGCAAAAAAGAGACAAATATCAGAAATCGTCGAGCGAGAAGCGGATCCGCAATGGGATACGCAGATTACGCCCCTGCAGCTCTGCCGGTACCGGCGTTCGCTCAGCCGCCAGACGTGTCATGACCAACGCTGCGTCGTCGAGCGTCGGTGAACCACTGCTCCGACCCGGCACCACCACAGGGGGGCCACCGTTTCTGGATAAAACGATCATCATCTCGCAAACCCCCTCGTGCCCGCGAGCACGAGAAACCTCCGGATAACGCTTGGCTTTCCGTGCTTCGCCCCCCAACGCCAGACGATAACGCTGGAGCGCATCCGCGTCGGCCCCATCGCGAGCCAACTCCGGCGCCCCACCGATGCTGCCGGCTTTAGCACTCACATTAGGTGCTGCAGCGGCGTCGCCCTGCGCAACGCCCACCCGCGTGGGCGGCAGAGGCGCTGCGGTATCTGCGGGGCGTTCATCATGCTTTTTTTGAACCCGTGGCACGCGTGGCGTTTTCGGCGTGGGTTTACGGGTCTCTCCGGCGGACAGGGGCGCCCTGGTCCTTGAATCGTCGTGCGCAGTTTGAGTGGATTCACCCGGGCCTCGTAACACGGCACTGAGTGGCGCCTGCGGCATCGCGATGGGGGTGTACAGCCAGAAGGCCAGCGGAAAAACTACCAACAAATGCACGCCTAAAGAAATAGTTACCGCCCAGCGCAGGGATACCGGCCAATCCTGCCAGAGCTCAGGCATCCGGCGCATCACGCCGATCTCGCTGGTTTCTGCCCGCCGGTCATCCGGGGATTACCGCTCAAATCAAGCCGCCCCCTGACATCAACCAAGCCTGCCTGCAACCAAAGGCTCGCCACTGCCGCCCCCTGATCATGCCCATGCTCCACCAGCAACCACCCACCGGGCTTAAGACGCGCCACAGCGCCGGCGGCAATAGCGCGGTAGGCATCCAAGCCGTCGGCCTCATCCGTGAGCGCCAGACGGGGTTCAAAACGCACGCCATCGCCGCTTAAGTGCGGGTCATCCGCGGGGATATACGGTGGGTTGCTAATGATCAAATCAAGGCCGTCGGCCGCCTGCCAACCGTCATACCAACTGGCATGAATCAGCGCAACATTGGCACAGCCCAGCCGTTGTTGATTCAATTGAGCGACCGACAGGGCTGCTGAAGAAACATCAACGGCCATGACCCGAGCATCTGGGCGGGCGCGTGCCAAGGTGAGCGCTATCGCCCCACTCCCGGTCCCCAGATCGGCAATAGTGGGTGCGGGTTGGTCACGCAACACGTCGAGTGCCCAATCGACCAGCTCTTCGGTTTCTGGTCGCGGCACCAGCACGTCCGGCGTCACCGCCAGCAATGCACCATAAAAACCGGCCTCTCCGACCAGATAAGCCAGAGGCTCGCCGCCGGCCCGGCGCTGCACCAGACTTTGAAAACGTGTCCACTGGGCCTCTTCAAGCACGACATCCGGATCTGCAATCAGGGCATTGGCCGAACATTCAGACGCAAATTGCAGCAATAACCGGGCATCCAAGCGGTCTATCGATTGCCGCGCCCACTGTATGGCCCGGACACGCGTCATCTGAGCCGACGCGCTCACGATCCTTAGTCCTGATCGGCCAAAGCCGCCAGTTGTTCTGCTTGATGCTCGGCGGCCAGCGACCGGGCCAGCTCGTCCATGTCGCCGTCCATCAGATTGGCGAGTTTATACAGCGTCAGGTTAATGCGGTGGTCGGTCATTCGACCCTGCGGGAAGTTGTACGTACGAATCCGCTCGGATCGATCCCCACTGCCGATTAAACTCTTACGAGTCGCCGCTTCCTTGGCATGCAATTCACGCCGACGTTGATCTTCAATGCGCGCCACCAGAACGCGCATGGCTTGATCGCGGTTCTGATGTTGCGAGCGGCCATCCTGACACTCCACCACCGTACCCGAGGGCAAGTGCGTAATACGCACCGCCGAATCCGTTTTATTAATGTGCTGCCCGCCCGCACCCGAGGCACGGAAAGTATCAATACGCAGTTCAGCCGGATTGATGGTCACCGCCTCCATGGCATCGGCTTCGGGCATCACTGCCACCGTACACGCGGAGGTGTGAATGCGTCCCTGGGTTTCGGTTTCAGGCACGCGCTGCACACGATGTCCGCCCGACTCGAACTTGAGGACAGAATACGCCCCCTGCCCAAGCACCCGGAAAATCACTTCCTTGTAGCCACCCAGATCGGACTCACTGGCTGAAATGAGTTCTACCTGCCAGCGACGACGCTCGGCAAACCGACTGTACATGCGAAACAGATCACCCGCGAACAAAGCCGATTCATCCCCGCCCGTGCCCGCACGGATTTCCACAATCACGTTTTTTTCATCCGCAGGATCACGCGGTAGCAGCAAGGTCTGCAACTGTTGTTCCAGGCCCGGCAAATCCGCCTTAACGGCTGCCATTTCTTCCTGGGCCAGCCCTTTCATATCGGGGTCCGCCAGCATGGCTTCAGCGGTATCCAGGTCGGACAAGCGCTGACAGTAAGTTTCGTAAAGCGCAACGACCGGCTCAATCTCTGCCCGCTCCTTGGAGATACGGCGAAATTCGTCCAGATCATCATGCACGCCTTGCTCACTCAGTCGCAGATCCAACGCTTGCAGACGATCGGCAAGTTGTCGGAGTTTATCGAGAAGACTGGGTTTCATGGCGGGCTAAAGAAAATGGTGCGGATGGCCGGACTTGAACCGGCAAGGCTATTCGCCGGCAGATTTTAAGTCTGCTGTGTTTACCAATTTCACCACACCCGCATCAGGGCGACATTGTACCTGCCCAAACAACGATTCGGCGCAGATATCAGTGCAACAAATTCCAAAGCATCTTGCTGGCCAACAATGCCAGCATGATGCCAAATGCGCGTTTCAGTTGTTTGACCGGCAAACGATGGGCCAATTTTGCCCCCACTGGCGCGGTAAAAATCGTTGCGATCACGACGCCTAAAAAGGCGGGCACATAGACAAATCCTAAACTCGGCCCGGGCAAATCAGGGACGGACCAACCGCCCATGATGTAACCAACCACGCCGGCCAAGGCGATAGGAAAGCCCAGCGCCGAGGAAGTACCGACTGCCTGACGCATATTGACGTTACACAGCACCATGAAAGGCACTGACAGAAAACCACCCCCAGCCGCGACCAGACTGGAAACACCGCCGATCAGTCCACCAACACTCATCAACCCGGTAACGCCCGGCAATTCACGCGTGGGCTTCGGCTTGAAATCGAGCAACATCTGCAACGAGGCCCAGTAGACGATAACGGTAAACAGGACCGCCATCGTATCCGTCGGTACGCGGCTGGCAAACAAACTGCCGACGAGCGTCCCCAACACCAGGCCCGGTGCCATGGACTTAAAAATATCCCACCGCACGCCACCGTGACGGTGATGGGCACGCATGCTCGAAATGGCAGTGATCACAATCGTTGCCATGGCCGTACCCAATGCCAGGTGCATCAGCTGTGCATCAGGAAATCCCTGCGCCTGAAAGAGCAAAAGCAGTATGGGCACAATCGTCAATCCACCACCCACACCAAACAAGCCTGCGACAAACCCCGAGCCCACCCCCAGCAAAACGTAGGTCAGCAGCCACCAACTCATTCGGACGTATCCCAACCAGCCATGAATTGGCGCATGGCTTGTTGCAAACGTTCACGATCGTCAGAGTCGGCCTTGTTGATGGCCGACAGCGGCCCATGCAAAAACTTGTTGGTGAGGCGCGTTGCCATCTGCTCCAAAACAAGCTCGGCCGCTTCGCCACGGCTCAGGCGTTTACGCGCCAACTCGAGTTCCTGGGCCCTGAGTTGTGCGGCCCCGTCACGGAAGGCCTGGATCACGGGCACATGGGCACGACGCGCATGCCAGTCGAGGAAATCGCCCAGACGTCCGGCAATAATCGCTTCTGCATCGATGACGGCGGCCTGGCGCGACGCCACACCATGCTGCACCACGCTGGCTAAATCATCAACGGTGTACAAAAACACATCATCCAGATCGGCCACTTCGGCTTCAATATCTCGGGGCACCGCCAAATCCACCATAAACATCGGGCGATGACGACGCGCCTTGACGGCACGCTCCACCATACCGAGGCCGATAATAGGTAATGAACTAGCGGTACAGGAAATAACGATATCGAACTGAGGCAACGCATCGGCCAGCTGGGTCAATCGTATGGCTTCACCATGGATCTGATGCGCCAACTCATTAGCGCGTTCAATGGTGCGGTTGGCCACCACCATGCGTTTGGGCTTGCTGGCGGCAAAATGGGTTGCACAAAGCGCCACCATATCGCCTGCGCCCACAAATAATACGGACTGCTCACTCAAGTCATCGAAGATACGCTCAGCCAGCCGCACGGATGCCGCGGCCATGGAAACCACGCTTTCGCCGATGCCTGTGGTGCTACGGATTTCTTTAGCGACAGCAAAGGCATGCTGAAACAGACGGTGCAAATTACTACCGAGCGCGCCAACCTGTTCTGCGGTGCGTACGGCATCCTTCATCTGCCCAAGAATCTGCGGTTCACCCAACACCATGGAATCCAATCCGGCGGCGACACGCAACGCCTGACGCACCGCATCCTGATCTGCATGATGGTAGAGGTAGGGCCGCGCATCATCGAGTGACATCCCCGCATGCTGCATCCACCATGCGAGTACGGCCTCAGTGGTATCGCCTGAGACGTATAGCTCGGTACGATTACAGGTCGATAGAATCGCCGCTTCGTCGACCGCGCCCGATTGGCGCAACGTCGTGAGCGCTCCCCCTACCGCCTCGGCGGCAATCGCTACCCGTTCCCGAATCGCCAGGGGGGCAGTATGGTGATTGAGTCCGATTAGGTGAAGCGACATAGTACCCGGGCGATTCCTGCGTAAACGGCGGTGAGTATAACATCCGCACACTGCTGAGCGCCCCGTCTATCAAGGGATTGCGCACGAAGGATCAAAGCCGAAAACAAAAAAAAGACCCGGGCCGAAGCCCGGGTCTTTTCAGCATAACGTGCAGTTACGCTAGTGCAACTTAGTGACCAGAGGCACCAGCAGCACCAATACCCGTTTCGCAACGGACTTGCTGTGCTGGGTAACCTTCGCGGTCGATCTGGGCGCGAGCGCTCTTATCAAGCAGCGACACGATCCAGATGGTTGCGAATGCAGCGGTCATGGAGAACAGTGCTGGCGAACCGTAAGGGAACGGTGCGCTACCCTTCGGGTTACCGATAACGGCTTCCCAAACGGTTGGCGACAGGATGGTCAGACCAGCCGAAGCGATCAGGCCAACAAAGCCACCAGTCACAGCACCCTTGGTCGTGCAGTCTTTCCACATCAGCGACATGAACAGCACTGGGAAGTTAGCCGAACACGCAATTGCGAAGGCCAGCATCACCATGTAGGCAACGTTCTGCTTCTCGAAGGCGATGCCCAGGAAGATCGCCAGAATGGCCAGAGCGATGGTCGTGATCTTCGAAACACGCATTTCAGCGGCTTGCTCAGCTTTGCCCTTCTTGATAACCGTAGCGTACAAGTCATGCGACACAGCCGATGCACCAGCCAGTGTCAGACCAGCCACCACAGCCAGAATGGTTGCGAAAGCCACAGCAGAGATGAAGCCCAGGAACAGGTCACCACCCACAGCGTTCGACAGGTGGATAGCAGCCATGTTGCCGCCGCCCTTCAGACCCTTGGCCAGATCACCGTCAACGTAGTACGCAGCCGGATCCTGCATCAGGAACACAATCGCGCCGAAACCGATGATGAAGGTCAGGATGTAGAAGTAACCGATCCAAACCGTTGCCCAACCCACAGACTTACGGGCTTCTTTGGCATTAGGTACCGTGAAGAAGCGCATCAGGATGTGTGGCAGACCAGCCGTACCGAACATCAGCGCCATACCCACCGAGATTGCCGAGATCGGATCTTTGATCAGGCCACCTGGGGACATCAGTGCATCATGCTTCGGATGGATTTCAACAGCCTTGGCGAACAGCGCTTCTGGGCTGAAACCGAAGGCAAACAGCACAGCAGCTGCCATGAAGGTAGCGCCCGACAGCAGCATCACAGCCTTGATCACCTGAACCCAGGTGGTGGCCGTCATACCGCCGAACAGTACGTACATCATCATCAGGATGCCCACGAGCACCACAGCAATGGTGTAGTCCAGACCAAACAGAACCTTGATCAGCTGACCAGCACCCACCATCTGGGCAATCATGTAGAAGGCAACCACAACCAGCGAACCCGTTGCAGCGAAGATACGCACAGGGGTTTGCGAGAAGCGGTACGAGGCCACGTCAGCAAAGGTGAACTTGCCGAGGTTACGCAGACGCTCTGCCAACAGGAAGGTGATGATTGGCCAACCAACCAGCCAGCCGATCGAGAAGATCAGGCCGTCAAAGCCGTTAGCAAACACCAGACCGGAAATACCCAGGAACGAAGCAGCCGACATGTAGTCGCCAGCAATCGCCAGGCCGTTCTGGAAACCGGTGATACCGCCACCAGCCGTGTAGAAGTCAGCAGCGGTCTTTGTTTTGCCCGCAGCCCACTTGGTGATGTAGAGCGTGAACAGAACGAAGATGCCGAACATGACAATGGCAGTCCAGTTCGTGGCTTGCTTGGCGGTGTTACCCAGATCCGCACCTGCGGCCAGCGCTGCACCACTCGCGAGGAGTGCGCCCAGCGCAATAAGAGTTTTATTCATTTTGGTCATTTTTGTACGTCCTTAACCAGGGCGTCCTTCAGTGCGTCGAAGTCCGTGTTGGCCTTACGAACATAGATGCCCGTGATGGCGATCGTAAACAGAATCACACCCAGACCCACCGGAACACCCAGTGACATAACGCCGTCACCGATTTTCTGGGCAAAAATGGCCTTGTCAAAAGCCAGGGTCAAGATGAAGCCGAAGTACACAATCAGCATCAGGATCGTACAGATCCAGCTGTAGCTGTTGCGGACCGCGACCAACTCCTGATACTTCGGATCTGCCAATAGCTTGGCTGTCGTGGGGTCTAGCATGGATTACTCCTCCTCTTTATGGATGCGCTAATGAATTACACATTTAGCGCGTGGAGCAAGGGTACGAACCCACGCTTACAACCTGCTTACACTTTTAATCATTCCGTAAGTATTTGCATCACGTTGCAAAAGTACAACAGGCAAACTGCCGGCAAAATCAGCGGCCTTTTGTCTCGGAATCCGGATGCATCAGCGCCACCGTCAGAGGCTGCGCCATTTGCAACCGGACATCCCGCTGCGGATACGGCACGTCAATGCCAGCAGCCGCTAATTTATCCAGGATCTCGCAACGCAAATCACTATCCACCTCACGGCCATCCGTGCCGGCGCCCAGCCTGATCCAATACCGCAAGCTAAACATCAAGGCACTGTCGCCCAGATCATCCAGCACCACGGTGGGTTCCGGCTGCGTCATCACATCAGGGTGCGCCAACGCGGCACTTTTAATCAGGTTTTTAACCTGGACTGGATCTGTACCGTACGCAACCCCCACCCGTATCTCTCGACGTGCATCCGGGTTGCTATAAGTCCAGTTCACTAACTTTTTCTCGACCAGTTCACTATTCGGGATCAGCGTATCAACCCCGTCGGCACTGTGAATGGTTGAAAAGCGAATGCCAATCGAGGTCACCCGCCCCTTGATACCGTCTACTTCCACCAGATCCCCCATGCGAATCGGTCGCTCGACGAGCAACATCAGCCCACTAATCAGATTCTTAATCAAATTCTGCGTGCCAAATCCGGCGCCAATGGCCAGCGCACCGCCCAGAAAGGCAAACACGCTGAGTGGAATTTGAACCAGATTAAAGCTCAGGATGATCAGCGTGGCGGTCGCGACCACCGTTAGCCAACGCCGAATCTGTGTAGCGACAGACGATTTAAGCCCTATTCGGCGTTCGGCCAAACCAATCGCTGAGCGGATCAGCCACGACACCAGCAGAAATCCAAAAATCAGAATACCAATCGCGCCCACACTTTTGCCGATGGTAACGCCCCGCGTCGTCTTCACTTCGCGGTTATCAACCAGCAACACATCATCAACGGTAAACAGTTCGTACTGCCATATCTTCTTCGAGACACCTACCAGCCGCTGCCAGTAGTCGATCAAGCGCTCTCCCAAGGTGCGATCCTGGCTATAGACGCCCAGCTCCGATTGGATGACCGTCAAATGCTGCTCAAACTTATCGAGCGCCGCCAAAATCGACCTGGCGCTATCAGTCTGGGCGTTGGCTGACGCCAAACGGGCAGCAATCACCTTCTGATCCAGCGGTGATTTCGTCCCGAGCAACGCCTCACGCAGATCGAACGCTTCTTGCTCGCGCGTCGTCAGTGATTGTTGCAAAAAATCACGCGCCTGACGGATCCGGATCAGCCCCACGCGCACACGCTGAACAATGTCGTCCAAACGTGTTGCATCGGGCCGGGGGTTGCCATAAATGATGGCACGTGCGTCCCAGACCTGTAAGCCATACCCACCAATCTCGATGAGTTGACGCAAACGATCCACTTCACTACGCGCCGCCGATTCGTCGGCCTGAGCAATATCCAATGCCGCACGCGCATCAGCAATCTGTCTCGCCGATGCCTTCGTCTGATCCAAGCGTTGAAATGCACTCTGTGCTTTGTTCAAACGTGCCATAGCAGCTTCAGCGCGCGCCAGCGCCTTCAACTCTGCGTCACGATCCCGATCTATGATCCCTTGAAGATCTGCCTTGGCATTTGCCAACACCTCCGGTGGCAATACAAAGCGCCCACCAAAATAATCCCAGGTTCTGCTGGCGGTTTCCCGCCGGACTTCAAGTAGCGCGCGGTCTTTGTCTTTGACGCGACGCTCCAGATCAGTTCGCACAAGCACGGCTGTTTGCAACGCCAAGCGCCC
>Ga0209066_10005059_pt1 | contig 14095 bp, 14 predicted proteins | sample All_14_2_FD_187198 | JGI IMG/M metagenome (GOLD analysis project Ga0209066, IMG submission 187198) | Freshwater microbial communities in response to fracking from Pennsylvania, USA - Allegheny Zone_MetaG_DW_15 (SPAdes) (version 2) ...
CGCCGTAGATGTCCTCGGGCTGAACGGGGCACTGGTCGCGCAACGCGTTGAAGTACGGGTAGGGATCGGCGACCAGACGCGGGTCCTTGAACCAATCGATGCCGGCGGGATCGATCGCCATATCGTTCACTCCGTTTCTGACGGGCACTGCCCAACCGATGAGAACGTGCCTCTCATCTATGAGTATTACATTTCCACAGTGCCGCTTTGTCGTCAACGAGGGCGAACGCCTAATCGATGCGCTCAATGCACCATCGCGGAGAACCATATTCTCAAAATGTTGAGCATTCGCTCAACACATCGGCGCCGGAGCCCTATCCTGCGCTGAGGTGCAGGATTCGGCAAGGACGGGATGGGCGATGACAGCGGACGTCGATATCCAGGCCCCTGCCGACGGGGACGCCCAGCTCGCCCGTCCGTGGGCGCCACACCGGCGTCGGGCATATATCGCCCTCACCGCGATCACCGGCATTGCCTTCAGCACCGCAGTCATCGGCGTCGGCACGGGGCTGTTACCCCCCAGCTTCACCGTCGACGTGGCGGCCAACCTCGCGTTCGGAGTGCCGGTCATCGTGCTGCCACTAATGTATTTCTGGACCGCCCGGGGCGAGCGGCGCTCACGGCTGCAGCGGGCCGCCGAGCTGACGATGATCTACCTGCCCTACACCGCAGGCAGCCAACTCGGGTACGAGACCATCTTCCTCATCGGCCATCCGCTGCACTGGTGGACCCCGACCGCCGACCCCGGCTGGAAGTGGCTGTGGTGGCAGTACGGTCTCGCCGACACCCGCTACACCAGTGCCAATCCCTGGATCTTCGGCCTGGAGCTGATCGGCGTCATCACCGGCACCATGCTCTTCATCGTGTGGCTGCGGCTGATGCGCACCGACCTGCCGACCGAATCGCGCATCAGGTGCCTATGGCTGGCGTTCACGGGTTGCGCCATGCTGATCAGCAGCACCGGCGTGTACTTCCTGTCCGAGGTCAGGGCCGGTTTCGGCGATATCGGCCAGGGCGCCTTCGGGCTCTGGTTCAAGTTCATCGCCGAGAACGTGCCGTTCATGATCCTGCCGTTCTTCGCGCTCCTGGCAATACACCGCCAGATCGATCACCTGACCCGCCGCGCCGGTCCGCTCTGATCAGCCCCGCCGGCGCCACGCCGCAGTGACGACGCTCGCTCCGAGGGCGCAGGCGAACATTCCGAGCACGCCATGGCGCACACCGCCGGACGCGCCAAAGGCCCACAGCTGCAACCCGCCTGCGATCAGGGCGAGCAGACCGAAGGCCAGCGCGGCCGCGCGTAACGCCATCAGACCAGTCTGCCACCCGTTTTAGTTAGACACTGGTCAGCTTCACGGATCCGCGGTACGGTCGCGCTATGCCCAATCCTTCGCGCAGCGCGGAAGCTGACCGCGGTCAGCGCAGGGCCACCTTCCAGCGCGCCAACTCACGCGCGACAAAGCGCATGCTGGTCCAGGCCGCCATGGCACTGTGGCGCACCAACGGCTACTCCGGCACCACGGTTGCCCAGATCTGCGCCGCGGCCGGAGTCTCGAAAGCGTTGTTCTACTTCTATTTTCCCCGCAAAGAGGATGTGCTCTTCGAGGTCGGCGTGATGTCGACCCGGTCCGCGCAGCGCACCATCGCCACCCTGCTGGACCGCGACTACGACGTCACCGCCGTCATCACCGCGGCCCTCACCGAGCTGGAACGTTCCATGGCGCGCAACCCGCCGGAACTGATCGTGGAGACAATCTTGGAGGGCTACCGCCACGAGCACCGTCTGCTCAGCACCGGCGAGGCCACCCCCGATCTGGACGGTGGAATGTTCACCGCCCTGTTCCAACGGGCACTGACCGACGGGAAACTGCCCGCCGGCACCGATACCGACCATCTGGCCTACCTGGCCATGACGCTGGTCAGTGAGGGCGCCAGGCATTGGGCCGCAGGCTCGTTCGGCGCACGCTCGTTCGCCGAGGTCGTCGGCACCGATATCACCACCTTGATCGCAGGCAGCACCGGACAAAGGAGACCGTGATGGCATGGGATTTCGAGACCGATCCGGAGTTCGCCGAACTCCTCGACTGGGCCGACGCCTTCGTGCGCGATGAGGTCGAACCACTGGACCTGATCTGGCCGCACCTGCAGTTCACACCGTTGGACGACGCCCGCCGTGCGGTGGTGGACCCGCTGAAGGACCAGGTACGCCGAAAAGGACTGTGGGCCACCCATCTCGGCCCGGAACTCGGCGGCCAGGGATACGGGCAGCTGAAACTGGCCCTGCTCAACGAGATCCTCGGCCGGTCCCAGTGGGCACCGATCGTGTTCGGCTGTCAGGCCCCGGATACCGGCAACGCCGAGATCATCGCTCATTACGGCACCCCGGATCAGAAGGACCGCTACCTGCGTCCGCTGTTGGAAGGTGAGGTGTTCTCCTGTTACTCGATGACCGAGCCGCAGGGCGGTGCCGATCCCACCCAGTTCACGACCTCCGCGGTGCGCGACGGGAACGACTGGATCATCAATGGCCACAAGTTCTTCTCTTCCAACGCCTCCACCGCGTCGTTCCTGATCGTCATGGTGGTGACCAACCCGGATGTCAGCCCCTACCAGGGGATGTCGATGTTCTTGGTGCCCACCGACACGCCCGGTGTCACCATCGTGCGCAACTGTGGGCTGTACGGAGAGGCCGACGGCGAGGGTTCGCACGCCCTGATCCACTACGACAACGTCCGGGTGCCGGACGCCGCGCTGCTCGGTGGTGAGGGTCAGGCGTTCGTGATCGCCCAGACCCGATTGGGCGGTGGCCGCATCCACCATGCGATGCGCACCATCGGTCTGGCCCAGAGAGCGCTGGACATGATGTGCGAGCGCGCGTTGTCCCGGCATACCGCGGGAAGCCTGCTCGCCGACAAGCAAACCGTGCAGGGTTATATCGCCGACTCCTACGCCCAGCTCAAACAGTTCCGGCTGATGGTGCTGTTCACCGCGTGGGAGATCGACAAGTACAACGACTACAAACGGGTACGCAAGGACATCGCCGCGGTGAAGGTGGTCATGCCCACGGTGCTGCACGACATCGCCTGGCGCGCAATGCAGGTGCACGGTGCGCTCGGCGTCACCAACGAGATGCCGTTCCTCGGGATGGTCACCGGGGCCGCGGTGATGGGCCTGGCCGACGGGCCCACCGAGGTGCACAAGACCACCGTCGCCAAGCAGGTGCTGCGGGAGCACACCGGGACCGACGGGCTCTGGCCCACCCAGTGGATCCCCGGCAAACGGGACGCCGCCCGGGCCCGGTTCGCCGAGTATCTGGAGGCCGAGGTGGGCAACCTGTGAGCGACCCGGCGATCGATGTTGCCCGCCTTGCCGACTGGATGGACGATGCCGGCCTGCCCGGCAAGGGTGCACCGTTGCGGGCACGTTTCCTGTCCGGCGGGACGCAGAACGTCATCTACGAACTGACCCGCGGCGACGAGCGCTGCGTCATCCGGATGCCACCGCCGGGCGCACCGACCGACCGCGACAAGGGCATCCTGCGCGAATGGCGCATCATCGAGGCACTCGACGGCACCGACGTGCCGCACACCGAAGCGATCGGCGTGTGCGACGACGCGAGTGTGCTGGGCAGACCGTTCTATCTGATGGGCTTCGTCGACGGATGGTCTCCGATGGACCGGCACGCCCGCTGGCCCGAACCGTTCGACAGCGATCTCAGCATCCGCGCCGAACTGAGTTACCAACTGGCCGAGGGCATTGCCCTGCTCTCCAAGGTCGATTGGAAGGGCAAGGGGCTGCACGATCTCGGCCGTCCGGAGGGCTTCCACGAGCGCCAGGTCACCCGCTGGATCGGATTCCTGGAGCGCATCAAGCGGCGCGACCTGCCGGGCCTGGAGGTGGCCACGGCATGGCTACGGGAGCACAAGCCGCTCGACTTCATCCCGGGCCTGATGCACGGCGACTATCAGTTCGCCAACGTCATGTACCGCCGTGGGGCTCCCGCACGGCTGGCGGCGATCGTCGATTGGGAGATGGGCACCGTGGGGGACCCGAAACTCGATCTCGGCTGGATGGTGCAGAGTTGGCCGGCTCACGACAATGACCGCGCCGCGATGGATTACGTCGACATGCGTGGCGCTCCCAGTCGCGATCAGGTGGTGGCGCACTACGCCGAGGTGTCCGGCCGCCAGGTCGACGATCTGGACTACTACCTGGTGCTCGCCAAGTGGAAGCTGGCCATCGTGCTGGAGCAGGGTTACCAGCGCGCCGGAAACGACGAGAAACTGCTGGCGTTCGGCCCGGTGGTCACCGATCTGATGCGCTCGGCCGCCGAGCTCGCCGAGAGCAGCGACTACCGGTGAGAGCGGCGGTCTGCCCGGCCTACGGCCCCCCCGAAGTGGTCGGGGTGCGGGAGCTCCCGTGCCCGGATCTCGCCCCCGGGCAGGCGCGGGTGCGAGTCGCCGCGGCGGCGGTGAACTTCCCCGATGTCCTCTTGGTTGCCGGGACCTACCAGGTCAAGGTGGCACCGCCGTTCGTCCCGGGTAGCGAGTTCGCCGGCGTCATCACCGAAATCTCTTCGGGCATAGATGATTTCGCGGTCGGCGACCGCGTCGCCGGGACCGCCATGTTCGGTGCGTTCGCCGAGCAGGTGTGCATCTCGCTCGACGCTCTGACACCCATTTCCGACGGTGTGGACGACCACACGGCGGCGGCCTCGGGGGTGACGTTCCGCACCGCGTATCACGCACTGCGCTCGGTCGCACGCATCACCACCGGTGACGACATCGTGGTCCTGGGCGCCGGCGGCGGGGTCGGGCTGGCCGCTGTCGGGCTGGCCACCGCGCTCGGTGCGCGCGTCACCGCGGTGGCGTCCAATCCCGAGAAGCTGGCCGCGGCTGCCCGTCACGGCGCAGTCCGGGGAATCAACCACCGCACCGAGGACCTGCGCGCGGCGCTGCGGGAGGCACTGCCCGGTGGCGCCACGGCCGTGCTCGACCCGGTCGGTGGCGAGCTGTCCGAACCTGCGCTGCGATCCCTGGCGCGCGGTGGGCGTTTCGTCACCATCGGCTTCGCATCGGGATCCGTTGCGCGCATCCCGCTGAATCTGGTGCTGGTCAAGGGGATCCAGGTGCTCGGATTCCAGTTCCAGGACATACCGGCCGACGAGTTCACCCGCAATGAGACCGAACTGCGCCACCTGCTGGCTTCGGGCACCGTCGCCCCGCTTGTCGGCGCGAGCTATCCGCTGACGGAAGCCGCCGCCGCCCTGCGGCACGTGGCCGACGGGCGCGCGATCGGAAAAGTGGTGGTGGACGTGTGTGCACCGGTGTGACGGCCGGGCCGGACAACCCAGTTCTGAAGCGCGCTGCGCCGCGGCGAATTCAGCTGGCGGGCACCAAATCTGCGGCGACGGATGGACAGGACATCACGCCGCAACGGAATGCCTCGGTCCGACCGAACGGGTCGGTGTCCCCCACGGCCGCCAACGCTTGAGCTTTGAAGGCACGCGCCGCGGCGCTCAGTTCGTGCTGCACCGAATCGATGGTGCTGTCCAGTTCTTCGGGCCACTGCTCGCCCCACAGCGTCACCTCGGTGAAGCCCTGCTCCAAGGCGCCGAGCACCCCTGCGCGGACCCGCGCATCGCTGACGAACAGTTCGGCCGCCACTGCGACGGTCTGCGGGTGCGGCCGCTCCTCCCACAGCGCCATCACGGCCTCCAGGTCGGCGGTTTCGACGCCGAGGATCTGCAGGGGCCGAATATCGTCGTCACCGGTGACGAGCACCGTGACGTCCCAGCCGGCCATCACACGGTCGACGAGCCAGCCACCCGCATTGCGCACCACCTCGGCCACACTGGGTGCCACCACATCGAGTCGATACCTCATATCGAATTCCTCTCCTCGACTGCTCGGGCGGGAGCCGGTGCGAAGTCGCGGGCCAGCGACTCCGTATACCCCTTGAACACTGCGGCCAGTGGGATTGAAGGATCGAGTAGCCATGCGGTCTCCATTCCATTGACAAAGGCGAGAATCTCCACGGCCTTGGCGGCCGGGTCGAGGTCTGGGCGGTAGCGGCCACTGCTCTGGCCGCGCCGGATCGCGTCGGCAACGATCGCGACGGCGGCCTGTTGCCGGGCCACCAGCCGGTCGTGCAGCGGTGCGTCCGGCTGGATGTTCTCCACCAGCAGGACGGTGAAGGTGCCCACGAGTTCGGGGGCACGGTCGAAGCGCTCGGCCACCCGGCCGATGTTCGCGATGAGATCGCCGCCGCGATCGGCGTGGGTGTCATCGTCGAAATCGCGAGCATCCAGGACGGCGTGCAGCAGCGCTTCCTTCGATTCGAAGTGGTGCAGCAGGCCGGCGGCGCTCACGCCGGCCTCCCTGGCGATTTGGGCCAGCGAGGTGTTGCGCCAACCGTTACGTGCCAGGAGATTCTCCGCGGCGGCGAGAATGCGCTGCTTACGGTCCTCCCCCTTGGCCAACAGCGCCTCGTAGGGCCGAGGACCGGACGCCGCCGATACCGCTGACACCGCACTCCGATCGCCGACGAACCAACCAACTGAACACACAGTAGGTTGGTTGGCGGGCTGTGACAAGGGTCTCAGTTAACAAATTTCTGGACGGGTGTCAGGTGCCTGGTCAGAGCGTCGGACGATGCAATCCGTGCGCGATCTGTAACGCTCGGCGTCACGGATCGCGCACGGATCGCGCCGACTACAGGCCGAGCGACTTGGCGATGATCACCTTCATGACCTCGCTGGTCCCGGCGTAGATCCGCGCCACCCGGGCGTCGGTGTACAGCCGGGCGATCGGGTATTCCATCATGTAGCCGTAACCGCCGAACAACTGCAGGCAGCGGTCGATCACCCGGGCCTGCATCTCGGTGCAGAACAACTTCACCCGGGCCGCGTCCGGCGCGGACAGCTCACCGTCGACGTGCAGTGCCACGGCCCGGTCCAGCATCGCCTGAGCGGCCTCCACCTCCGTCGAGCAGGCCGCCAGTTCGAACTTGGTGTTCTGAAACGACGCGACGGGTGTGCCGAAGGCCTTGCGATCCCTGGTGTAGTCGATGGCCGCCGCGATCGCCGAACGCGCCTGCGCCACCGACCCCACCGCCACGGTCAACCGCTCCTGCGGGAGATTGTGGCCGAGGTAGCTGAACGCCTCCCCCACCTCGCCGAGCACGTTGGCCGCGGGCACCCGCACGTCGACGAAGGACAGCTCCGCGGTGTCCTGCACCTTGCAGCCCATCTTCTCCAGCTCGCGGCCGCGGGTGAACCCCGCCATTCCGTCCTCGACGACAAACAGGGTCAGACCCTTGCGCCGGTTGTCGGGGTCGGTGGACGTGCGGGCCACCACGACGACGAGGTCGGCCTGCATCCCGCCGGTGATGAAGGTCTTGGCGCCGTTGACGATCCAGTGATCGCCGTCCTGCACGGCCGTCGTGCGCATGCCCGCCAGATCCGACCCGGTCCCGGGTTCGGTCATGGCCACCGCGGTCAGCAGGGTTCCGTCGGCCAGACCCGGGAACCAGCGCTTGCGCTGCTCTTCGTTCGCGTAGTGCAGGAAGTACGGCAGGATCACCTCGAGCTGGGTGCGCACGGTCGACAGCGTCACCAAAGCGCGGGCCGCCTCCTCCTGCAGGACCACGTTGTAGCGGTAGTCCGGCGCGCCACCGCCGCCGTACTCCTCGGGGATGGCCATGCCCAGCATGCCAAGGGCGCCCATCTTCTCGAAGACCGCGCGCGGCATCCGGCCGCCCTTCTCCCAGTCGGGATAGGCGGGCACCACGTCCTTCTCGACGAAGTTGCGCGCGAGTTCACGGAACGCCTCGTGGTCCTCGTTGAACAGATTGCGTTGCACGTGTCGTCCTTTCGACTAGAAGACGTACTCGACCAGAGTGGCGTTGGCGGTGCCGCCGCCCTCGCACATGGTCTGGAGTCCGTAACGGATCCCGTTGTCGCGCATGTGGTGGATCATCCGAGTCATCAACACCGCACCGGAGGCGCCGAGCGGGTGCCCGAGCGCGATTGCCCCACCCAACGGGTTGAGTCTGGCTTCGTCCACTCCGGTCTCGGCGAGCCAGGCCAGCGGAACCGGCGCGAACGCCTCGTTGACCTCGAACACGCCGACCTCGTCGATACCGACACCCGCCTTGCGCAGCACCTTCTCCGTCGCGGGAATCGGCCCGGTCAGCATCAACACCGGGTCGGCGCCGGTCACCGCGCCGGCGCGGTAGCGCACCAGCGGCGTCAACCCCAGGTTCAGCGCCTGATCAGCGGTCATCACCATCAGCGCGGCCGCACCGTCGGAGATCTGCGAGGAGTTCCCGGCATGGATGACACCGTCGTCGGTGAAGGCGGGCTTGAGCCCGGCCAGCTTTTCGGCGGTGGTCCCGCGCCGGATGCCCTCGTCATCGGTGATCACGCTGTCCTGGGTGAACACCGGCACGATCTGGTCGATGAAGGCGCCTGAGTCCTGCGCGGCGGCGGCGAGCTCGTGGGACCTGGCCGAATACTCGTCACAGCGGGTCCGCGACAGATCCCATTTCTGGCAGATCAGCTCGGCCGAGATTCCCTGGTTGAAGGAGAAATTGTCATAGCGGGCAAAGACTTTCGGACCATAGGGCTGCCCGGTGGCCCGCGCGGCACCCAGCGGGACCCGGCTCATCACCTCGACACCGCCGGCCACCACGACATCCTGCTGGCCGGACATGACGGCTTGCACCGCGAAATCCAACGCCTGCTGGCTCGAGCCGCAGGCCCGGTTCACCGTGGTGCCGGGGATGGACTCGGGCCAGCCGGCGGCCAGCACCGCGTACCGGCCGATATTGCTGGACTGATCACCGACCTGCGAGACGCAGCCCCACACCACGTCATCGATCAGCGCCGGGTCGACCCCGGTTCGCTCGGTCAATTCGTTGAGCACCACGGCGGACAGGTCGGCGGCGTGCTGATCGGACAATCCGCCGTTGCGTTTCCCGACCGGGGTGCGCACGGCTCCGACGATGACGGTCTCGCGCATGAATTGCTCCTACTGTGTTGTTCCCCCAGGCCGCTCCGCTCCTGCACCCGAGGAGGCGGGTGGGACGGCCCAGGTTCCGGTGAATGATGGATCGCGCTTGGCGGCGAACGCCGCATAGGCCTCCGCCGAATCCGCGGTGGCGAAATTGCCGGGCTGAGCCCGCGCCTCGTTGCCAAGTGCCTCGGCGAAAGTCATTGCCGCGCCGTCGTTGAGCAATGCTTTGCTCTGCGCCAGCGCGAACGGCGGCCCGTCGGCCAGCCGGGACGCCAAGGCGTCGACGAACCCGTCGATAGCGTGCGATTCCTGCACCCAGGTGACCAACCCGAGCCGATGAGCTTCGGCCGCGTCGATCATATCGGCCAGCAGGACAAGACGTTTTGCCTGTTGTAGTCCGACGATTTTCGGGAGCAGCCATGAGCCACCGAGATCGACGGACAATCCCCGCCGCGCGAAGATCTGGCAGAACGACGACTCCGGTGTGGCCACCACCAGATCGCAGCCCAGCGCCAGATTCCAGCCGGCGCCGACGGCCACGCCGGTCACCTTGGCGATGGTCGGCACCGTCACGTTGTGCAGCGCGAGCGCAACATCGGTGAGCCGCTGCAGCTTCCGGCGAGGATGGACGTTCTCACCGGTGCCGATATCGGCACCGGAACAGAACGCGCCACCCGCCCCGGTGAGCACCACCGCGCGCACGGAGTCGTCGCTGTCGACGGCGCGCAGCGCCTCGGCCAGGGCGTGCCAGAGCTCGACATCGATGGCGTTCTTGCGGTGCGGCCGATTCAGGGTGAGGGTCCGCACCCCGTCACGGTCCTCGACCAACAACGAGTCAGCCATGCGCGTACTCCGGGCCGATCGCCCCGGCGACACGCAAATCACCGATCTCGATCCGACTGTAGCCGAGGCCACCCAGGACGGTATCGGTGTGCTCACCCAGTCCGGGCACCGCACCCATGCCGAGGTCCAGGCCGCTGATCACCGGCGGTGGAAGCAGCGCGGAGATCTCGCCGTTGGGCGTGCCGACCCGCCGCCAGCGGTCGCGCGCCGCCAGATGCGGATGCGCGATCACCTCACTGGGCTTGTTGTAGCGCGAGTTGCCGATGCCCGCGGCGTCCGCGATACGTTGAATCTCGTCGAGATCGTGCTGTGCACACCAGGATTGGATGGCGGCGTTGAGCTCGTCACGATGTGTGCAGCGTTGCGGATTGGTGGCGAAGCGCGGGTCCTCGGCGAGGTCGGGCCGTTCGATGATCTCTCGGGCAAGCCGCTGCCACTCCCGGTCATTGGTGGTGCCGAGCACCACCGTCTGCCCGTCGCGGGTACCGAACGACCCGTATGGCGCGACCGCGGGTGAGCTCATACCCAGCGGCTCCTGGTCGATCCCGGAGTGCTGGGTGTAGGTGAGCTGGTAACCCATGATGTCGGTCATGGTGTCGAACAGGCTGACCGCCACGGCGGGTGCGGCATCGGTGGCGCCGGAGCGCGCCCGGCCCAACAGCAACGCCATGATCGACAGGGCCGAGTACAGACCGGTGGTGATATCGGCGACCGGCGCCCCGGGTTTGGCCGGCATTCCGGGGAATCCGGTGGCCGCGCACGACCCCGACTCGGCTTGGACCAGCAGGTCATACGCGCGTTTGTCGGACAGCGGCCCACCGGGGCCGTAGCCGTCGATCTCGAGCGGGATCACCTGTGGGTGCCGCGCCCGCAGGTCCGCCGCGCCCAGCCCAAGGCGCGCCGTCGCCCCGGGGGCGAGATTGGACACGAAGACGTCGGCGCCGTCGAGCAAGCGGTGTAACACCTCCAAACCCGCCGGCGCTTTCAGGTTGAGGGTCACCGACTCCTTGCCACGGTTCGCCCATACGAAGTGGGCGGCCAGCCCGTTCACCACGTCGTCGTAGTCCCGCGCGAAGTCACCACCCCTGGGGTTCTCGATCTTGATCACCCGGGCGCCGAAATCGGCGAGCACCCTCGTGCACATCGGCGCGGAGACCGCCTGCTCCATGGCGATGACGGTAATTCCGGCCAGCGGCAATGCCGGCCCGGTGGTGGTCATGACAATGATCCCCTCTGTCTGCACGCGAAATTGCCGTTATCGCGACAAAGTGCGAGTGGACATGACGATAACCGCAACCTCGAGTGACTCTTCAGGTCAGTAGCTCTTGGGGAGGCCGAGCACGTTGGCGGCCAGGAAGTTCAGAATCATCTCCTGGCTCACCGGCGCGATCTTCATCAAGCGCGACTCCCGGAAGAACCGGGAGATGTTGTACTCCTCGGAATAGCCCATCCCGCCGTGGGTCTGCAGCGCCCGGTCCGCGGCGCCGAACCCGGCGTCGGCGCACAGATACTTGGCCATGTTCGCCTCGCGGCCGCAGGAGCGCCCGTTGTCGTAGAGCCAGGTGGCCTTGCGCAGGACCAGCTCGGCGGCATCGAGGCGCGCCAGCGAATCGGCCAGCGGGAACGCGAGGCCCTGATTCTGGCCGATCGGACGGTCGAACACCACCCGTTCGTTGGCGTACTTGACCGCGCGATCAAGTGCCACCCGTCCGATTCCGAGCGCCTCGGCGGCGATCAACATCCGTTCCGGGTTGAGTCCGTGCAGGATGTAGGAGAAACCCTTGCCCTCTTCCCCGATGCGGTCCTCGACCGGTACGCGCAGGTCGTCGATGAACACCTCGTTGGAGCTGACGGCGTTGCGGCCCATCTTCTTGATCGGCCGGATGTCGACGTGGTCACGGTCGATATCGGTGAGGAAAAGGGTGAGACCCTCGGTGGGTTTGCCGCCCCGCTTCTCGACATCCTCGCGGCTCTCGGTGCGGGTCAGCAGCAGGATCTTCTCCGACTCCAACGCCTTGGAGATCCACACCTTGCGGCCGTTCACCACATAGTGGTCGCCCGCCGAATCGTGACCGCGTTTTGCGAAGGTGGTGATCCGGGAGGTATCCAGCCCGGCCCCGGGTTCGGTCACGCCGAAGCAGACGTGCAGGTCGCCGTTGACGATGCGCGGCAGCGTCGCCTTCTTCATGTCCTCGGATCCGAACACCACGACCGGCTGCATCCCGAAGATCGACATGTGGATGGCGCTGGCGGCATTCATCGCGCCACCGGAGCGGGCCACCTCTTCGGCAAGGATGGTGGCCTCGGTGATGCCCAGACCATGTCCGCCGTACTCCTCCGGGATGGTCATGCCCAACCAGCCGCCGGCGGCGATGGCGTCGTAGAACTCGGTCGGGAACTCGTGCGCCTGGTCCTTGTCCATCCAGTAGTGATCGTCGAACCTGGCTGCCAGCTCGGCGACCGACTTGCGGATCAGTTGTTGATCCTCGGTGAGTTCGAAGTTCATTCCCTCAGACACAGTTTCTCCTCGGTCCGTGCGCGCGACGTCCTCGGTACAGGTGTGCCCTGCACCGTCCGCCGAATATTCGCTCTGCGGTTAGTCTTTGACGCCCGTGACCGCACGGGCGTTCGCGGTGAAGTCGGCGACGCTGGAGCCGCCGCGCTTGTCATGGTGGCTGAGCGCCTGGATCGAAACGTCGTGGCCCTCGGCCTGTTTGCGCAGCGCGCCGACGGTGGCCTGCTCGCGCGGGATGTGTTTGAACGGCTCGAAGTGGTACAGCCGCATCGCGTTCTCGTGGGTGATCTTATTGATCTCGTCATCGGGGACGTCATAGGTGTCGAACACGGCGTGCAGTTCCTCGGGCGCCCCGGGCCACATCGAATCCGAGTGCGGGTAGTCCATCTCCCAGCAGATGTTGTCCACCCCGATGGCGTGCCGGTTCTTCACCCCGACAGGATCGGAGATGAAACACGTCATGAAGTGCTCGCGGAAAACCTGCGAGGGCAACTTGTCCCCGAAATCCTGGTGCGTCCACGTCGAGTGCATCTCGTAGGTGCGGTCCACCCGGTCCAGGAAGTAGGGGATCCAGCCGGTGCCGCCCTCGGACAAGGCGATCTTCAGATCGGGATAGGCCTTGATGGGCGCCGACCACAGCAGATCGGCCGCGGCTTGGACGATGTTCATCGGCTGCAGGGTGATCATCACGTCCATCGGGGCGTCCGGCGCGGTGATGGCCAGCCGGCCCGAGGACCCGATGTGCACGTTCATCACCGTGTCGGTATCCACCAACGCATCCCACAGCGGCTTCCAGTACTCCAGGTCATGGAAACTCGGATAGCCCAGCGCCGAGGGGTTCTCGGTGAAGGTCAGCGAGTGCACCCCCTTCTTGGAGACCCGGCGGACCTCGTCGGCACACAGCTTCGGGTCCCAGATCGCCGGGATCGCCATCGGGATGAAACGACCCGGATGCGATCCGCACCATTCGTCGATGTGCCAGTCGTTGTAGGCCTGCACGAGCGCCAGCGAGAACTCGGTGTCCTCGGTGGCGAACAACCGGGCGGCAAACCCCGGGAAGGACGGGAAGTTCATCGTTGCCAGCACGCCGCCGGCGTTCATGTCCTTGACCCGCTCGGCGGCGTCATAACAACCCTTGCGGATCTCATCGAGACCCTGGGGTTCCAGCCCGTACTCCTCCTTGGGCCGTCCGGCCACCGCATTGAGCGCGACGTTCGGGATGACCGTGTCCCGGAACTGCCACGTGTCGGAGCCGTCCGGGTTGTGCACCAACCGCGGCGCCTCATCCACGTACTTGGCCGGCAGATGATTCTTGAACATGTCCGGCGGCTCGATGATGTGGTCATCGACGCTGATCAGAATCATGTCGTCTTGGTGCATGAGCCGTCCTTCGGGGTCGCATCGGGTTCCGCGCTGGAGATTCTCGATACCTGCAAACTAACTTCTCTCAGTACGAGAATCAACGTCCGGAACCGCGCTTGGTGGCGCTGACCGCGCGTTTCGGTTCCCCGACCCGGCACGAGACGGCCGGTTTCCGGGCGCTTGTCATTGACCTTACGGCCAAACAGTGGAAATCTGTTAGTCAGTTATGAGAATATGATTCTCGTACCGGAGAAGACGCGGACGCCGCGCTGGCCAATCCAGCACACGGCAGCGAGCGACGGAACCGACAGACCCACACTCAGAGAGGTTGCACCGTGGCGTTTTTCCCCAAACCAGC
>Ga0209066_10005060_pt1 | contig 14088 bp, 13 predicted proteins | sample All_14_2_FD_187198 | JGI IMG/M metagenome (GOLD analysis project Ga0209066, IMG submission 187198) | Freshwater microbial communities in response to fracking from Pennsylvania, USA - Allegheny Zone_MetaG_DW_15 (SPAdes) (version 2) ...
AAGGGAGAGGCCGAGAGTTCAATCCTCTCCAACAGCACCATTTTCTGCGACAATGCGCGCTGGACGCCCCTTTTGCCTGACGAGCCCGCATGACCAGCCCGGCCCCTTTCCTGCGCGTGATTGAAAGTCCGCAGAACCCGCATGCGCGGGTGTGGCTGGCGCTGGATGACGGGCGCGGCATCAAAAAACATGGCCGTTTCATTCTCGCCGGGCGCAAGACCGTGCCGGAGGCGCTCGCCGCTTCGCCCGGCATGATCGAGGCGCTCTTGGTGACACGGCCTGAGGATATTGCCGGATGGGCGCTGCCGGCGGGGCTTGATGTCTTTCGTCTGTCGACGCCGCTGTTCCAGTCGCTCGACCATGCCGGGACGGGCTTTCCGCTGCTTGTCTGCCGCGTGCCCGACATGCCGAAGGCTGATCTCACCCGCCCGCCTGAGGGACTGGAGCTCCTTTGCGCGCTGGGCGATCCGGCCAATCTCGGCGCGCTGATGCGCAGTGCTGCGGCCTTTGGCGTCACGCGCGTCGTCCTGATGACGGATGCGGCGCATCCCTTTCACCCCAAGGCGATGCGCGCCGGGGCGAATGCGCAGTTCCGGCTCAAGCTGGCGCGCGGCCCCGGCTGGGACGGGCTTGCCAACGTCGCCGGGCCGATTTTCGCGCTGGATGGCGCGGGCAAAAATCTGGCAGGCTTTGCCTTTCCCGCCCATATGCGGCTCATTCTCGGCGAGGAAGGCAAGGGGCTGCCGGAAGCGCTCGACGTGGCGCGGCTGGCCATTCCAACGACCGGCGCGGTGGAATCGCTCAATGCCACCGTTGCCGCGAGTCTGGCGCTTTTCCTGCATTTTCAGGCGCGATTGCAGCGCTGAGCGCAAAAGGGTGATCCGCCAAGGCGGAGACGGCGTATCCATCCTTGAGAGTGTCGGCGGGAAAGCCGGCTGAACATGATCAAGGAACCCCGGTCTCATGTCCTGGCGCCCCCCCTTCCCTTCGATGCTTGCCGTGTTCGTCACGGTTGCGGCAATGGCCGTTTCAATCCCCCTGGCCGCCATTGCCGCACGACCCGACGTCGCCCCGGCCGACCCCACCATCGCCTTTCGTGTGGATCGCGGCGGCGATCCGATGGGAACGCATGTTCTGCGCTTTCACGAAGAAGCCGATGGACTGCATGTCGCCATCGACATATCGCTGGCGGTGAACTTTGGTCCCCTCACCGTGTTCCGCTATCAGCACCATAATGAAGAAGTGTGGCGCGATGGACGGCTCCAGTCGATCAGTACAAAGACAAATGACAATGGCAAGGAATACTGGGTCAAGGGCAAGGCGACGGCCAAGGGCTTTGATGTCGACAGTTCCTTTGCCGGACCGCTCACCGCCCCTGCCAGCATCATTCCGGCAAGCTACTGGAACCCGGCGATCCTCAAGCAGACACAAATCCTCGATACGCAGAAGGGTCGCATCTTCAATGTGACGGTCACGCCGGGCGCGGAGACGCGTGAACCTGTCGCCGGTCGGATGGAGCGCGTGCGTGAATATGTGATGAGCGGCGATCTGCGCCTGACGCTTTATTATACCGATACCGGACAATGGGTGAACCTTGCCTTCAAGGCGCGCGGTTCTGATGTGGTCTATGAAGTCGAGCAGTTTGACCATGCCGTGATGAAAGAGATTGCCGCGCAATGACCGCTTCCGTCAAAGAGATTGTCTGGATTACGGGCGCAAGCTCAGGCATTGGCCGGGCGCTGGCGCTGAAAATGGCCGGTGTGGGCTATCGCGTTGTCGCCTCGGCACGGCGCGAGGGCGAATTGCAGGTGCTGGCGGCAGAAGGCGCTGAACGCGGCGGCGTAATTGACATTGTGCCGCTCGACACGACGGATCACGGGGCTGTTGCGAACGCTGTCACGCATATCGAGCGCGAGATCGGCCCCATCGCCATCGCGGTTTTTTGTGCGGGCACCTATGAGAAGGTGCTGGCGCAGGAGGTGAGCGTGGCGCGGGCGCGGCCGGTTTATGAACTCAATCTCATGGGCACGCTGGCCTGTCTTGAAGCCGTGATGCCTGCCATGCGGGCGCGCAAATCCGGCCGCATCGCCATCGTTGCCTCGCTTGCCGGTTATTTCGGATTGCCGACCTCGGCGATCTATGGCGCAAGCAAGGCGGCGCTGATCAACATGGCCGAAGCGCTGCAACCTGAGCTTCTGTTGCAGGGGATCAGGCTGCAAATCGTCAATCCGGGTTTTGTCAAAACGCCGCTCACCGCGAAGAATGATTTTCCAATGCCGTTTCTGATGGATGTGGAAGAGGCGGCTCAGGCCTTTCTCGACGGGCTCCGCTCTGACCGGTTTGAAATCACCTTTCCGCGTCATTTTTCGCTCATCCTGCGCCTGCTACAAATGCTGCCCTATGGCTTGTCGCTGTGGCTCACAGGCAGGACCGTGCCCAAGGACAAGCCTAAAGAGCGAGCGCGCCTTACGCCTTGAACGACTTGAGCGCGGCGAGAGCGCGATCGCGCGCCACACCATGGTCAACAAGGCGTTCGGGATAGGTCTTTCCCAATGCCACGCCTGCTTCATGCAGAACCTCAGGGGGCGCATCCCATGGGTGATGGATGAAGCGCGTGTCGAGGCGCGCAAGCTCCGGCACATAGCGGCGCACATAAGCGCCATCTGGATCAAACTTTTCGCCCTGCAAGACGGGATTGAAAATGCGGAAATAGGGCGAGGCATCAGCACCTGATCCGGCCACCCATTGCCAGCTTGCACGATTGACGGCGAGATCGGCATCAACCAGCGTGTCCTCAAACCAGGCCGCGCCTTCGCGCCAATCAATCAACAGATCCTTGACAAGGAACGAGGCCGCAATCATGCGCACGCGATTATGCATGAAGCCCGTCTGCCAGAGTTCGCGCATACCCGCGTCAACAATCGGATAACCGGTCAGTCCCTTTTGCCAGGCGCGCAATCCTTTCGCATCGCTCTGCCATGGGAAGGCGCCATAGTCAGCTTTCCAGGCTTGCGTCAGCATTTCCGGCCAGTGATAGACAAGATGGATCGCAAAATCGCGCCAGCCGAGCTCGCGCAGGAAGGCGTCGATGCCAGTTGCCGCGCCGGGATTTTGCGCACGCGCCATTTGTGCGGCGGACCAGACCTGACGCGGCGAGATGTCGCCCCAATGCAGATGCGGCGAAAGGCGCGAGGTGCCATCAATGCCGGGCAGGTCGCGCTGATCCCTGTAGGTCGCGACAGTCAATTCCAGAAACCGGTAGAGACGGTGTTGCGCGCCTTGCTCGCCTGGTTGCCAGGCTTGCGCAAAAGCTTTGGCCCAATCGGGCTTTGTCGAGCGCAGATTCCAGCTTTCCAGCGTCTCCCCTTCCGGCTGTTTTCCTGATTTTATTTTTTTGGGGGCGGCCAAGGGGGCATCATCTGGAACCTGCGCGGCAAGGGCGTTCCAGAACGGCGTGAAAACCTTGTAGCGATCCCCGGACCTGGTGGCGAGATGCCAGGGTTCGGCCAGCAGGGAGCCATTGAAGCTCTCGACCTCAATGCCCGAGGCTTGCAGGGATGATTTGAGGGCGCTGTCGCGGGCAATGCTTCGCGGATCGTAGCAACGATTCCACAAAATGGCGTCTGCGCCGGTTTCCGCCATGATCTGCGGGATGAGGGTTCGGGCGTCGCCACGGCGCAAAAGAAGCGTCCCGCCGCCCGTAGCAGCGAGCGACCGGCGCAGCGTGGCGAGGCTGCCAAGCAGCCACCATTGCGATGCGCCGCCTGGCAGCGCCTCTGGCTCCAGAATGAAAACGGGAATGATTGGCCGACCGCTCGCAACGGCTGCTGTCAGCGCGGGATTGTCCGAGAGGCGAAGATCCTGCCGAAACCAGACAAGGGCCGGGGGTCGGGATATTGAGGGCATGGCACCATGATCGTACTGAGGGGGCTTCGATCAATGGATACGCGCGTAAGTCCTGACCGGATCAACGGTCACTTGCGGCGGGGCAACTTCCATTTGCAGCATGGTTGTTCCGGCCTGCCCCAACGCACCGACAGCGTGATGCTCGGCCACGTAATTGTCCCAGATAACCAGCGTGCCGGATTGCCAGTTGATGCGGGTCTGCAATTCAGGGCGGCTCATGACTTCGCGCAGCATGTGCAGGATCGCCTGACTTTCCTCTGCCGCAACACTTTCGATCTGTGTCGTGAGGTTGGTGCTGAAGCCAAGGCTCGTTGCACCCGTAACCGGATGATCGCGGCGCAGCGAATGGCGCTGCAAGGGACAATTGCGACGCAGGCTGATCATGCGCGCCAGATCCAGATTGGTCAGTGTGCCTTGCACCGCCCAAAGTGCGGCCGCATCGTGAATGGCATAGACCCTGGAAAGATAAATCTGCATGCCGCGTGACAGGGCCTTATAGGCCGACTGGCGCGAGGCAAAGATGCTATCGGACTCAGGCGGCACTGATTCCGCATAGAGCATGGTGGCTAGTGGCGGCTGCGCCTTCCACAAGGCATCGGTTTGCAGGGCGAGAAAATCCGGATTGCCGATGAGCTGTGATGCTGGCGGCAAATGAAGATCGCTTATCAACCCCACCTCATGAAGCAGACGCCGCAGAGATGCCGATGTCATCTGCTGCTGACGGAAGACGAGCAATCCATGATGCCATAGCGCCTCACGGATGAGATCAGCGCGGGTCGCATCAAGGGGATGGGAGAGATCGACGCCGGATATTGCCGCCCCAAATGGCGCAGACAGTTTCTCGACAGATATGCATGCCGTGCGCATCAATCATGCCCTCCGCTTATCAAATCAGTCCGGATCAAAGAAAACGCAGTGGTTGACTCGCGCCGACTGCGTTTCTTGTTTCATGATAGATTCAATTTTATAAAAAACTGGTACAGGAATAATTTGATATTGAGTCAAATTATTCCGTTCACCGCCTATTTTTCAGATAGCGCAACAAAGGCTGAGGCCGGGATTTGGACAAGGCGACAAGCGCCATATCGATTTCGATACGCTTTTCGTTCGACATGGCGACGCAGCCTGTCATTCCGTTTGATTTCATTCCGGAGTTGCAGACGCCGATTGCCGCGCGGTTGGGCGAACGGCAGAAAGTCCAGCGCGGCGGAATAATCGCGGAATAATCTAGGCGTCGCCTGACTTGTCGGTGCGGGCAATGGGCATGACATAGCGTTCACGCCCTGCCCCGCCCATGACGGCGCGGATGCGATAGACCGATTGCAGGTTTTGCGGCGTCAGTACTTCGTCCGGCGTCCCATCCGCCTTGACGCTGCCCTCGTCCAGCAGCACCAGCCTGTCGCAATAGCGCGCGGCGAGGCTCAGATCATGCATGACAGCAAGCACGATGCGATCCTGATCGGCATAGGTGCGCAGGACTTCCATGATGCGGATTTGATGATAGGGATCGAGCGCGGCCACGGGCTCATCGACGAGCAGGAGCGAGGCTTCCACCGCCAGCGCACGGGCGAGCAGCACGCGGGCGCGTTCGCCCCCTGAAAGACTTTGCACATCGCGTCCGGCAAAGGCGTCAATGTCGGCAAGCTGCATGGCGCGGGTGATCGCGGCCTCGTCCTCGGCGCGGGCGCGGCGGAAGGGCTCCAGATGCGGCAGACGCCCGAGCGCGACGAGACGGCGCGTTTCCAGGGGCCAGTGACTTTCAGCCCCTTGTGCGAGATAGGCGATGGCCCGGGCACGCTGACGTGGCGCGATGGCCGCGAGCGCCGCGCCGTCAAGCGCGACATGCCCCTCAAAGGGAATGAGACCGGCAATCGCGCGCATCAGCGTGGTCTTGCCCGCGCCATTGGGACCGACAAGGCCGATGAAGCGGGCCCCACCACAGGCAAAGCTCACCTGGTTCAAGACGGCGCGCTCGCCAAGCGTTGCGCTCAAGGCGTTGACTGTCAGACGCATCAGACCGCTTCCTTTCTGGTGCGCAAGATGAGCCAGAGGAAGAAGGGCGCGCCGATGAGCGAGGTGATGACGCCGAGTTTCGGTTCCGGGCCATTGGTGGCGGGCAGGCGCACGACAAGATCGGCGGCAAGAACAAGAACGGCGCCAGCCAGGGCGCTGGGCAAGAGCAGGCGAGCAGGCTGATGGCCGACAAGCGGGCGCATGAGATGCGGCACGACAAGACCGACAAAGCCGATGACGCCGGTGACGGAAGTGGCGGCGCCAACGGCAAGCGCGATGCCCGATATGGCGCGGAGCTTGACGCCATCGCCTTCAAAGCCAAGCGTGGTGGCGGTGTCTTCGCCAAGCGTCAGCGCATCAAGCGCACGGGCTGTTGACGCCATGAGCAGCCAGCCCAGACCCATGAAGGGCAGCACGAACCAGACCTGATCCATGCTGCGATCGGTGAGCGAGCCGAGCATCCAGAAAACGATTTCAAGCGCAGCATAGGGCGAGGGCGAGAGGTTGAGCGCAAGCGAGGTCAGCGCGCCGGCAAAGGCGGAAATGGCGACGCCTGCCAGGATGAGCGTGATGATCGAAGGATTGCGACCCGTCAGCAGATAGAGCACGCCCAGCGCCAGCATCGCGCCAATGATGCCGCCGAGGGGCAGAAGGACAACGGCGGCTGTGGCAAGACCTGAATAAAACACGAGGACGGCACCAAGGGCGGCGCCCGATGACGCGCCGATCAGCCCCGGCTCGGCCAGCGGATTGCGCAACAGGCCTTGCAGACACGCGCCGGAGAGACCGAGCGTGGCACCGACGAGGAGACCGAGCAGCGCGCGCGGCAAGCGCACCTCGCGCAGGACAAGCCAGGCAAGATCGCGATCGAAGGTGGCGATGTCGTGGAACTTGCCACTCAGCACTTCGCCGCCACGACCGACATAAATCGATGCGATGAAAAATATGGCGACGAGCGCGGCAAGCGCCAGATTGACAAGCCAATAGCGCGACGACAGGGGCTTCATGGCACCTGCCCTTCAGCGAGCATCGCGTCATGGGTTTTGGCGAGCGTGGCGGCGATGCCCGCAACAAAGGGGGTGCCGCAGGTCCATTGGCTCGCATCGAGATCGAGCGTGCGGGCATAACGCTGGCGATAAGCCACCAGCGCCGGATGATTGAGCACGGCGCTGGCCTGCGAAACCTCACCGACACGATAAAGGCCGAGCGCCATCAATTGCGGATGGAGCGCAATGACATTTTCAAGATCGGGATAGGCCAGACCGATGGGCGTCGGTTGTTCGATCACATTATGGAAGCCGGTATGGCGAAGCAGCGCGCCGAGAATGGAGTTGGGTGCGGCGGCGCTGCCGAGATCCTGATAGAGAATGGCGCGGGGACTTTGCGCTGTTTGCGGCCTTGCGCTTTGAGCAAGCGTTGCGTCAAAGGCGGCGATCCATGCTTCGCCCTGCGCTTCGCGATGCAGCGCCGAAGCGATGGTTCGCACATTGGCGCGAATGTCGTCGAGTGAACGCGCATCCCCGATGGTCACAACGCGAATCCGGGCGCGGGCGAGCATGGCCACGATGAAGGGCGAATTATATTGATGCGCCAGCACCAGATCGGGATGCAGGGCGAGCACCTCCTCGGCGCGGGCATCATTGAGCACGAGCCCCTGCGCGAGATGGGCGACGGGCGAATCCTGCGGATCAACAGCGAGACGAAACACAGAGACCACGGTACCGGGCGCGGCGAGCGGCAGGGCGAGAATGTCGGAACAGAGATTGATCGAGACCACGCGACGCGGGACGGGCTCGGCGACGGCGCGCGGGGGAGCGATGATTGCCGCAAGGGCAATCAGGATCAGGCTCGCTTGCAAGGCATGTTTCATGTGTCCGGCTCCAGGGCGGCGCAGTCTAGTCGCTCCTTGACCTCGCGAAAAGGCTTGCCCCTCGCCTCACATGGCCTGCCTTTCAGGCATCGGTTGCCAATATGCCGCTCAGCGGGCAGGCCTGAGCAGCGGCAGGGCGAGCATCACCTTTTTGGGCGCGCGGCTTTCGGTGAAGAGGCCCCAATGGGCTTCTTCGGGATGCTGACCCGGCACGGGATGCACATCATCGACACGCCAGGGCGCATCAAAAGCCGCAAAATAGGCAAAGGCGCGCATGGCTGAGGGCTTCATCTGCTTTTCCAGTTCGCGATAAAAGGCGCGCTGACGTTCCTCGTCATAGCCGAGATTGCGCGGGCCTGTCGGCACGCCGGTTTCCTTGACGAGGATCGGCCCGCAAAAGCCGCGCTTCAAACCGGCGCTGACGCTGACCACGAAATCGGCCCAGTTGAAGGGCGGCGCATTGGCAAACCATGGCTCGAAAATCGGATGGATATTGACCGCCATGAAATCCATGCGCGCCAGCGTGTCCTTGGCGTCAGGCGTCAGGAACTGCGCAAAGGGCTCGGTTGTTGTCACGGGCATTTCCGGGACAAGCTTCTGAAAGCTGGCGATGGCCTTTTGCAGTTCCGCCCATGTGCCGCGCTGGCCAAAGATCGTTTCATTGCCAAGCGAGACGCCAAGCACCAGATCCTTGTGGCGCTTGCGGGCGGCAACGACATTGTCGATCTCTGTCTGATTGGCCGGGTTCCAGACGCCCATGATGACGGCGCGATAGCCAAGTTCGGCGGCAATGTCGGGAATGGTCTCGGCCCCCTTTTCGGCGCCATAGGTGATCAAGCCGTCAAACCAGGGACGAAGCGCCTTGAGATCGGCACGGATGCCTGCCGCATCGGCTTGCTCCAGCACGCCATTGATGACGCGGAGCGAGGTTGGCTGATAGGCGATGAAGCGGCCCGTCGCCATGACATTGCCGAGCCGGGAGAGCGCGGGCGCGGCATCGGCGCGCGCGGCGCAAAAGCTCGCGGCCTTGAGGGGCAAGGGCACAAGCAGCAGCAAAAGGCAGAGAACAAGGACACGCATGAGGGGGAGGCTAACGCTTGTCTGGCGTGTCGGCCAGCGCCAAAAAATAAAACACCCCGCCTGCGGAAAAACCGCGGACGAGGCGCTTCACATCAGCAAGCCGGAAGGATCAGATCGCTTCCTTGAGGTCCTTGGCGACGCGGAAGGCAACTTTCTTCGAGGCCTTGATCTTGATCGCTTCGCCTGTGGCCGGATTGCGGCCCATGCGAGCGGCGCGCTTCTTGACCTGAAGAATGCCAAGACCGGTGAGACGGACCTTGTTGCCCTTCTTGAGGTTCTTGACTGTCAGTTCGACAAAATCGCCGAAGAGTTCAGTCGCGGCCTTCTTGGAGAGACCATGCTTTTCGGCCAGTTCGGCGATCAGCTTCGACATCGGAATTGTCGGAGCCGTCGGCGCCTTGGCGGCAGCAGCGGGTTTCGCGGCAGCGGCTTTCGCAGGTGCCTTGGCGGCGGGTTTTGCAGCGGGCTTGGTAGCCATGATGTTTTTCCTCGGATGAATCTCTGACCGATATTTACTTATTTACTGAGTCGCGCCCGAGCGCAAAGCGTTAAGTGCCCTGCTGGCGCATACTTGTGCATTTTCCTGTGCAAAAAGTGCCCTGTTTGCAGCTTTTTCCGCGTTGCGACGCGGTTTGCTTCAGTCAAATGCCTCGTCCCATGTGCCTTTTGTCGAGGCCTTGGAATATTCGGTGGCGCGGTTTTCGAAGAAGTTGGTGTGCTCGATGCCGTTGAGCATTTCGTCCATCCAGGGCAGCGGATTCTTGTCCGTGCGATAGATCGGCTGGAGATTGAGCTGCAACAGGCGGCGATCGGCGATGTAGCGGATATAGGCTTTGACCTGCGAGGCATCGAGACCTTCGACGGCGCCCATTTCAAAGGCAAGGTCGATGAAGGCGTCTTCGTGGTCGATGATCGTTTCGCAGGCGCGATAAATGTCGCGCTGCAATTCCTCGTTCCAGATTTCCGGGTTCTCTTCGACAAAGACGCGGAACAGGCGTGTCGCGGAATTGGTGTGCAGCGTTTCATCGCGCGCCGACCATGTCACGATCTGGCCCATGCCCTTCATCTTGTTGAAACGCGGGAAGTTCATCAGGATGGCGAAGGAGGCAAAGAGCTGCACGCCTTCGGTGAAGCCGCCAAAGACGGCGAGCGTCTTGGCGATGTCGGCTTTGGTTTCGACGCCCCATTCGCGCATGTAGTCGAACTTGTCCTTCATCTCCTTGTATTTGAGGAAGGCTTCATATTCGATTTCGGGCATGCCGATCGTGTCGAGCAGATGGCTATAGGCCGAGATGTGGATGGTTTCCATGTTGGAAAAGGCCGACAGCATCATGGTCACTTCGGTCGGCTTGAAGATGCCGGCATAGTGCTTCATGTAGCAGTTGTTCACTTCGACGTCGGCCTGGACGAAGAAGCGGAAAATCTGGGTCAGCAGATTGCGCTCGCCTTCGGTGAGGTTTTTCGCCCAGTCCTTCACGTCGTCGGCGAGCGGCACTTCCTCGGGCAGCCAATGGATGCGCTGCTGCGTGAGCCAGGCATCATAGGCCCAGGGATAGCGGAAGGGCTTGTAGACGAGACGTTCTTCGAGAAGGGACATGGGCGTGGCTCTCATTTTCTGATCTGTCATGCCCGGATCAAGTCCGGGCCCCCTCACCCCACCCTCTCCCCAAGGGGAGAGGGCTTTTCGTCAGGTCAAGGACGGGATGACAGCAAATTTATTTGACGGGGAAAGTTATCCCCAGTTGTCAGCGCAACGCTGGCACCCCATTTCGAGGTCATCTCCAGAATTGCGCCCTTGCGGGGCACCCCCCACCCTCTCCCCAAGGGGAGAGGGCTTGCAGGCGATGCATTTCGTTCACCTCACTGACAGGCGAGGCATTCATCATATTCGACCGTTTCGCGCCGCGACTCCTTGGCGACCTGATCGAGCGTTTTGACTTCAAGCGTCTTCACGGCAGGCATCTGACCCGTCTCATGCGAAACGGCTTCGGCCTTTTCGGCGCGCTGGATCGACAGCGAACGGCAATAGTAAAGGCTCTTCACGCCAAGCTTCCACGCCATTTCATGGAGCTTGTGCAGGTCGCGCTTATGTACGTCCGCTGGCAGGAACAGGTTGACCGACTGGGCCTGATCGATGAGCGGGGCGCGGTCGCCGGCATGTTCGATGACCCAGCGCTGGTCGAGTTCGAAGGCGGTTTTGAAAACGTCCTTCTCGATGTCGTCGAGGAAATCGAGATGCTGGACCGAGCCGCCATTGATGACGATCGAGGACCAGGTGTCTTCGTCGTTGCGGCCTTTTTCCTCCAGCAACCTGGTCAGATGGCGGTTGCGCACATTGAACGAGCCCGAGAGCGTCTTATGCGTGAAGCTGTTGGCCGCAATCGGCTCGATGCCGGGCGAGGTGCCGCCGGTGATGATCGAGATCGAAGCGGTGGGCGCAATCGCCGTCTTGTTGGAGAAGCGCTCCATGAAGCCATAGTCCGCCGCATCCGGGCAGGCGCCGCGTTCCTGCGCCAGCTTGCGCGAGGCGGCATCCACACCTTCCTTGATCTGGGTGAACATGCGCTTGTTCCAGACCTTGGCCATGACCCCTTCAAAGGGGATGAGATTGGCCTGAAGGAAGGAATGGAAGCCCATGACGCCGAGGCCGACGGAACGCTCGCGCGCGGCGGCATAACGGGCACGGGCCATTTCGTCGGGCGCGCGGTCGATGAAGTCCTGCAACACATTGTCGAGGAAGCGCATGACATCTTCGATGATCTGCGGATTGTCCTGCCACTCGAAATAGGTTTCGAGATTGAGCGAGGACAGGCAGCAGACCGCCGTGCGCTGATTGCCGAGATGGTCGATGCCTGTGGGCAGCGTGATTTCGGCGCAGAGGTTGGAGGTCTTGACTTCAAGGCCGGCGAGCTTGTGATGCTCGGGACGGGCGTTGTTGACCGTGTCCTTGTAGATGATGTAGGGCTCGCCGGTTTCGATGCGGGCCGTCAGCATGCGGATCCAGAGCGCACGGGCGGAAATGGTTTTCTGGACGGTCTGGTCCTTGGGGCTCTTGAGCTGCCAGGGTTCGTCATGCTCGACGGCGCGCATGAAGGCGTCCGAAACGAGAATGCCGTGATGCAGGTTGAGCGCCTTGCGGTTGGGATCGCCACCGGTGGGGCGGCGGATCTCCATGAACTCTTCGACTTCGGGGTGATCGACCGGCAGATAGACAGCCGCCGAGCCGCGACGCAACGAGCCTTGCGAGATCGCCAGCGTCAGCGAATCCATGACGCGGATGAAGGGAATGATGCCAGACGTTTTGCCGACGCCGCCGACGCTTTCGCCAATCGAACGCAGATTGCCCCAATAGGAGCCGATGCCGCCGCCCTTGGCTGCGAGCCAGACATTTTCGTTCCAGAGGCCGAGAATGCCATCCAGGCTGTCGGTGGCTTCGTTCAGGAAGCAGGAAATCGGCAGGCCGCGCCTGGTGCCGCCATTCGAGAGAACGGGCGTTGCCGGCATGAACCAGAGCCTGGAGATATAGTCATAAAGGCGCTGGGCATGGGCCTCGTCGTCCTTGTCGGCATAATAGGAGGCGACGCGGGCAAACAGGTCCTGAAAGGTCTCGCCGGGCATCAGATACCGGTCGCGAAGCGTCGCCTTGCCAAACTCGGTCAGCAGGGCGTCACGGCCATGATCGACCTTGACGCGCGGGCGACCGCCCATCTGCACGGCCTGATCCTGATCGCCGAAGGGCATTTCCGGCTCTTGCGTCATGCGCATGTCGCTGCGCGAGCGGCGGGGGCTGCGCTCGACCGCGCGCTCACCCGAAATGAGGCCCGAGAGCTTCTCTTCGATCTCACGCATATCGACGGATTTGCTCGTATCGTTCAGCATCTTCATCCCCCAAATGCCGCCCCCGCTGGGCTGCCGCTGCGCGCTCGAAAAAGCGCGCAAAATCCCGTGTTGGCGCAGACCGATGCCTGTGCCAAATCCCTGCCCGAACGCGGGCAAAACCCACCGATTCAGTGATTGCCCCGCCGCCTGCGGACTCTGTATCCGTTTCGGGCGAAGCACCCACATATAGTAGCGCAGACAATGAAGAGGTCAATCGGTTGTGTGAACAGGATGTTAAAAAAGTGGTTAACGGATTCTTAATCCATGGTGACGGAAGGGAGAATGTTACGTGACAAGCAGGCCGCATTTGCACATTGACGAGGGGCGCCCCATGACGCGCAATGGTGCCCTGGCGCGACTGATTTGCCGCGTATTTTCTGTTCTGCAAGGACCCGGATGAGCATGACCCTGATGGCTGAGCGCCGCCCGCTCTATCCCGAAATCGAGCCCTTTCGCACGGGCCACCTGAAAGTTTGCGCGCTGCATACGCTCTATTATGAGGAATGTGGCAACCCGCAAGGCAAGCCTGTCGTCATCATTCATGGCGGGCCCGGCGGCGGCACCAACCCGACCATGCGCCGGACCCACAATCCCGGCGCATATCGAATCATCCTGTTCGACCAGCGCGGCTGCGGAAAATCGACACCGCACGCCGAACTTGCCGAGAACACGACCTGGGACCTGGTGGCCGACATGGAGCGGCTGCGGACCCATCTGGGGCTTGAGCGCTGGCAGCTTTGCGGCGGCTCCTGGGGATCGACGCTGGCACTGGCTTACGCGCAGACACATCCGAGCCGCGTCACCGAAATCATCCTGCGCGGCATCTTCACGCTGCGGCAGCGCGAACTCGACTGGTTTTATCAGGAAGGCACCGACGCGCTTTTTCCCGATGCCTGGGAGGGCTTCATTGCGCCGATCCCGGAGGCCGAACGCGGCAATCTGATGGCGGCATACCATAAGCGCCTGACCGGCACGAATGAGGCGGAGAAGATTGCCTGCGCCAAGGCCTGGAGCATCTGGGAGGGGACGACCTTGTCGCTCTACTCGGACGCCGAGCGCGTCAAACGCTTTGCCGATGGGCATTTCGCCCTCGCCTTTGCGCGGATCGAATGCCACTACTTCATGAATCAGGGCTTCTTCAAGCCGCAGGACCAGCTCATTCGCAATGCGCATCTGCTGAACGGCATTCCCGGCGTTATCGCGCAGGGGCGCTATGATGTGGTGACGCCGATGTTCACGGCCTGGGATCTGGCCAAGGGCTGGACGAGCGCCGAACTCAATATCGTGCCCGATGCCGGGCATACGGCGACGGAGCCGGGCATTGTGGATGTGATGGTGCG
>Ga0209066_10005063_pt1 | contig 14086 bp, 11 predicted proteins | sample All_14_2_FD_187198 | JGI IMG/M metagenome (GOLD analysis project Ga0209066, IMG submission 187198) | Freshwater microbial communities in response to fracking from Pennsylvania, USA - Allegheny Zone_MetaG_DW_15 (SPAdes) (version 2) ...
GGCTTCATGACCGGTTCCGATGCGCAATCGCGCCGCAACCTGCGGAAATGTCGGCCCCTTCCGGAACCGGCCTGGAGGTCTTGAATCAGCGGGTGAAGGATTGGTGGTGTGCACAGTCACCGCCTTAACCGCCTCTGCCTAATTTCCCTGCTAACAGGGAAATTACAGGGAATTTCTTCCATTTTTGATGTCATCGGCGGGTTGGCGCGCTCGGAAACGGCTGATTTCTGGGCTTTCAACGTGGTTTTCCCTACTCGTGGAAACAGGGAATTTTTCCCGGCGGAACAGGGAATTCGATCACCGAAACAGGGAGTGTTAGCGCGCCTACGTTACGCAGAAATTTGGCGCGAGAATCCCGACGGTGCGTCACCTTACGAGGGCGATACTAGGCGACCATCTCGCCTGAAACATGTTCGCAGCAATTCGATGGGACCATCTCGCCCGAGGCCGATTCGCGGACATTGTGGCAGCACATGAGCGATCAACAACTCTCGGGCATGATGACCGACTTTTGCCGTCAAAGGCTGCCTAAAGCCCTGACAGAGCATGAGATCGAACTCATGCAGCGCTACCTGGTTCTCCTTATCAACCATCGTCAGTTGCCACCCTACGTAGGCCATCGACCGAACTGGCCGCAGATGGCGGAGGAGAGCGGTATCGAAGTTGCCCGACTGCGCTCCGCGAGCAGTCTATTGAAGTACGGGCTGGAAGCTCTTATCCGCGAGATCCCGAAACTCCCACCCCTTGAGCCCCACCATTGCCGTCCCCCGAAGCCATTCGTCCAAAGCAAAAAAACGAGAAACCGACGCGCGACCGACGCCTTGGTTCCCATTCCTCTGACAACCCGCTCGGGGTCACCTCGTGGGCCGTCTACGTCAAAACCCGGCCCCAAACCACGACCCATCATCGAGTTTCCGCCGGCTGACCCCGGCCCTTGGGAGGACCCTCCCGACTTCCCTACCGCTCTTGCACTGCATATGCAGAGACATGGGGATAGTTGCTGGCAGTTGTGTCGAAGCATCGTCAAACCCAGCGAAGCGTTTGATAGGAAGACGGTGCAGTCGTGGGTCAGGCGCTTCATCTCCGATGGCATCAGACCGCCATACTTCTTGCGCCAGTTGTAATAGGTCGCTTCGGAAATCCCCGCCTTCCGGCAGACCTCCCCGACCGTCGCGCCTTCCTCCGCCTGTCGCAGGATGAAGGCAATCTGCTGCTCGCTGAACTTCGTCTTCTTCATGGAAAATCCTCCGCCCGGCCAGGGACGGTAAATTAGAATTTTCCAGCTTCAAACGGTCCAGTTTCCGGGGAGCAGGTCAAGTTGGCCGCAGCTCCATGCGCTCGACGCGGTTTGCGAGCATCTCGGCATTGCCCAAAAACTCGGGATCAATTGTTAGTACATCCTTCCGATTTTTGCGTGCCATTAGTCCGCACTCCTTGATTGAGAGACTTCAAGTCATTGACTCGCCAGGACAATACCGGGCTACTTTCATTGCCCCTTCACTTGCTCTCTGAGTCGCCCCCTCTAGAAATTGCTCCGACGGCGGAGATGATTGCTTGCTTCACACAACGGGCAGCAGTCATAATTTCTGGAATTTCGAATTGGGGGCATTCATGAAGCGGAATTTTGCAATCGCACTTGGAATAGTGCTGGCACTCGGCGTATCGGGCTGCGCCCAACGGCCGTCCCAGAACGTCTACAATTACGACGAGGTCGGGAAATCAACGGCCGTCTCATTCGGCACTGTCATCTCAAGCCGCCAAGTCGATATTACCGGACAGAATACTGGCGCCGGCGCCCTGGTCGGAGCAGGTATCGGCGCAGGCGCAGGCTCATACGCCGGATCGGGAAGTGGTTCGATCTGGGCCGCAGCCGCGGGCGCTCTAGTCGGTGCGGCCGTTGGGGCAGCGGCCGAACAGGCTGCCGCGGACCGCGTCGGCATCGAATACATCGTAATCCTTGAGAGCGGTGTCACGATGACCGTTGTTCAGGATATCGGCAAAAACGACGTTGCCATACCGGAAGGTTCACGCGTCATTGTGCAGAACTCTGGCGGCTACCAGCGTGTGCTTCCAGCCTCAAACCTGCCGACTAAAATGGCGCGACCACAAGGCATCAAGCTGGTCGACCCACCATCAGGCTCGGCCAACTAATTCATTCGATTCGGGGGGATACATGAAAGCGTTTTTCGTGGGCGCCATCATTCTGATGGCATCGGTGGTGGCTGGCTGCTCATCCACTGTTGCGGTCACGGCACCGCATATTGCACCGACTGACTTTGCATCACAGAACAAGACGCCGGGACGCTACGCCGTTTGGCTTCAATCTGGCGCATGGGTGTCCACGGTGGAAGCCAAGGGGCATACCTGCAGCGCCTGGGAGTTCCCAACGGATTTCGAGCAGGCCTATCAGCAAGCCGCGCAGGCCGCGTTCTCATCGTCCTTTGAGAATGTGACATTTACACCCGCCACGCTGCAACCGTCAGAGATCGTGGCCCAGAACTACGATGCACAGATCATCGTTTATGAAGGGGCGATCAAAGGCGTCTTTGGTGTGATTCCTGGATTCTGGACTGCAACTCTTGAGTCCGAGGTCGGAATGGATGGAATCGTGGCCGTGATCGGGCCCAATGGCTTGAAGAGCCAAGGCAACGCGAAGGGTCGCGGCTATGGCACGAGCCAATCCGCGATGAGCTGTGACGTAGCCTCCCAGGCCATCATGCAAGCCGGCAGCGCTGCCATCAAAGACTTCGTCATCAACGCAGTTAATGCCGCCAAGCTCAATGTGATGGAGATCCAAATGCAGAAGCAGGCTACCGCACCGGAGAGTTGAGCTTGAGACGTAGCGAGAGCATCTGTGTGACGCGATAATCGCTGACAATCATTTCCGAACGAAGTTCCGATCAGGCTTCATCTTCCGGCCGGCTCCCCAGGCCAGTCCGCCGTCGCATATGACTATAGCTGATTAATCGGTCGGTCGTGGCGTCAGTCTGTACTGATCAAAATACAAACAGAAATGGAGCTGAGATCATTTTTGGGTGATGCTTCTATTACCATCAGCCCAATGCTCACAACGAAGAGGTTGAGCGACAGCACTTTCATTTTTCGAGTGCTAGCATAAGTCCCGACTTTGCCACTACGAACGAAACCCCCAAAATGGTCTTGACGCTTTCTTGAGCCGGTCCACTTCGTTCGCCGCCTTGTCACCGCGAGACTGAACACTGCTTCGCTCCCTCGTTGCCGTGTGCGGTGGCAGCTCTTTGTGAACGCCGCGAAGTGCGGCAGCCACAGCATCCACTTGTTTCTCATTCCAGATCAGGGATCGAGCAATGTCGATAGTCTTGATTGCAATGTTTGCATTCTTTGGCTGCGCGAGCAGATCCTTGATGAGCTTTTCATCTTCGGGACTGGCAATCAATCTGTAGCCATCGAGCACTCGCGCCAACGGCTTGATCGAGTTTCCTCCTCGTTCAAGTTCGCTGTGAACGAATTTTTTGATTTCCGGCTTTGCATAGCTGCCGAGCTGAGCGAGCGACTCCGCCGCGACCTTTCGTACCGCAAATGGTGCGATCCGACCATCATCCGCCGGTCCTGCAATCCTCCACAATGCCTCTGCCGCGTCGCGCGTTCGAATACCGCCGAGAGCCCTTATGGCGTTTGCCGCCCTATCCGGCAAACTCGTGTCATACCTCCCCGGCTGTGCGGTTTCTTCAAGCCGCTTGATGATCGGGGCGCCTATTCTGATTGCTGGCTGCGGCGTGTCGTCAAGTCGCGCAAGTGCAATTTCTATCTCCTGGCGTGTGTCTCGCAATCCCCTGATGACTACCGAGATCAAAACAACGTCGAAGGCCAATCGCGTTAGTAGGGAAAGATGCAAGGCGGTATCTGCCTTCGCTTCCACGCCGGAAAAATTCAGATCGTAGATATCCAGCGCATCCAGTATCGGCAGAATAGTCACATAGAGTTGCACGCAGTATATGGTCCAGGCAGCGAGTTTCGCCGATGGCTCCTCACACATCAGACCGAAGTCACAGGCATAGGCAATCAGAGCGCTGCTCCGGGGAGCAACGTTGAAGTACTGCGACAGGCCTTCGAACTTCCAGAATGCCAATGGAAAGAACGAGAAGAGGGCCATTGTGGCAATGATGGCGGTAGTACGCAGATCAAGTATCCTGCGGACGCGTTCTTTGATGTTCGGGTCGTCGATCTTGACCGCACGCCTCCGACGTTCCTCTGAGAACCACGCGACGATGTAAGCCAGACTTAGTAGAATTCCGGCGATGATGGTCGCCCGGGGCGAAATGCCAAATTCTTTGAGATGGGGTTGGGGAAAGACGCTAAGTGCAAGAAGGGTTAGAAGCAGCGGCACAACGATGAAGTGACGCACTACATCATTCGGAACCGCTGCCCCGAATGCCAATGCGGCTGAACGGAAGACTGCGACGACGATCCAGATCACCCGTCGCATCAGCTTCCAAACGGGACTGAATATCCTGCTCATGTGCCCCTCCCCCGAGATGCTCCACGTGCCGTCAGGTTATCTTATTCAAGATACTGACGATCATTCAACCGGATAGCGTCCTTGGGTCGCCAGGGTCGATCGCATGGGAAGACCCAGTTATTCAACCCGGTGCGTCATTGAGTCTTTTAGTGGAGGTACGCACCGGTGTGCTGGCGACCGGGACGTCGTGAGGCTCTGGAGGCTCTATACTACAGGCTTCCTCGTTCATCCGGCGGATGATCTTTCTCTACTCCTGCCCGAAGCATGACGAGTGTCTTTCGCGTTCGCGCTCTTTGGTTTGACCACCTCTTCACTCTCCCAGCAATTGAGCCATACGCTTCTGAATGCCAAGATTTTGCCGAAGAGCCTTCTGCAGATTCTTGTTGCCTGGCTCCGCCTTCAGCATTTTCTTCAGACGGTCAATTTCTTCTCCAATATCTTCTTTGAACTCCCGCGCACCATCCCAAATCTTCTTCTCATCTCTGGTGAAGGGACCACGTACAACCGCCTCGCCGGTGCGCATATCGATGTGGATGTGATCGGGATGCGGAAGCATCTCAGGCGGATCGATCCCGAGGCGTTTGCATCGTTCAATTTCCTTCTCGCCAGCAGACTTATATTCGATCATGGTTTTCAGGTACTCGTCATAGAGCGCCTTGTTCTCCATCTCGACTGTGCGCAGCAATTCGGTGAACATCTTCTGTGAACGTTTGTCGCCTTTGGCTGCGTTGAGGCCGATGCTCCGTATCACGGCTTCGGCCATAGTGAGATCGACTGTCCGGTCCCCGTCGCGGATCGTGATCTTGCGATAGGCTTCCTGAAGGGTCACCTGTTTCAGGCGCTCCTCATTGAGCTTCGGGAAATGATCCGGCAGGCGCGACTTCCGGGGACGCCCGCGGGGATTGCCGGACTGCCCCGGACGGAACCGTGTTGCCGCAGGCGGCCGGCCATAACCAACCTTATAGGGAACGAGTTCGCCCCCGGCCCCGTGATCGTTGCCGCTGCTACTCATTCCACCGGCTCCACAATATCCGCACTCTCAGGATGTGCCGGTGTCTCAAGCTCCGCCTGACGCAGGCTTGCAACTTCGGCAAAGCTTTGCCCCGTGCCGTCGAGTACTGCGTCATCATGGGCAAAGGCCTGCCAACGCTTCACGATGCGATCGACATAGATCGGGTCGAGTTCGATGAGCCGTGCGCGGCGCCCGGTCTTGTGAGCGGCGATCAAGGTCGAACCGCTGCCGCCAAAGGCATCGAGCACGGTCTCACCCCGCTTCGAGACGTCCTTGATCGCATCGGCAATCATCGCAACCGGCTTCACGGTCGGATGAAGAGCGAGTTCTTCCAGCCGACCTGCCCTCATCGTGTTCACACCCCGATATTCCCAGACATTGGTCCGATAGCGGCCATGCTGACCGAGTTCGAAGCTGTTGATGTGAGGTGCCGTGCCGTTCTTGAAGGCGAAGACCAGCTCATGGCGCGATCGGTAGAAAGCCCCCATGCCGCCATTGTCCTTAGCCCAGACACAGAGGTTCTTGAGTTCGGTATAGACAGCCTCGCCCGCCTCCAGCATCTCGCCCATGTGGCGCCAGTCCATGCACACGAAATGGATCGAGCCATCGAGACTGTGATCGACCAAGTTGCGGAAGGCCGTCTCAAGGAACTCCGTGAACTGGCCGCGCGTCATCTCGCCAGAAGCCATCGCGAACTCGCGGTGCTTGATCCTACCGAGACCACTTACATGACCGTCGATGGGCACGTTGTATGGAGGGTCCGTGAAGACCATCCGCGCCCGCTCCTTGCCCATCAGCCGGTGGAAGGTACGCGGCTCAAGCGCGCTGCCGCAGATCAGGCGATGGGGCCCGAGTTGCCAGATATCACCTTCTCTTGATACGGGCTGACGCTCGTCATCCTCGGGCAAAAGGTCGGCCGTGGGATCCCCCTGCTCTTCCGGGTTCAATCCCTCGATCAGGCTGTCGATCTCCGGGATCGAGAAGCCCGCGACCCCGATATCGAAGTCGAGATCGATCTCGAGCAGCGCCTGAAGCTCTTCCCCGAGCAACTCCTCATCCCAGCCCGCATTGAGAGCGAGCTTGTTGTCCGCCAGCACATAGGCGCGCTTCTGGGTCGGCGTCATGTTCTCGAGCCGCACACAAGGCACTTCCCGCATGGCGAGCAAGCGGGCGGCCGCCACCCGCCCATGTCCTGCAAGGATCGTGTCCTCTCGGTCGATCAGCACCGGGTTCGTAAAGCCGAAGGTCCGGATGCTCTCGGCGATCTCGCCGATCTGCTTCTTCGAATGGGTTCGCGCATTGCGCTCCCAGGGTTTCAGGGCCGAAACGGCCATATGTTCGATCTTGAGGTCTGCCGCACGCATCTTCATTACCCCCAATGGATTTACCCGATTTCGTAATATGTAGAAAACGAATTGCCCAAGTCAATACCCGTGCTATGTTAACGGCAACCTCAGAAAACGCGCCCGAGCCAAAGGGAAGGGGAGATCCCATGAGCCTCGCCGACAAGATTCACGCTTTGCGCTTGCAAAAAGGTCAATCATTACAAGATGTTGCCGACGCCGTCGGGGTCTCGAAAGCACATATCTGGCAAATCGAGAAGCACCGCGCCGAGAACCCGTCGATGGACCTCGTCACCCGCCTCGCGGATCACTTCAAGGTCACGGTCGCCTGGCTTGTCAGCGAGGATATCGAGGCCGAGGACGCAGACCCTGCCCTTGCCCGCATGTTCCGGCAGGCACGGGACCTTGATCCGCAGGACGTCGCGTTGCTGGATGATATGCTGCAGTCCCTGCTGAAACGCCGAAAGTCTCTCGATGGTCCTTCGCCTTGATCGTATTGCCATCGAAGAGGAGGCCGAAGCGGCGGGCGGAGATACCCAGCGCATGGCAGAGGCGATTCTCAATCAGGTGACACTGGATTTTAGGCCGATTGCCATCCGGGAAATTGCATCGGCGCTCGACATTCTCGAGATCCGTGAGGAACCGCTCGCAAGCCTTGAGGGCGCGCTCATCACAACGCCCGGGAAGGGCTCTGGCGCTGTTCTGCTCAATACCAATTCGGCGCCACAAAGGCGCAAATACACGCTCGCACATGAGCTTTGCCATTTTCTGCATCCCTGGCATCGACCTACTTCATCGAGAGGTTTCGATTGCAACTCGGGCGACATGAGGGAGCAAGGCAACTCGACACAGCATGCGATCCAGGAAGCACAAGCCAATCGCTTCGCGATCGAGCTTCTCGCGCCGCGGCGCCTGATCGGAAGTTACCTGCGAGACGTGCCTGACTTTGAAGCCGTCCGGTTCATGCATGCGCGCTTCGACATCAGCAAGGCGGCAGCGGCGCGCCGCTATGCCGAGCTTCATGACGAAGACCTCACCGTCGTGTTCAGCAGGCACGGCGTCATCGATTATGCCGTGAAACCGCCGTCTCCGCCGAACTCCGCGCTATGGCGCGGGCGTACACTTCCGGTCCAGATCGAACAACGGCCGGGCCAGGCTTCCCCGTGGATCGATGCCGATCCGACGGACTGGAATCTGAGCCCCGGTCGAAGCGTCCGTGTACAGACGCTCCAGCAGAATGGTGGCTATGCGATGACGCTGGTGCATGCCCAGAGTGGTCGCTGATACAGGCAATGCCTTCGTGATCTTAAGGGCGGCAATACCCGGGAAGGACAAGCTGCCGCGCGGCTGGCGTCTTGAAAGACGCGTATCGTCCTCCCAGAAAATCGCGGGCAGTCTCGCGCAAGACTTAGTGATGACAATAGGACAACGGATCCGAACTTGGGACCACGCTATTGCTGAATGAATGTCAGCTTTGCGCCAAAAGCGGACATTGCTTATTCTATCGTCAAGCAAGGATCCAACGAACCGGCATACGAGACGCGACGGTGCGGCTATCAATCAGGTCCCGTCCGCTGCGCCGGGATCTGGCGTCAAGATCGGCCAAGGGTGCCCTGACGCAAGATCGGGATGGCGTGGTTCCGATTCTGGCGCACCGTACTCGTCCCGAAACTCGTCTATGAGGTTGAGACAGCGGGCGGCGGGGTCATCCTTGCCGCCGCTGCTCGTCATCGCCAGCAGCTTCCGGCGCAGCTCGGCTGCTGGGATGGGCACGACATTGTAAGCACCTTCCCAGTTTTCTGCCGGGACGTGCTCCGTGACAGCGCTTTGGATCGACTGCCACGTCATGAACGAACGTCCGGTTTTCATCTCAAAATCGATCAGCATCAGTATGCCGTCCGTGCCGGGGTCTTCAGCAACTGCGCTAGCTAGCAAGGCAAGTTGCTTCGTTGTCGGCCCATCCTTCAGGAGGTCGTAGACATAGGCACGGATCTCGGAGAACTCCGAAATCAAGCCACCCAGTTCGCGCTGCCACCGCCCATCGTATGACTTGCTGTCGAGCGCGCCGCTGACGGTCAAATCAACAAGGCGGCGCGCGGCGGATACGGTGCCAAACCTCAACGCGGTCGCTCGCCACTGATGGTTCTGGTAGAGACGCGGGTCTTCTTCTGCGAGCGTGAAAGTCACGCCTTCTGCGTCGTCCGAGCACGAGCTGCTGAGTCCGCCGAGCATGTCTTCGAGCATTCGTGGCTCGCGTTGCGCATCCGGCATGCCGCGCACGATGGCGGGCAGATCGGTGACAGGTGTGGCGAACGGCAAAAGGCGCAACCAAGCACGTAGCTGATACGCGTCGCTCTGAGTCAGAATCCAGGTCTCCTTCTTGACCGCCTCAAAGGTCTCAGCTATGCCGTCGGCCACGAGCTTGATGTCGATGTCCTCGCCAGAGAGGATCAGCGACAACAGCAAGGCTGCGCGCGCCTGCCTCGTCGCGAAAGAAATGAGCTTCTGGATCGTCACGTCACGCTGGCCGTGCGGGAGCCGTAATCCGACAATGCCGAGCGCAACCCCTAGCTTCACCTGCGCATCTGTCGAACCATCGACAATCAACGTGTCGATTGCGCCGAAGATCGCCTCCGCCTCGGCTGATGTCGCGGCGGGATTGGCGGCGCGGGCCTCGCGGCGCTCTTCCGCGCGCGAGAAATCTTCGCCGCTCCGAAACTTCTTGTCGTCCTTGGGCTCGTTCAACTCGAACCACTGGAAGGCCAGCACACGCGCCGCCAACTCACCAAAATGCTCATCCGTCAGGTATTCACGCATCAGCGTAGCGGTCTCCGGCGCATTGATCGCCAAGAACGCACGTTGGTATTCGTGCATGTGTGGATGCTGCGCTTCGTGCACCGCGTCGCGATCCTTCCAGCCGCTCGCGGTGGCTCTTTCGCGGAAAGCTCGATAGCGACGTAAATTGTCGTCAAGCATTCTCTTCAAGAGTGGGAGATGTTCGACGGACGGCGCGTGGCTCATCATCGTTGCAATGGTGGCCACTCGCAAACGCTTCTCATCCCCAGCGGCGAGCATGCGCTCTGCCCATTCGCGCGCCAGCACGCCGATTGCGGCCAAGCCTTCCACATTGAAGGGTCGCGCCCGCTCTTCGTCGCCGTAGGTCTCACGGGAAAACAGCTCGGCCAGTTGGACGATTTCCTCATTGTTAGCGTTTACCGCACGCGCCTGAACGGCGGCCACCAAACTTGCGCCCGGCGGGTGCCCGATACGGGCGCGCAGATCGTGATAGCGATCACCCGCCGCCTGGTTGTACTTTCCGCTGGCGTCGCGCACGACTTTCCCAGCTGCAAGATACGCGTCGATCAGCCGGCCAACAGCGTTTGGTCCCAGCACTGAAGCGGCGGCCTCGGCGCGGTCGTCGTGGCGGCTTGTTTCTTCGAGGGCGATCCCGAGCAGCGCGTCGTCCTCAAGGGCAAACCCGGCGGCCGCAAGAATATCGTCCGCGCCGTAGAAAAGTTCGCGGTGCTCGCGCACGCGGCGCAGTAGCCCCTTAGCGAGAGCCTCCGGATATCGCTTTCGCGCTTCATACAACAGATGTATTTCGCCATCGCGTCTCCGGTCGATCTCCATTTCGGCAACAATCTCAGTAATCTCGGTATCGTGGTCATCTTCGACCGGCGCGTGAACGAGCGTGCGCAGGCGCTGAAAGTGCGAAATGCCAGCAACCTTGCGCCGTTCGCGCACTCGCCGAAGTTCCCGCTGGACGGCATCGACTGCAATGTCGTCGAGGTGACCCTTTTCGGCGAGGATGTCGTAGGTCGCGTCGCCTGCGTCAGCGAGCAAGTCGGCAACGTGGCGATCCGCCCGTCGAAATGAGAGCGCATCGACCACTGTCGCTTTCACGTCCGGATCGCTGTCAGTCTTCGCGATTGCGGTCGCAAGGTCGAGGCCGTCGATTCCGCCATGCGACGCGATTTCATGCAGTACGTTCTTGCGGATTTCCGGTGGCAGCGCGGCGATGCGCGCCGGCGCGTCGTTCCCAAGCACGGATGGGCGAAATCGCTTCGCCGCCAGAAGGGCGGGCAGGTGCACTTGGGTGTTTGCGTGCGAAATAAGCGGCCAAAGAAGATCGGCGAATTCCGGCCTGCCGGACGCGATCATGAAACGCACCGCGCGATCCACCTTGCCTGGCGCGTGCCACTGCTCGGCGAGGCTCCGCATTTCGGCGCCGATCGGTGCCCATACCTCGTCGGTGGCGCGGAAGATCATCTCGCCCGCGAGGACAGGATCGACTTCAAAAGCTGCGCAGATGGTGGCGCTGCATGCGGCCTTATATACGGCGTCCCCGCGTGCGCTCCGTTCGACTGCGAACAGAACTGCTTCTTCCCACGGGCGCTGATCGAGCACGTCGACCTTCAGTTTCTCGCGTGCTGCCGGATCGATAACGGCCTGTAGCATCAGTCGTTCGACATAGTGCGAGGCGTACCATTCCTGAAACTGCTGGTGCTGGAACGAATAGCCCGGCGTGTCGCCGGAGCGCGTCAGAACGTGATTGCTAACAAGCGTGTCGAGCAACGTGTCGGGCTGTGTGGAGATGGTGATTTGTCCATCGTCCACCAGAAGCCGCGCGGTCTCGGCAACCGATTTGCGCGCGTTGCTGTCCGTGATCGTCGTGTTGGCCGTTGTCGTGGCAAACACGGCGAGGTCATCCAAATAGTCCTGCTGGAAGCCGAGGGCCACGGCATGAAGCGCCGCCGCACGGCGGGCTTCCTGCTCGTGCGCGGCAATGAAGCGCCGTAGCACTTCTTCCTTTGTTGTCGGAAAAGGCGCTCCCTCTGGCAGCGAAAGAAGTGCCGTGAGGTAGAGTGGGATGGTCACAAGATCCCGGACACCTGCTGTCCGCCACGCCTGATCGACGAGCTGTGCGCCAGTGTCGCCCCGCATGCCGTGCGCGATCTCCATTTGCTGATCGTCATCAAGCGGCAGTAAGTCGACCCGCGTCCCGCCGAACGGAATGTCGAGCGCCTGCTTGCGCGTGGAAATGACAAGACCGAGCTGCGGCAATTCAGCCTTGAGAGCAGTGATTTGCACGCGCGCGCGTTCGCGTGCGGCGGCATCCAGTTCGTTCCAACCGTCAAGAAGCAGCACGACGCCGGGGTTCGTCGCGACGGCGCGGAGATCCTGCTCGGAAATTCCGTTGAACGCGGGGCGTTTCAGGATGGATACGAGCAATGCGTCGCCTTCGGTGGCCCAATCCCCCAACGGCACGATAAGCGGCGTGCCATTGCCGATTTCCAACAGACCGTCGGCGACCTGAAAGAGAGTTGTCGTCTTTCCCATTCCGGGCGCCGCGACAAGGATGAGGTCATCCAGTGTGGTCACCGCGTCGGCAAGCGCGCGGGTACTAAGCGCCTCGTCCACATGCTTCACCTTCAAAGTCAGCGTGAGCGCCACGTTCGTGCCCGGCCATTTGGGTGTTCGACGGAACACGGCCATGTCCGCAGCGGCAGCTTTTTGAAAGCGTGCACTGATTTCCGAGACGGTCGGCGGCATGGTCGGGCCGAAGAGAAGCTTGTCGATAACGCTGCGCCACATGTCCTTAGAGTGCTTCTGCTTCCAAGAGTGCAGAAATGCCTCGGTGAAAATGGGATCATCTGAATCAATTGCCTTTGCACAGTCTTGGCAAAGCCAAATCCCGTTCTCATGCGATTTCCGTTGGTCGGGCGTCATATCGGCGCGATAGCGGCGCGCACCAACTCCGGGGGCTGCAGCGCAGATATGAGCGGCAACTCCAATATTCATTTCCTTTGAGCCATCGCTGGTCGGCGCTGACGTCAGCTTCCTGCAACTAGGATTGCTACAATGATACCGGGCTTGCTTCACGAGGCGATTCTTGGTCGCCTGACTGAAGTCGTCCCTATTGTTATTCTTGGTCATCGACGATCTGCTCGGATTCGGTCGCGTGAACATGTTTGATAGTTTGCCCATCGACGGGCATTTCGCCGATCTCGGCTGACATCAAGAGCAGAGACGCATATCCCGCTGCCTCGGCGATATTGCTTGAAGTCCCGCCAATCGCAGCCTGCGCTTCAGCGGCGAAGTCAACCTCCCCAGTTCGCAGATGCTCGATCAATTCGGACACATCCGATCGCAGAGCTGGATCAAAGGCATTGAGCCGTCGGGTCAGTTTCTCGTGCTTTCTTGTGAAGGTGGCCTCCAAGCTCCGACGGGCAACAATCTCTTCTTCGGGACGAGTCACATTGCCAAGGCATTTTTGATCCATTGCTCCAAGTTCGCCGGCAAGGCTCAGCACCTCCCCAAACATGCTTGCCATAGCAGATGGGGCTTGTGGCAATCCGAGTTGTTCGGCCCAGAAGGCGGCACCTTCCATGTCAGGAAGGAGGGTCTGGTAACCAGACTTCGCGAGCGCCGGGAACGTGACATCCTCAATGTGAGGCATGATTGTCAGGTGGATCGACGAGTCCACCAATGACCGCACGAGTTCGGCTTGTTCAGCGAGTGTGACCACCGCATCTGCAATGTCGGGCGCGGGCAACAGCGCGAGAACGTCTGCTGGCGGCCATGGTAGAATACCCTTGGCGTTAACGCGAAGATGGAACTGTGCGATGATCCCGGCTTCCTCTGCCAGGCGCTCAATTTCTGCCTTACGCTGAGCTAGTCGAGTTTCCCCCGCAGCTTTGGCAGAGAGGGATACGAGCCGCACGGCGTTGCCAACTTGCGCGTCTTTACCGCGCGCCGCCCAAGTTACCGCTGGCGCTTGCTTCCTTTCATGGGCTTCTCCGGCCAGAACTCGCAACGACTCCAAAAGCGTCTTGAGGCGCGTAAGCATTGGCGGAGGCCCGTCTCCAATAAGCTGCCAAGGCTCTTCGACAGTGGTGGTGTCGACATCTGTGATGAGATCGCTCAGCCAGTCGATGTATCCGCCAGCTTGGTCAGGCAATTTCGCGAACCTCGCGATGACATTCACGCTCGCGCTGTGCAGGAGGTTCTGAAACTTGGTGACGTTGGTATTTGTTTCGTTGCTTCCGGTGCCCGACGCTTTCAATGACGAAATAGCAGGAGGAGTCAGCGCCTCAGTCTCAGAGTTGATGGAGTTTAACGTTTCGAAGAGTCCGTTGGGTGCATTCTTTCCGCGAAAGTGCGCGTCGAAGATCTTCTCCAACGTCGGCACAAGGGCCTCGAGAATGGCCACGCCTCTTGCAAGATAATCGC
>Ga0209066_10005065_pt1 | contig 14082 bp, 12 predicted proteins | sample All_14_2_FD_187198 | JGI IMG/M metagenome (GOLD analysis project Ga0209066, IMG submission 187198) | Freshwater microbial communities in response to fracking from Pennsylvania, USA - Allegheny Zone_MetaG_DW_15 (SPAdes) (version 2) ...
ACGCATCTCCTGTGCCTGCACGCGCGGTACGTCGATGTGCAAATCGATGCGGTCCAGCAATGGCCCGGAAATCCGCCCGCGATAGCGCTCGATTTGCTCCGCGCTGCAACGACAGCGGCCCGATGGATCGCCCGCCCAGCCACACGGGCACGGATTCATCGCGGCGAGCAATTGGAATCGTGCGGGGAAATCGGCCTGCCTCGCCGCGCGCGATACCGTGATGTGCCCCGACTCCAGCGGTTCGCGCAGCACTTCCAGCACACGACGGTCCCACTCGGGCAATTCATCAAGAAACAGAACGCCGTAGTGGGCGAGCGAAATCTCTCCCGGACGTGGCTGCGAACCGCTGTGATATATAGAAATAGGTGCGACACTGCCGTCGAAAAAACAACGAGATAGCCCCCAAATTCCATCTATAAGCGCGATGGAAAACACACAAATAAGCGCGACGAGGTCCCAAGTGTCTACAAATAGCTGCGATGCGGTTCACGTGCCGCAACAGATGCGGAAAATTGGCGTCACTCGACGGAGTGTTTCCGGGGCATTGGCATTTCGTGGCGAGCTGTCCATCCCCTACGAATCCACGCTGGAACGTGACTTTCTGGTACGGAAAGAGTTCAGCGCCGTGGTCTTGGAGGTTGTTCCCCAGCCCGTCCAGATTCCGTTCATCGCGCTCAACGGGCGGACCTACCCCTATACACCTGACTTCCTGGTCTATTTTCGCTCCGACGATTACCCCTGGGGGGATGGGCTCAAGCCCCTGCTGGTGGAAGTAAAGCCGCGCGAAGAGATCCAGAAGCACTGGTCCGAGATGAAGCCTAAATTCAAGGCCGCATTGCGGTATGCGCGAGAACAGGGCTGGGATTTTCGGGTTCACGACGAGTCACGAATCCGAGACCAGGTGTTCGAGAACATCATGTTCTTGCGACGCTACAAGCGGATGCAGTTTCCGCCCGAAGAAACGCAGTGGATTCTTGCCAACCTGCGAGACATGGGCCAAGCCCCGTTTCAGTACCTTCTCGGCCGCCACTTCAATGGCCGTGAGGATACCGCGGTCGGCGTTTCACACCTTTGGCACATGCTTGCACAGGGTTTGGTCGAGTGCGACATGACCCTTCCCCTCAGAAACGACACCGTTCTTTGGGTCTCACACCATGGATAACAAGAACATCGATGTTGGCTCGACTGCGGGTATCGCTTTGAACCGCCAGAAGCTCGACCTCACGCCGGGAAAGCTCGTCTCGCAAAACGGCGTGGTTCTGAGGCTTACCGAGATTCTGGACTTCGACACGGTGGTCGGTGTCGAGGTTGAAAGCGGAAGAAGCCGAGCGTTGCGAATTCAGGAACTGAAGCCAGTAACAGACGCCAGTGTCGAGCTACAGCGCGCTGCCGCCTGCGACGCGGAAGATATTGCGGACGAAGACTGGAAGATCGCGGAGCGACGTTATGCCGCGATCAAGCCCCTGATCAATACCCAAGACTCTGGGCGACGCGCGGTCGAGGAGCGAGCCAAGGAAGTGGGCGTTGATCCCGCTACGCTCTATCGTTGGCTCCTGCGCTTTCGCAGTCTGGGGGTCGTTGCCGCGCTCATTCCTCGCAAGCGAGGCTGGAAACCGGGCAACTCGCGCATCTCGAAGCACGCAGAAGCGATCATTCAAGAGGTCATCAAGGACACGTATCTGACGCATCAGCGGTCAAAACCGCAGAAGGTCGTCCTGGAGGTCATGCGCCGCTGCCAGCAACGCGGAGTGGAAGCGCCGCACGCCAATACAGTGCGTGCCCGTGTCAGTGCGCTCAGCGAACGCGTGCGGCTATCCAGCCGAGGCTTCAAGGAGCGCGCCAAAAACAAATTCATGCCTGCTGCGGGGACGTTCCCCCATGCGGACTACCCGCTGCAAGTCGTTCAGATAGACCACACGCCTGCCGACATCATCTTGGTCGATGACATCCATCGCAAACCCATCGGACGGCCATGGATCACCTTGGCCATCGACATTCACAGTCGCATGGTGGCGGGCTACTACCTGTCGTTCGACCCGCCAAGTGAAACGTCGGTTGCGATGTGCGTTGCGCATGCCATCTTGCCCAAAGATGAGTGGCTGGCTGTCCATGGTGTTGATGCGCGCTGGGATGTGTGGGGCGTCATGGACAAAATTCATACCGACAATGGTGCGGATTTCCGGTCAGGAAACTTCAAGCGTTCTTGCTTGATGCACAACATTGACCTTGAGTTTCGACCGGGTGCGCAGCCGAGGTATGGCGGGCACATCGAGCGGATGCTCGGAACGCTGCTTCACGAAATCCATGACTTGCCTGGCACCACCTTTTCCAACATCAAAGCCAGGGAGGGCTACGACTCTGAAAAGAACGCGGCCATGACGAAATCCGAGTTTGAGGAATGGTTGGTGACTCTGATTTGCAAGGTTTACCACCAGCGAATGCACTCGGCGATCGGAATGACCCCGGCTAAGAAATGGGAGATTGGAATGTTCGGCAACGCAGACGCATCAGGGCGCGGGCTACCGCCGCGACCCAGTGATCGACATGCGCTTCTGCTTGATTTTCTCCCTTCCTTTGAACGCACGATTCAAGCGGATGGTGTGACGATCGATGGTCTCAACTACTACACGGACGTGCTGCGGTCCTGGATCAACGCGTCCGATGAGAAGTCTCCCAAACAGAAGCGTGTGTTTACCTTCCGCCGAGACCCACGTGACATCAGCACGATCTGGTTCTATGACCCAGATAGCAAGCTCTACTTCAAGGTGCCGTTTGCGAACCAAGCGCTTCCATCCATGAGCATCTGGGAGTACTCGCAAGCGAAGGCTGTCGCACGCAAAGAAGGCATGCGGTCGGTCAACGAAAGCCAGGTTCTTCGCGCAATTACCGAGCTGCGTGACAAAGTGGAAGAGTCCAAGGAGAAATCGAAGAAGGCCCGCCGGATGAGTCAGCGCAGACGAGAGCACGAAAAAGGGACCTCCCCTGCCAACCCCGCTGGCGTAAGCAAAGTCCTGCCGCCATCACCTGCCACGCCAGCTCAGTCTTTTGCGGGCCTGCTGGATGATGATGTTGATGCCTTTGACGAAATTGCGTGAGGTCGACGATGGCAACTTACGATCATCTGCACCAAGACGTTGTCGCCGCCATGACGCTCTCCAGCGCGGAGCGAATCGCGGTGATGGACCAGCCTCGCTGGATCGGCTACACCCGCGCGACAGAGATTCTGGACGTGATGCAAGGACTGTTGAACAAACCGCAGCGGCCACGCATGCCCAACCTCTTGATTGTCGGCGACTCAAACAACGGCAAGACGACGTTGATCCGTCGCTTCGGCGATCTCTGCGGGAAGTCCTTCGTTGATGAGAACAGCAATCCTGTGCGGCCGATCATCCTGGCAGAGGCGCCAACATCAGCAGATGAGAAAGCCCTCTACATATCCATCCTTGAGCGGTTCTGGACACCCTATCGCGCGACCGATCAAGTCGCCAAACTTCGTTATCAAGTGATCCACTTGATGCGTGCGTGCCAGGTACGCATGCTGATCATTGACGAACTTCATTCATTGTTGGCCGGGACGGCCACCAAGCAGCGTGAAGTGATGAATGCGCTCAAGTTGCTGTGCAACGAGCTGTGTATTCCGATTGTCGGCGTCGGAACGCGTGAGGCGGTTCGCGTGCTACACACCGACCCGCAGCATGCAAGCCGCTTTGATGTGGCGTCGCTGCCAACCTGGAGTCTGGACAAGGACTTTCAACGGCTCCTCGCGAGCTTTGAAAGGGTCTTGCCACTCAAGAACCCTTCCCGTCTCCATGCGCCCGAGCTGGCCAGTAAGCTGCACAGCATTTCCGAGGGAAACATCGGGAATCTCCATCGACTTCTCATCGAGTGCGCCAAAGAGGCCATTGACTGTGGTTCAGACCAGATCACGGTCGAGATCATCGAGAAAAAGAAATGGCTCCGTCCTACTCGTGGCATCCGGGAGCTTTTCGGCTAGCGTCGCGCTGGGCGGTACCAACGTCGCTGTTCCCCGACGAGATCCTGTCCTCCTGGCTTCTTCGCGCAGCGCTTGCCAATGGCTGTGATCCGCTCGCCTTCATGGGGGCGATTTGGCCGATGCAGCGCGTGTGGACGATGGATCTTGATAGACACCCCAAGGCTGAATTGATCGACAAACTAAGTGATCTAAGTGGTGCCACCGCAGCTTCGCTCAAGCACGCCACTTTGCATCCGATTGCTCAACTTGTTCTATCCACAGCCCCCCCAAGCAAGCGATCGTGGCCTTGGATCTTGTCCGTGGGCTCCAGAAATCGCCGACGCATCGGTCGAGCACAGTACTGTCCTCGCTGCTTGGCCACAGATGAAAGTCCATTCTTTCGACTTCAATGGCGCTTTGCTTGGCATTCCGTGTGCACCCGCCACGACTGCCAGCTGTTGGAAGCGTGCCCGCATTGTAGTGCCGCTCTGGAGCCACATCGCATTCTTGTGACAGGAAACGGGTTGGACTACTGCATGGAATGTGATCGAAGTTTGAGTCGCGAGGTGCCATCGCAAACACCGCTTCCAGACGCACAGAGACTGCAATTGGCGACGGACGAGGTCTTGAGGGCGAAGCAGACGGTCTACTTGGAAAAAGAAATCTCTGTCGCAAGCTGGTTCGCGGTCGTCAAATTCTACATCGATCTGGTGCGGCGCGCACTGCGAGCGCAAACGATCTCGCTGGAAGCATTTGCTCCGGACCTGACAGTAACATTTCGAAATGACTTGGGATTCGTTCCGCTGGAAAAGCTCGTCTTGCGGCAACGAGCACACTTGCTTGATTGCGCTGGCAGATTCATGCTCCTGCCTTTCGAGCAGTTGGTCTCGGAGTTTTCTGCTGCGGGCTTGAGCAGGCAAGCTGCATTTCCCTCAGGGATGCCAGACGTGCCTCCGCTAAGGATTCTCGCAGAGGCATTGCCAGACCAAGGCATCCGGAGACCTGTGACACAACGCAATCCGCTGAGGGCTAGTCACTTCCGGCCTCGTTCTCAAAGAGAAGTTGAGCGCATGATGAGAGTGCTTCGCAGACGCACTTCTGCCGATACGGACTCGTAGGAGACACCGGATCGTTGAGCAGTTCCCAGTTGGCGTGGGTCCCCTCACGCGAGCAATGAATGAGCAGGCAGGGGCATGAGCACGACAACCAAGCGGTGCGACGAGTGCGGTCGGCTGACGGCAAACTACCAGCGGGTCTATAAGGGTTCAAGGTATTGCGGGAGTTGCTATGCGCGGGTTTTTCAGCCCCGAAGGTGCTCCCGGTGTAACAAGATCACCCGACTCCATGTGGGAGAACCTGAAGCGTTGTGCCGACAGTGCGAGCGGGATGTCCCCTGCGTTCGTTGCGGCAAGTTGAGCTATTCCATTGGGCGAATCACGCCTTATGGCCCGGTTTGCAACGCATGCTCTGTCCACTTTCGCGAAGAACGCCCTTGCATCAGGTGCGGGAAGTTATCGCGTTTGCTAAGTCGCAACTTGAAAGCCGGAATCGAAGAGCAAGTTTGCCCTGCATGTCAGCGCGTTGATCACGGTACGTGTTCGCGATGCCGCAGGAGTCGTCAGCTACTTGATGACGATCATGGCCGTAAAGTTTGCAAGTTGTGTCTGGAGGGAGGGTCAATTCCCTGCTCTCAGTGCAACAAACCGATGCCCGCTGGGCGTGGGCAGCGGTGCGAGAGTTGCTATTGGGCCGGGCTCGCCGCAAAACGCGCTGCGACGGCGAGTGAAGTATTCCCCTTGCGTGAACATGCAGAGGTCTTCAGAGATTTTGCGCGGTGGCTCTGTACCGAGGTCGGTGCGCAGAATGCTGCGGTAACGCTCTTAAAGTACCTTCCGTTCTTCGTCGAGGTTGCGTCGCTGGGCGTAAAGACACCGCCCTATCCAGAGCTGTTGCAGTATTTCTCGACCATGGGGCTCCGTAGAAATTTGCTTCCGATGCGTTTCTTCGAGTTGACGAGTCGTGTGGTTGTCGATGAGCAGCAAAAGCAGGACGCCTCCGATCAGCGCAGGATCGAGGCAACGCTATCAGGCGCTCCTTCGGCAAGCTGTCTTCGAGAAATGCTGCATCAATATCATGGGGCTTTGCGTCGAAGGCTGGCCGCAGGAAAGACGAGTTTGCGCTCGGTCAGGTTGTCACTCACTCCTGCTGCTGCGTTGCTTACGATTGCTGCCGAGTCTGGGCGTCCCCTTCCAACGCAGGAGGATCTGTTGCAGTACATGAGTAGTACGCCTGGGCAGCGGGCTGCAGTGACTGGATTTGTGAACTTTCTCAGAGTGAAGCATGGTGCTCCGCTACAGATGCCTGCAAAGACGGAAAGTCGAAGTACCTTTCGTGTTCGGCGTGGATTGGAGCGAGCGATAGCAAAACAGCTGGAGTCGGATTTGAGCGAGCCGGCTGCGCGCGCGGCTCTACTGGAAAGTGCGCTTCGGTACTTTCATCACATGCCAGCTCGCGTTGCAAAGCAGGCCGTAGCCGGTGGTTCGCTGACAGCGTCAACAGATGGCTCCGCATTTGTTTTCCATGCAGGCACCACGTATCGCCTTCCACTGGAAGTGTCGAGGCGACTGCTGGCAAGTCCAGTCAAGTCATCCTCCGGCTCGTAACGCAACGTGAACTGCCCTGGGACTTGAGCCGGACGAGTTCGTTTGGCCCATGAGCGGAATAGCCGGAGTTGCGTCTAAGGGTCTTGGCTCAGTTTTGTGACTGCGATCCAGCTTCAATCTCATCACCATCATTGCTTTCCAGAAAGCCAGTGCGATACCCTAAAATAAGAGAGGGCACCCCGCCGTTCTTTAGCGCGCGGACACACTAGACCGTTCTGCGCTGCTTTACAGTAATGAAGAGGTGCTCTCCAATACTCAATGTGCTCGGAGTCTTTGGGCTCCGGGAACGTTGACGCCTTTGCCGAATAAGCGGCGGAGGTGCCCCAATAGCGAAAATAGAGAGGAAAAAACATGAATGATTCCAATCGCGTTCTGGGCCGCCTGTTGGCGGAAGAGCTGACCGAGGAGCAACTGGCAGCGGTCGCCGGCGCAGGCACGCCTGACACGGCGTGCGGCACAGGTAACCAGGCGGACGACTGCGAAGTCAATCCGAACTAACGGTAGATCGCGTGACCGGCTGGCTTCGCTGGCCGGTCACGCACTGCCGCACTAACTCAGTGCGGAACGACTACAACCTGAAGCCTCAGTTCTCATGGCTCCAATCGGAATATTGCCGATGACTCTCCTCGCTCTCCTTATGTTCGCTGCGAGTGCTACAAACTCACAGTCCTGCTCCAACATCGACGGGCTGTCGTCACTGCCCGAGGATTCGACCATCATCTTCGGCGAGGTGCATGGATCGCAGGAGTCTCCCCGGTTTGTTGCCGAGGCCATTTGCATGTTGAGTGTCAACCACAAAGTGCTGCTCGCCATCGAGCTTCCGGACGAGGAGCAGGGGCGAGTGGATCGTTACCTAACGTCGTCGGCCTCGCGGAAGGAACGCTTGGTCACGCTGCTGCGCGGGCCAATCTGGCAATCGGAGATCCAAGATGGGCGGTCTTCCAAAGACATGATCAAACTTCTTGATCGCGTTCGTGAGTTGCGAGATGAAGGGCGATCTATTGAGGTCGTCACGCTGGATGCACCTTGGGACACTTCCTGGCAAGTGAATAAGGATGAGCATATGGCGCAGCGGTTCTTGGCTGCGCTGAAAGCTCATCCAGACGCCACGCCCACCGTACTGGTCGGAAACTACCACGCTCGCGTACGGCCGAAGGATGAGCGCGGTGCATCCGAGTCGTTTGCAGAACAGCTGGAATCTGCAGGTAACTTGGTTGCTGTTTTGCGGTCATCGCAGTCGGGAGGCAGAGTGTGGGTTTGTCGCCCCCAAGCACCGTGTGGCATCTACGATTGGCCGAGCGTAGACCCACAGTGGAAGTGGCGAATCGAGTATGACATGTCACCGAAGGACGGCTTCCACGGCATCTACTACATCGGAGAGATGACGCCCTCGCAGCCGGCCCGTGAGGGTACGCCGTAGTTTGCGGCGACATGATGATGAGCTTGAGTATCTCTTCCTTTGGAGCGCCGTTACTCTGCGGTGCTCTCGCACTATTGCCGCCCTCAGCGGCAACGACCGGCGGCATTTGCCCCACGAGTCTGTCTGCAGAGCATTTGCAGACAGAGCGCCTAGCGGCAGACCTGCTGGATGGGCGACTGTTCCTTGGAGCTGCTTCTGAGGGACAAGAATACATAGTCTCCAGCACCGTTGACGCGTCTGTTGAGAAGGTGCTGGTTCACGAGGGGGAGCCCGTATCGTCGGGTGATACCGCCATATGGCTGACGTCCCCTGAACTCGTGAGTACAGCAGCCCAGGCACTAGCTCGCGAGCAGGAGATGCGCGCTGAGGTAGCACGTACTCTCGCCACGCAGCGGCGCGCGAGATCCGAGGCGCAACGACGGGCCAATTTTCCGGACCTCTTCTCTCGAGAGGAGCGAGACGCGTATCAGGAGGCTGCGAAAGCAGCGGACGCTGAGCATGAGAAAAGCCAGGCGGCGCTAAAACAGGTCATCGCGGAGCGCGCGATTGCCGACGGGCAACGCAATGCTCTTATCTTGAGGATTCCGATGACGGCAATGGTCCAAGATCTGCACGTGGTACCTGGGCAGGCTGTTCGCCGAGGCGACACGCTTCTCAAGCTGCGAGTGCCAGGTCCCATGGAGGTTCGCTTCCTCCTACCGAAGAGGGGACAGCGCCAAGCGCCGAGCCTCGTGAAGCTGTGCGTGTATGCCATGGGGGGCGCGCTCGTTGGGCAAATCAACCATCCGCGCGTTGATGACACATTCAACCGGTCGCTAGACGGGTTTGTTGGAGAAGGCTCTTTGACGACGCTCTCTACCAACTCTCTTAGGCACGGCGAATCGCTATGGCTCCTCCCGGCAGGTGAGGCCATCCATTGATGACTGTACGCTTCAAGGGAACTCCTCCGGACCAGAACCCTGAGTACGAGGTGCCGTCACCCGCTTACGTCCCATTGGCACCTCACCTCTTGGTGCTGGGAGTCGACGTCGAGGAAGCTGAGCTGCTTTCAGCCCTGAATGCGCCAGGTTTGCGGGGCGTGATTGGGTTTCAACTCAGGCCGGAACAAGTTCGTCTTGCACTTGCGGCCTCCGCACCGATCTTGCTGCTCTCCGAGTCCGCGCCCTCGCCCGCGATCTTGCGTACGATTGCAAGTGCTGGCAGAAGACTCTCACGTGTCGCAAGCGACTGGCGCCCGGAGGGGCAGGTCGTGGAGAAGGCCATGGTTGCTATTTCGCGACGCGTTAACGAATGCGTCGCGTCTAAGCTCCGCAGCGAGAAACTGACTTCAGAGCTACGCGTGGCTTATGTTTCTGCCGATCTACGCTACCTTGTTCAGTACTCGGCCAAAACCGACACGCTTTCACTTGACTGTCCCGCTAGGTCAATCATTGCACTCGCCGCGTTGGCGCAAGACGAGATTGTTCTCCCTCGACCGGCGTCAAGCACCTTCGATTTCGCCGTACCCTTGGGGGAAGTGATGCCAGGGTGGCATGCTGCTGTTGGGACGGAGGATGCAGCGGCTGCAACCCTAGTGGGCCTCTCGCTGGCAGCACGCGACCCTGCATGGGGCGAGGACACAGCGCCGACCATCCACCCCGCACCGACGTCGAGTATCTTTCGCCAGCCTGCACTGCGGTTGTGGCTGCAGGGAGCCCGGCCTACCGGCATTCCGACATTAGGGCGAGTGAAACTTCGGTGGTCGGCACGAATCTGCGCAGGCTTCATGCTGGGGAGCCTAGTGGCACTTCTTGCTCCAGTTGCGAGCCCTGTCACGGTGCAGGGTGTTATCGAGGCATCGGATGCGGAACAGCTTGCAAGCCCGGTCGTCGGCGCAGTACGTCACACAGCGGTGGTTCTCGGGCAGCACGTGCACAAAGGCCAAGCCTTGATGAGTATCACCTCGAGCGATGCACCGAGGGATCTGCAGAACGTCCTCGCCACTTATCGAGAGGCGGTCGTGGAGACTCTCCTGGCACAAGATCCTATGGTGGCGGCCTCCGAAGATTCCGCCAAGGCGCGACTGGCTCTGTCGCGCGAAGTCCAAGGCGCGCGAGGTACCGTACTATCGGCTCCGATGTCCGGCACCGTGAGCGCCATCCATGCGCGACCTGGCGAACTCGTCCAGCGAGGAGACCCGACCCTCTCCATTGTCGCCACTGGAAGCTCGATGCGAATTGCGCTGAGCGTCCCAGTACATCACGCGCAGTCCATCCGGACCGGCACCCTGCTGGAATTGTATGAAGCTGGCACCCGGCGAGGATTGGGCGGGGCGCGGGTTACCGGCATATCAGGCGAGGCCATGAAAGCCGAAAGTTCCTCTGGAGAAATTTCCGGACTCGTACGCGTGATGGCGGAACTCGATCCAAACCGGCCGCCGGACCGATCGCTCGTTCCGCAGGAACCCGTAATCGCTGTCTTCGACGCTGACCAAGCGCCGCTTTACCGGGTACTCATGGGTGTGAACCAGTGAAGCGGCCGAGCACGAAACCGACAACCACCTGGAGTCTTCGCTCCCTTTTCAGCGCATGGCGGCGAACTCGGCCTACCTGGTCGGTTCGACCAGTCCGCCAACTATTTGCTACAGACTGCGGACCGGCCTGCTTGGCCATGGTGGCGGACTTCTTTGCCGTTGATGCCACCATCAGGACGATCAACCAGCAGATGGGCGTAACTCGCCTGGGCTGGTCCGCGCTGGACATCCTGCAAGCCGCACAAAACATCGGCCTGAAGGGCAAGGCCCTGCGCGTTGAAGCGCTCGATGACCTCGCCCATCTCGACCGACCTGTTATTCTGCATTGGTGCTTTAATCACTACGTGGTGCTGATTGGCGCAACGACAGATGGCGCCTGGATTATTGACCCCGCAGCAGGGCGCCGATGGGTTCCGCGAGACCAACTGGACGGCGCTTTTACGGGGATCGTTCTCTGGTTCGAGCGTGCTGAGTTCCTTGAAAAAGGTCGCACTCGTCGGTTCGCGGTGCCGAACACCTGGCATCTAGCACTGCACTCGGTCAGACAAACACGGCTGCTTGGTCAAATGCTGTTTGTTGCTGCGGCATGCCAGGCCGTTGCCCTGCTCCCCGCCCTCATCGCGGGTATTGCCTTTGGTCGGCTGGCTCAGGGGCAGCGCGCCTGGCTGTACATTCTCTTCATCGCCGTGGCCCTCTTCGTAGCAGCTCATCACCACCTTGGCCTGGTGAAGGGATATCTGCTGAGCGCCATGCGCGCGCGAATCCAGCATTCTTTGGGGGAGCAGCTCTTTGATCGAGTGATCCGGGGGGATTTCGCGCAGTTGGCGCAACGGACCCACGCTGAGACCATGGCTAGGGTTGTTGCAGCCGATGCACTGACGGAGTCTCTAGCCGGAGCCGGCGCAGGCGTAGTCCTTGAGGCCCTACTAGTGCTGCTTGGAATTCTCGCTATCGCAGTACTTCAACCACAACTGGCTCTCCTGATCGCAGGATTAATCGCCGTTGGGACATTCTTACAGTTGCATCTAACAGGGCATCGCCGTCGTCGCATGGAGGCTGCATTCAGCGCCCAAGCCGAAAGCCGCGCCCTGATGTCACAAGCAATTTCGGGCGCCGAGACAATTCGTGCGATGGGCGGACAGGATTGGGCTTCGACCCGCTGGGGAGAAGCATTCTCCAGAGATGTCTCGCGATCTTCGGCCCTCTCCAGATCCGATGCACGGCTGACTGCCTTCCAGGAAACCTTCATGCTGGGCAGCGGCCTAGTCGGTGCGGTAGCAGTCAGTGGCGTTGCAGCTTACGGTTTGGTATCAGTAGCTGAGGCGCTGGCGGGCTACACATTGGTCATGCTACTGCTAGCCTCAACGAGTCGCCTCTTCGGACACCTCAACGCTTTGGCACAGGCGACATTTCAGGCTGCACGTGTGCTCGATCTAGTCAGCATCAACTGCGAATCGTCTGGTCAACTAGGTGAGCGTTGGGCGCTCCACGCGCCACCGCAGATATCGGTGCAAAACCTAAGCTTTCGCTACTTTGTTAATGCGCCGAATGCTGTCGACTGCGTCTCGCTGGAGATTCCTGCGGGAGCACTTGTCGTGCTACTCGGCGAATCCGGATCCGGCAAGTCCACGCTGCTGTCATTGCTAGGAAGCGTTCAAAGTCCGCAAGCAGGAACCATCAGCGCAGACAGCAGGGACGTCACTTCGCTAGATCGGTATCGCTCGTCACGCCCCCTGCTCCTCGTTCCTCAGTTCCCATTCCTTTTCAACGGATCTGTCCGGGAGAATATCGCGCTTGGAGCACCTGCTGCGACGCTAGATCGCGTAATCGACGCCGCCAAATCCGCGCTTATACACGACGATATCACGGTGTTGCCGATGGGGTATGAGACCATTCTCGGCGACAATGGAACTGGTCTCTCTGGCGGTCAGCGGCAGCGTATCGCTTTGGCTAGAGCGTTGTTATGCCAACCCGGCGTGTTGCTTTTGGACGAATCGACCAGTGCACTTGACGCCCGATTGGAGCAACTTCTCTTCGAGCGTATCCGCGCCACAGGTGCCACCGTCATATTTGCTACGCATCGCAGCCACCTCGCGATTAGCGCTGACCAGACCATCGTCATGCAAAAAGGTCGCGTTGTTTATCATGGCCCGTACTCGCCCGAAATACACGAAGGCACTATCTTGAACCGCTCACAAATCAGGGAAGAAACAGAATGACCAAGCTCATCATCGTCAGCCATACGAACGACTTCCACTCTGCCGCCGTTGCGCTCGCGATGCGTGATCGCGGACACTGCGTGGACGTGATACACGGTGCGGATTTTCCTCAGCAGCAAGCAATGACGCACCGGGTCAGCCCCAGCGGCAGCCGACTTGTCATTTCACGGCCGAACCGCCCCAACGTGACCCTGGATGACGCGGACGTGTTCTGGAACCGCCGACAGATTACGCACATGCTCCCGGAGGGCGTTCACGAGCATGACCATCGCTTCGTTGACCGCGAGTGCCGCTACTTCGCCACGGGCACATGGCTGGGCGCCGCACGCAATGCATTCTGGATCAATCCTGACAATGCATGTGCTGGAGCACGCCGGAAACCTTATCAGCTTGTTACGGCCTCGGAACTCGGCGTTCCGATTCCCGACACGCTCATGTCCAACGACCCCAACGAAATCCGATCTTTCTGTGGTTCATATCCGAGTGTGGTGTACAAGCCGTTTCTGCCCGCCGGATGGGCAACTCGCGACGGTGGATACGCGGCGCTGTTCACGGTAACGGTGAGGCCTGAGGATCTCCCCGATGACGCTACGCTTTCCAAGTGCCCTGGGATTTTCCAGGAGCGGGTGGAAAAGGCATACGAACTGCGCGTCACCGCCATGGGTCGCAGCCTGTTCGCAGTCAAGCTCCACTCGCAGCAATTGGATTGGGGGCGTACCGACTGGCGCCGCGCTCAGGGCCTAGGTCTAGTCAAGGAGCATGTCGAGGTTAGCGACGATGTCCGCGCCATCTGTGAAGCGCTGATGGATCGTCTGAACCTAGTATTCGGTTGTTTTGACTTCATCGTCACCCCCGATGGACAGGCCGTCTTCCTTGAGGTGAATGAGATGGGGCAATGGCTCTGGATTGAACAGGCGATACCGGAGCTCACTCTCCTAGATGCTTTCTGTGACTTTTGTGAAAGTAGAGATCCGCGCTTTGTCTACAATACAAAGGTCAATCCGATAAGGTTGCAGCCTTACGAGGATGCCGTCAGGCTGTTTCTTGAGGCAGAGGCCGCCGCGCATCGCAGCCCTGGTGCTTGGCACGTAGCCGCGGAGAGCTGACAGCGCCGTCCTCCACCTTAGACACGCCAGCAGGTGCGGCTTGGGGGTAGATTGCGTTCCCGCGACGTCCCCCCGATTTTGAGTAGCACGGCGGTTTGGAGTCCAATTCCCCAGACGACGGAGATTGGACGTGAAGAAGCGATTTTCAGAAGAGCAAATCATCGGGTTCCTGCGTGAAGCGGAAGCCGG
>Ga0209066_10005068_pt1 | contig 14077 bp, 16 predicted proteins | sample All_14_2_FD_187198 | JGI IMG/M metagenome (GOLD analysis project Ga0209066, IMG submission 187198) | Freshwater microbial communities in response to fracking from Pennsylvania, USA - Allegheny Zone_MetaG_DW_15 (SPAdes) (version 2) ...
AGCGACAGACCATCGAACATCGGCGCTTGCAGCACCGCAAGTTCGCCGCCTAACATCAACCCCCTGACGAGGTCCGCACTCCGCTAATCTACGCCGCGAGTTGTGCCGAATGTTCTGACGACGGACAGAAATGCAGACCATCAGACTTCAAATACTCAAAACGTGTCGGGTGATCTCTCGGCAACCGCTAGCAGGGGCGTCAGCACAGGTGACAAGGGTGACAAAGGCAAATCGGGAGCCTCTGGTAGCGTGACCGGATCGCTGAGTGGCAAGCTGGGAATGGATATCTCCGATCGGGGAGCTGCGACTGTTTCGGCACAGTCATCGATTGACATCGTGAATTACGATGTTCGTGAGGTCATCGCGTCGGCGGAGAAAGCCGCGGCCCGTTCGGGACGCCCAGAGGAAGCGTTCGCAAAGGAATTGAGCGAAGGGGTTCTCGGCAATCAAGGCCTTCGCAATCGTTATTTGGAACAGGCAGATTCTGGTCGCGGCACTATGCAGGTCACTGCCCCGCTTACTTCAATGGAACAATCATCGATCCTGAGTTCGGGTCGATTGTTGATGGATCGAGATCATGGCCCAGCGGACGGAGACCCCAGCTTCAAAGAGCGCAGGGATCCCTAATGTCTATCCTTCATCAAGCCGATATGTCTGTGGAAGATACTCCCAGATCGTATATCAAATGGATCCGTGTAAGGGTCAATCATTGGCCGTTGCGACGGCGGTCCCGGCGTTATAATCCATTCGCCGCATGCGACCTTGGCTTTGAGGAAGCCATATCCCAGCACCGCCACCACCGTGATCGGATTGAAGACGAAGATCAGCAGCACCATCATATCGGCCAATGTTATGTTCCACTGGTCATAGGGCATGGTGATCATCAGCTCGAGACCGATCCAGTAAAGCAGCGCCAAAGCCCAGTAGAGTTTCGCATACCATGGGCGCCAGAACCAGTCAGCCGCACGCGGCGACGGCGCTGGCGCGAGGGTCTCTTCTGGTGTCGGGTCGATCTGATCAACGTCCTGCATGTGCAGAGCCTTTCCGAGGGAGGAAATAGCACAGGCCGGTCGGACATGGAACCGGGCGGCCATCATCATGACGGCGCGATTGCGCGGAAAAAGTCCGTCCCAATCCTCTTCCCTTCGCTCATCCCTTCCCCGCTCCATGCCTGTTTTCTTTACGGACCCCGGTCATGGGTGGACCTGCGGTCGGAACGGACGCCGCGATGAAGAAGAGGCGGCATTCTCTGCAGGAGGCTCCGCCCCTGTCTCCCAAAGCGGATGCGGCGATCCTGCGTCTTGCCCGGCTCCTGGGACGTCAGATGGCGCGCGAACAATATGAAGCGCAGCTGGAACGGGAGAGGCAGGGACAGGAGCCAGCAGATTCATCAGATTGATCTGGCTGGCTCTGGAGGGGCCAGAGGAGAAAGCATCGGCGCGAGTCGATTTGATGGGGAAGATGAATCTCCTGCCTGCGCGTGGCGCCCTCTCGTCAATTCAGCCGCAGGGCGCGATCGTGATCCTGGCCCGGCCCAATTATGCGGTAGACAATGATTGTGTCAGTTCGCACCGCATAGAGCATGCCGTAGCCACGGTAGGAACGTCGCCGAATACCGTGCTGCTCGTAGCGTGGAACCAGCGGAAAGGCGCGCGGCATGTCGCCTATGCGCTGGGCGACGTCCTCCAACTCCGCAATAAAAGTCATCGCCCGGCCCGGATTATCTTTTGCGATGTGGCGACCGATCACCATGAGATCATTGCGGGCGTCGCGCGTCAGGAAAACATTCATTGAAGTGGCTGTTCGCCCGCCATCCCTTCAATTTCCGCACGAACTTCCGCGCAGACTGCCCCCAGATCGTAAAGACGGCCCGCCTTTTCATCCTCTAGCCCGCGTTCGATTGAAGCATCCAGGTCGCTGAGCCAACGCTGCTCATCTTCGGTCTCCGTCTGATCGCGGCGGATCAGGTCGCGCACATAGTCGCTGACGCTGGCATAGTGGCCGCTGTCGATACGGTTCTGCACATAGTCCCGCATCGGATCCGGCAGGGAAACATTCATGGTCGCCATCGGGCCATACCTCCTGCACTTCATATGGCAAAAATTGCCACCGCTTTCAACGGTAAACCAGGATTGTCCGCTATCCCCTGATTTACGCCGACTGGGTGGTCGGCGCCCTTTATGGGCTTGCAGCGAACCATGCGCCGACCATTCCGAACGGAAACGAAGCGCGATATCCTATCTGTCGAAATGGAAGTTTTCAGCGTCTGAATTTTTTGCTTGCGCAATCGCGTTCGCAAGCGCAGCATATATTTGCCTTTCAGGCATCCTCTCCTGACTAGGCCGGCATTCTGCCGGCCTTTTTCTTGCCCGCAGGCGCAGCATCATATCGATGGCGCAGTGAGGGAGGTTCTTTCCGGACCACAGAATCTGGTCATTCCCAGGACGTCATTTGCGTGACATTTGTGCACTGCGATATTAGGGCCGGATTCCAGGAGAATAGCTGTTCCATGGGTGCGCATAAATCTGGCCGAAGCACCGGGCGCGAAATCCGGTCATGTGGACGAACAATCCTCGAGCGGCCTATTTACGGGCTCCCGGCCCAGCCTGTGCGGTTTCGACATAGGAAATCGCATCCTGCACGGTCGCTATCTTTCCGACATCGTCATCGGGAATCGAGATACCGAATTCATCCTCGATCGCCATGACAATCTCGACCAGGTTGAGACTGTCGGCTCCCAGATCGTCGATGAAATGGACGTCGGGGGTGACCTGGTCCGGATAGACCCCCATCTGCTCGACGATGATTTTCATGATTCGTCCCGCAATATCGTTCATGTTGTTTCTATCCGCCTGGATGATGAGATGGATGCAGATCCGCCCGGAAGTAAATTCCATGGATCGCAAGCTCGTCTCGACATGCTGTCAATTCGCATCCGGTCGTCAAGAGTTGAGATGAACAGTAAGGTGATACGGACATCCGGGATCAGCCAGCCAGCGTGTCTCGACGGAAAGGCCTGTTACCCGGCGGATGGACACCTGCGCGGGTTCATTTTGAAGTTGCCAGTGGCGATGTGATGCCGCTGCTCCTATGCTCGAGCGATGATTTCGGTTGTTTCATCTTGCCCATTGAGCCGCAGGGAAATGCGGCGCAACCACCGTCGCGAAACGATCATGGAGGTCGCTGCAAAATCCTTTCTGGAGCATGGATATGCGGCGACGACCATGTCCGACATAGCGGCAACGGTCGGAGGCTCGAAAGGGACGCTCTGGAACTACTTCCCGTCCAAGGAGGGATTGTTCGAGGCCGTGCTGGATCGCGTGACGGCGGTTTATCGCGGGCAGATGCTGGAGATGCTGGCCAACACGGACGGCGACCTGCGTGTGACCTTGCATAATGTCGGTCTCAAGCTGCTAGCCAAGGCGACCTCGCGCGATGCGATAGCCCTGAACCGTCTGGTGCTGGCGGAGGCGGCAAGATTCCCTGAAGTCGGGCGGATATTTTATGATCGCGCGCCGCGTCAGACGCAAAACCTCCTTGCGCAATTTCTTGGGGCCGCCATGGCCCGCGGCCAATTGCGGGCGGATGATCCCTATGTGGCGGCGCGGTCGTTTACGACCCTCGCTCTGGCGGGGTGCCATCAAAAGCTGCTTTTGTGCCTGATCGACTGCGCCACGCCTGAACTGATGGAAGCAGATGCTTCGGTCGCGGTCGAGACGTTCCTGCGCGCCTACACGCCATAGCCGGCGGGTCGGTGTCGTCCGGAACGGAGCGGCTGCTGTTCCGGACGCACGATGCTATTGCGCCGCTATCAGTCGAGGCGTGCGCCGGTCAGTTCCTCGCAGAGCCGCCACAGACGCCCCGCGCTTAGCGGATTCTTGACGCCGGGCTTGACGCTGTCGTTGTCGATCTTGTCGTCGTCATCCTCGGCGAGTTGCCGGCTTACCTCGTTGTTGCTCAGGTAGACGCCCCCCTTCTCGTCGAGCAGCGGGCTGGTGGCGGCCCAGACCATGGTGGACGCACCCTGCTCAGGCGTCTTCCAGCCATTTTCAGGGTCGATGATCGGCTTGCCGTCTTCATCGATCATGCCATGGGCCCTGGCGATCGCAAGGTCCATGTGGCGCACCAGGCCGGTGTCGAAGATGCCGCCAGGGTGAACGGAGAACGCCCGCACGCCATGCGCTTCGCCGATGCTGTCGAGTGCCAGCGCCAGCAGGATATTGGCCGCCTTTGAGTTGCCGTAGGCGACCCAGGGGTCGTATTCGCGATGTTCGAAGTTCGGATCGTGCAGGACATCGATGACCTTGCCGCGGTGGTTGGCCGAGCTGAGGAACACCACGCGCGCCTTGTCCGCCGCGATCAGCGCCGGCCACAGCGCGCAGGTCAGTTGGAAGTGCCCCAGCACGTTCGTGGAGAACTGGCTCTCATAGCCCCGCGCATCGCGCGTCAGCGGATTGGCCATCACGCCGGCGCAATTGATGAGGATGTCGAGCGTATCGTTCCTGGTGAGGAAGCTTTGGCAAAGGCATCGATGGAGACCGGGTCCATCAGGTCCATTGCCTCCAGTTGCACGCCATCGAGCCCGGCCAGGGCTTGTTGTGCCTTCTCGATATTGCGTGCGGGCACGATGACCTTCGCGCCAGCGCCGAGCAGAACGCGCACTGCCTCGCGGCCGATACCTGAATAGCCGCCTGTCACGATGGCGGTCTTGCCGGTGAGATCGACGCCCTGGATGACGTCCTCGGCGGTGCTGGCAGGCCCGAACGGCGAGCCGATGGGTGCTTGTTCACTGGGCATGGAGATTTTCCTTTACGGTTTTGGGGGAGATGAGGAACCTGCGATCAGGCGGCGGCAGGAAGATCGACACCGGTAAGACGTACGGATTCTTCCCAAAGGCGGCGCTGGACGGCCTCGTGGCGCCCTTGCCGATTTGGAGGCCGCGACCGGCGGACCCGTCGCTTCGATGAACCCCGACGGGCCATAGACCCCGTAACCACGGCAAGGCGGCCACCTTGGGGAGGTATGTCCGTCAAGTTCCAGTTCATCCTGCAAAATCCGTTTCACGTCAGCTTCCCGCTCGCACGTATATAAAAGACCGATGGTCTTATATCAAGAGAGATCGGACATAAACACGAAACGCTGCGCCGAGGCGTCACCCGAGACTGACCACAAACACGCCCACCCGGTTCACAAAAGACCGTCGGTCGGATAGGAGAAGGGCATGGAGTTCCAACGCGCCAGAAACGAGACCCAGCGGGACGAGCGCCGCCGGACGATCCTGAGCATGGCTTGGGCGATGCTACAGGAGATGTCCGTCGCCGATCTCAGCCTTAACGAGTTGAGCCGCCGCGTCGGCCTCGCGAAGTCGAATGTACTGCGCTATTTCGAATCGCGGGAAGCCGTCCTGCTGGAGTTGCTGAATGGAGCGCTCCAGGCGTGGATCGACGATCTGGATCTGTCCGCAATCTCGCCGGCCTCCCCTCCACATGAACGGGCAGAGGCTGTCGCCGGTGCGATCGCACAGAGCCTCGCAGCGCGTCCGGTCCTGTGCGATCTCATAAGCGCGCAGGCGAGCGTGCTGGAACGCAATGTGTCGACGGACACCGTTCTGCGTCACAAGCGGGCCGTGCTCGTCTCGGTCGAGGCGCTGTCGGTGAAGCTCCGGACGCCGCTGCCGGAGCTTGATGGAAGCGATATCTACAAGATCATCGCCATTGCGTTGCTGATGACCAGCGGTGTCTGGCCGCATGATCGGCCGACCGAGGCGCTGTTGGCCGCCTATACCGCCGATCCGGAGATTGGCGCGCATCGCATGCGGTTTGCGCCGTTCATGCAGGAGGCGCTCGCGCTAACCCTTATCGGCCTGTTGGCCGGGCGGGTGGCGATTTGATCGAGAATGTGGTCAGCGGTTGTGCCGATTTTCAGCCGCGATGGGCTTGCGAGCCTTGCAGAGCGTGTCGTCCGTGCGCAGACAGACCGCCGGCCTCTACGAGGCAGAGCCCCCTGTCGCCCGATATCTGAGCGCTGGACGTATCGCTGAGGAAGCGGAATTGGCCTTGCTCGCGGCCACTGCATGTTCGTGCGAGCGATAGACCACAAGATCGATGCGATAGACCAGATGACCAGGAACTCGTCCTTCTCTCTGGTCAAGCAGCGTCGGACCGGATGGTGACTTCCGTCATTTTCCGATCACAGTCCGGAAACCTTCGAGACAATCAGGCGTTGCAAAAGGTCGGTCTTTATCGCGGGGCAAAGATGGCACGTTTTCTGACAGCCATTCTGGGGTGGATCATTGCGATCCTGGGCGGCTACTTCGCGGTGGCCGGCGGCATTCTGGCCTGGCTGGGCGGGTCGCTTTACTACGTCATAGCCGGTGTCGCGTTGATTGCGAGCGGCGGCCTGATCGGGCGCGGGGATCGACGCGGGCGGTGGCTCTATATCGCAATCTGGCTCGGTACGATTGCCTGGGCGATCTGGGAAGTGGGGCTGGACGGGCTTCAGTTGATTCCGCGGGTCGTTGCGCCAACGGTACTTCTCATCCTTGTTTTACTGACCGGGGCTCGCAGACACTCGTTCCCAATCCGTTCAGTCGCAAATCCCGTCATTACAGCCGCGTTCCTTCTTCTGGTCGCGGGCACGATTTTCACCTTCAGCCACGGCGCGAGCGCACAAAGAGACCAGGAAGCCAGCGCAGCCCTGCCACTATCCGGTCAATCGTTTAGGAACGAGGCCGAGAATGACTGGCAGGCCTATGGCGGCACTCTCGCCGGCCGCCGATATTCCACTCTCGCCGACATCACGCCCGCCAATGTGGATCAGTTGAAGCTTGTCTGGACACAGCGCACCGGCGACCTGCCGGACGTCGCCGAAGCAAAGCAGCATAAGCGGGAATATCATTCCGAAGCGACCCCGATCCATATTGGCAATATGCTCTATACCTGCACGCCGCATTCCTTCGTGCAGGCGATCGACGCGACGACCGGGCAGACGCGCTGGACCTGGCGCGAACAGGCAACGCGCGAAGGAAACAGCTATCTCGTATGCCGGGGTGTCGCATATTTTGAAGCCCCGGCAGGAACGCCCTGCCGTCACCGTATTTTTGCGCCAACCTTCAACGCCCGAGTGGTCGCACTGGATGCCGAGACCGGCCAGTTGTGTCAGGGCTTTGGCGAGAATGGCAGCATCGACCTGCACGCGAACATGGGCGTATCGCACGCGGCGGACCAGATCAGCACCTCACCGCCCATGGTGGTGAACAACCGTCTCATCATCGGCGAACGGATTACCGACAATGTCAATCGCGACATCCCCAGCGGTGTGGTGCGTGCCTATGATCCCGTCTCGGGCCGTCCGGTCTGGGCCTGGGATGTAGGCCGCTCGGCCGACGCGATCGCGCCGCTGGGCGGGGACGAAGTGTATACGCGCGGGACGCCCAATGTCTGGGGCGCGATCACGGCGGATGCGGCCAATGGCGTCGTCTATCTCGGCACAGGAAACGCCTCGCCCGACTACTGGATCGGCTACCGCAGGCCGTTCGACGACCGGTTCGGCACCTCGATCGTTGCGCTCGACGTAGCGACGGGCAAGCTGCGCTGGAGTCGCCAGCTCGTGCATCGCGACATGTGGGACATGGATCTCGCCATCGGACCATCGCTGTTCGACTATCGTGGCGCTGACGGTCGTACCATCCCGGCGCTCATCCAGACCACGAAAATGGGTCAGGTCTATTTCCTCAACCGCCTGACCGGTGAACCGATCGCCCCGATCGTCGAGCGCCCGGTGCGGCAGGATGGCGCGACGCCCGGGGTGCATGTATCGCCGACCCAGCCTTTTTCTGTCGGGATGCCGTCTTTCACCCCGCCGGCGCCGGACGAGAAATCCACCTGGGGAGCGACCCCGATCGACCAGCTGATGTGCCGGATCGATATTCGCAGGGCGCATGGTACCGGCGCCTATCAGCCGATGGGACTGGAACCCATAATCGGCCATCCGGCATTTGATGGCGTCACCGACTGGGGTGGAGCTGCGGTCGATCCGGCAAGCGGCATCATGACGGTCAACACCATGGAGATGCCGTTCAAGCTCTGGTTGATGCGGCGCGACGATCCGCGCACGAAAGCGCTGATCGAGCAAAAGAAGGGCGGTGAGAACGCCAGACAGGCGCAGCTTCAGACGCAGTACAACACACCCTACACCGCCGTCGTGAAAGCCTGGATCGGTATCTTCGGCGCGCCCTGCAACGCGCCGCCCTGGGGCCATCTGACTGCCATCGACCTCAAAACACGCAAGGTCCTCTGGCGCGAGGTGCTGGGCACGGCACGCGACACCGGTCTTTTCGGCTCGCGCCTTGGCGTGCCGCTCAAGACGGGCGTGCCGAACCTGGGCGGCTCGATCATCACGGCGGGTGGCCTCGTTTTCATTGGCGCGACGACCGATCAGTATCTGCGCGCCTTCGACCTGCGGACCGGCAAGGTCCTGTGGAAGGCCCGCCTGCCGGCAGGCGCGCAAGCTACACCCATGACCTACCGCGGACGCGATGGGAGGCAATATGTCGTCATCACCGCAGGCGGCCATGGCGCGCTGGGAACGCGCTACGGCGACTATACGATGGCCTTCGCATTGCCCCCAAGATCCGAGTAGCGGTTCGTTCACGACGTCTCGTGCCTTGCAGGCTGCGGGCCGCTCTGGTGCTGCCGAGGCGGCACGGCGAGGCTGCGGGTGCGATCCCGATGCTCCAGCATGTTGCGTGAGCAATCCTGCAGGCGGTGCCTGCCGGGTGGATAGAGCGCATCGATAAAGCGGTCGCCGCCGGTTCTCCTTTTCCCGGCGATGTCAGCGGTTTCCAGATGACACGGCGCGGCGCCTGACCCGCCTTGGCGAAGATGGCGGGAGCTTCTATCTTCCGGTCATGGAAAGGAGACGAACGTGAAGGCAGTCCATAATAACATCGACGGGCCCTATGTGATCGAGGAAGATATCGCGCTTTACGGCACCATTACCGGTGGCGCCACGCTTGCCGGCGGCCGGCGCTTCATTCTCCGCGGCACGATTGTGGGTGATCTCACGGTCGAGAAAGGCGCGCACGCGATCCTGCATGGCACGGTCGCCGGACGGGTCTATAATGATGGCGGGCGCGTCGAACTGTTCGGCATGGCCGATGCCGTCGCCAACAGTTCGGGCGACGCGATAACGATCATCGATCCCGCTGCCCATGTCATGGGTCGACGATAGCTCTTTTCCAAGCGTCCCACCGCAAATCTGGAACACCCGCCGGCCAGGGCCAGAAAGCGCTTTTGCGCTTTTGTCGTCGGTCCACCCCATACGAGGCACCGTGGGTCCAATGTTTGGTTGGATTCCTGCGAACGATAGGAAACGCTCAGCCCTTGCCTTGATGGAGAGCGAAATGAAGCCCAACATATCGATCATGCAAGCCACGGCCTTGTGCCTTTTTTCATTGCTTGGGAGCAGCATGCAGGCATCGGCGCAAGAGGCGTCGCCGCCGTCAACAACGCCGGCGACGCCAGAAGCTCCGACACCGGCTGCCACATTTAGCGATGTGGAGCTGGAGCAATATGTGAGAGCCGCGTTGGCTGTGCAGCAAATCCAGCAGGATAGCGCCACGCCCGATGCCGACAAGCAGACGAAGATGGCGGCCGCTGTGCAACAGGCGGGACTGACCCCTGAGAAGTTCAACGAGATCGCGACGGCGTCACAATCCGATCCCGCGTTGCAGCAGCGCCTCCAGGCCATCGCCGGGAAGCTTCAAGGCGCAACGCCGCCACAGCAATAGGCCGGGTTCGCCCTGTCCGGCGGCGCCTCATACTTGCCAGTGCAATCGGAAGTGCCGCTGATAGCCTCAGTGCAATGGAGGGTCCGGTGCGATTTCCCTCGCCGCTATGCTGGTTCAATCGGCATGTTCCCCATCGCCCGCAGGTCCGTTGGGATGGCCTCGACTATGCAGGCACATGCCGCCATTGTCGGGCGCGGATCCGCCAAAAATCCCATCGCCGATGGCTGCTGGATTGGAAGGCAGAAGGATAGCGAGTTTCTGCGCGTTGCAGCGCATCGGTCATACAGCGTCACTATCCCTCGCGTGACAGTTTCTCGCGGCGCTCATGCCTTTCCTGCGCTTCGAGCGTCATCGTGGCGATGGGCCGCGCCTCGAGGCGCCCGAGCGAGATCGGTTCGCCCGTGATCTCGCAATAGCCATATTCGCCCTCGTCGATACGGCGCAGCGCTGCCGCGATCTTGGCGATGAGCTTGCGCTGGCGATCGCGCGTGCGCAATTCGATCGACCAGTCTGTCTCATTCGACGCCCGATCGTTGAGATCGGGTTCTCGCAATTGTTCCATCTGCAGAACATTGAGCGTCGTTTCCGCCTCGCTGAGAATCTGCTTCTTCCAGGCGAGCAGGCGCTGGCGGAAATATTCCAGCTGCCGCGGGTTCATGAACTCCTCCTCGGCCGACGGATGATAATCGGCAGGCAGGTCAATCCAGGCATTTGTCATGACAGCGCCCTTGCCTGCCTGGATGCCTCGTTGATGGCGGTGCGCCGTTCCGTCTCCTCGGCGGACCGGGCCATCTCTTCCCAGCGTTCAGCAGAGCGCTCATGTTGCTGGCACCGCTGTGGCAGGATTTCCTTCTGCGCCGCGACGCGTTCGGCCGCGGCTTGCTGATGGTAGAAGTCGGCTGCGCTCAAGTCTCGATCTCACATTCCAAGGTATCGCCTGGCATGGCGGGGCTCCTATCATGAAATGGCGGAGGCTGCGCCATTTTTGCCAGGATGGCCCGATGAGGCGGGGCATGCGGAGGATAGGGCGAGCCGTACTTCTTTGCGCCCACCCCTTTTTTTCCTGCGCATCAGGCAATGCCGGTCCGGCGAAACGGACGGGATGGCAACTTCGATTGTTTCTTCCAGCCAAATACCTATCATCGACACGAAGCAAATATTGTCATGACTTCCCAAAGAGAAGTTACTGGACCGGAACGATCTGTGTAACTGCGACGGGATAGTGAGATGGCTGATGCGAAGCGGAAAACCGAACGAGGACCATGGTGCAAACCGGCGTCATTTGGGAAGGCCCCAGGCAGGATGTTTCAATTCTCGCGCTGGAGGCCTGGCACGTCATATCTCCCCGCACGCGCAACTGCCTTGGCCATCTCGACATGCCGGGCGATTCCACATCGACCGTGGCGGGGGTCACGATCGAACGGATGCACCTCAGCGACTGCGAGATTGCCGCCGCGATGGACCGCTATGGCTGGCGCTTCCGTCAGCGGTGGAGTGGAAGAGCCGAACCATCGGCGCTCGAACTCCTGGGGGCTTCGCTTTCCCGTCATCTTCAGAAGATTACCCGGGCCGCCAGGACGCGCTCGGAACGATTTGTGGTTGGCGAAACGATGCTTCGGCTGCACGAGGTGGAAGGTCTGAGCGGATCGGAAATCGGCAAGCGCTTCGGAATGAGCGGGGCCGCGGTGCATGCCACCATCCAGAAAACCCGTCGAACCCTCGAACTTCGTGCGCGCTTTCCACTGCCGCCCCCTCCGGCAACCTCATAGCCGAACGCTCCAGAGGTATGAGCCGATGATAATCGGTGCCATGCGTGCGGGCCGCCGTGGCCGACTCGTGTCCGCTCCCATCGAGATTGGTCGCTCGGAAGGATCATGCTATTCATTGGGGCAAGGAGACCGAGATGATCCGTGCTGCCCTTTATGCCCGCTACTCCGACGACAAGCAGAGCCCCGCTTCCATCGAAGATCAATTCCTGATCTGCCGCGAACAGGCGGACCGTGAAGGCTGGCGTATCGTAGACAGCTACAAGGATGCGGCGATCTCGGGCGCCAGCGTTATCCTGCGACCGGGTATCCAGGCGCTTTTGCAGGACGCGCAGATGGGACGTTTCGACGTCCTTCTTGCCGAAGCACTTGATCGCGTCTCCCGCGATCAGGCCGACGTCGCAACGCTCTACAAGAATCTCCAGTTCGCCGGCGTGAAGATCGTTACCCTGGCTGAAGGCGAAGTGTCGGAACTTCATGTCGGGCTCAAGGGCACGATGAACGCGCTGTTCCTCAAGGATCTTGCCAAGAAGACCCATCGTGGCCTGCGGGGTCGGGTCGAGAAGGGCAAGTCGGGCGGCGGCCTGTGCTATGGTTATGACGTCGTGCGCCGCTTTTCCAGTGAGGGCGAGGCGGTCCATGGCGAACGCAGTATCAATGCCGCCGAAGCCGAGGTCGTCCGGCAGGTTTTCCGGCAGTTCGCCAATGGGCTCAGCCCCCAGGCGATTGCCCGGCGTCTCAACGATGCGGGTGTCGCGGCTCCTACCGGCAAACTGTGGACGTCAACCACGATCCGGGGTCACGCCAAGCGTGGCACGGGGTTGCTCAACAACGAACTCTATATCGGCAAGCTGGTCTGGAACCGCCTTCGCTATCTCAAGAATCCGCAGACCGGCAAACGCGTCTCGCGCATCAATCCGCAGTCGGAATGGATCGTCACCGAGGTACCCGATTTGCGGATCCTGGATGATGAACTCTGGCAGGCCGCAAAAGCGCGACAGGACGATATCGCGGTCCAATATGCCGGCGTCATCGAAGCGACGCGCTCGGCCCATAATGCCATGAACCGCACCCATCGCCCCAGGAGCCTGCTGTCCGGTCTCGTTCACTGCGGCTGCTGCGGCGGGTCTTATACCCTTCGCGGGCAGGGGCGGTTTGCCTGTTCGAACCATATCGACACGAGAAGCTGTTCCAACGGGCATAGCATCGCGCGCGACAAGCTGGAGGCGCGGGTACTCGAAGGGCTGCGCGACCGGCTGATGAGCCCGGAAATCGCCGCGGAAGCCATTCGCGCCTATGTCGAGGAGAGCAATCGCCTCAACCATGCACGCCGTGCCTCCCAGAGCGCGGATCGGCAGGAACTGGAGAAGGTCCTCAAGGCGATAAAAAGCCTGGTCACGCTCGCGACGGAAGGCAAGGGAACGCGTGCGCTTGTCGATCAGCTGCTCGAACTGGAAGCACAGGAAGACGCCATCCGCGCCCGCCTCGCTGCGGCGCCCGCCGATGTCCCGGATATCCATCCGAACATCTCGGAGATTTATCGCCGCAAGGTCGAGCGGTTCGCCGAAGCCCTGGCGCATCCAGAGGAGCGGCAGGAAGCGGCCGACGCCTTGCGCGGACTCATCGAGCGCATCGTCCTGACGCCCGGCGCCAGGCGGGGCGAAGTCAACGCCATGCTCCACGGCGAGTTCGGCACCATCCTCGAATGGCTGGATCGACGCAATTCCGCCAATGCCGACAGCCCCCCCGATGCTTTCGCATCAGGGGGGTCCGGTATGTCGGTTTCTGTGGTTGCGGGAGTAGGATTTGAACCTACGACCTTCAGGTTATGAGCCTGACGAGCTACCGGGCTGCTCCATCCCGCGCCAAGATGGTGGACCTTGAAGGTCCGGAACGCAAAAAAGGCGGCCGCGTATGTGGCCGCCTTTTGAGACTGTGAATGGGTTTTTACCTTCATATGCGCCGGCTTCAATGCCTGGCGACGCCCTACTCTTCCAGTGCTTGAGCAATAGTACCATCGGCGCAGTCAGGTTTCACGGCCGAGTTCGGGATGGGATCGGGTGGGTCACTGACGCTATGGTCACCAAGCAATGAAGCAGGCGCATATGTGGGTTTTAATCGATGATCCGTGCATGTCGTGTTGGTATCTGGGCTGGCTTAATCACCGTCATCGCCGGCAGCTTTCCAGAGCTGTCGTTGATGGTGGGACTCTTAAGCGCGAAAAGAGCAATTAGGACTGGTTAGCTCCACGCATTACTGCGCTTCCACATCCAGCCTATCAACGTCGTGGTCTACGACGGCTCGATGAAATCTTATCTTGAGGGAGGCTTCCCGCTTAGATGCTTTCAGCGGTTATCCCGTCCATACATAGCTACCCTGCTGCGCCGTTGGCACGACGACAGGTACACCAGAGGTATGTTCAACCCGGTCCTCTCGTACTAGGGTCAACTCCTCTCAAATTTCGACGCCCACGGCAGATAGGGACCAAACTGTCTCGCGACGTTCTGAACCCAGCTCACGT
>Ga0209066_10005069_pt1 | contig 14075 bp, 14 predicted proteins | sample All_14_2_FD_187198 | JGI IMG/M metagenome (GOLD analysis project Ga0209066, IMG submission 187198) | Freshwater microbial communities in response to fracking from Pennsylvania, USA - Allegheny Zone_MetaG_DW_15 (SPAdes) (version 2) ...
CATCAGCACCTTCGCCAGCGAAATCGCCCCCCGCAGGTCCGGCTCCGCCGCCCTCGCACTCGCCCCCTCAAACCAGGCCGAATGGGAAGAATTCTGATGAATCCGATCCGATCTATCACCTTGCCTGAACGCATGGACGCTTCGACGCTTTCGGACATCCAGGTCGAGATCCTCGGTTGCCGAGGCGACGACCTGGATCTTGACGCGTCGAAGACCGGACGTTTCGGCGGGCTCGCCCTTCAGTTGATCCTGGCTGCATTCAGGACCTGGCGATCGGACGGGTTTCGTCTGCGCCTGCTCGATCCTTCCCCAGCGGTATGCGACGCGTTCGACGCGCTCGGATGCAAGTCCCACCTAGAACTCAGCGAGACTGCAGCATGAAGACCATCCTGACCGTCGATGACTCGCGAACCATGCGTGACATGCTTCGTCTGGTTCTCGTCGATGCAAACTTCACCGTCGTCCAGGCGATCGACGGTGTTCACGGGCTCGAAGTCCTTGAGCAGAGCGAGCCGGACGTGATCATTACAGACATCAACATGCCCAACCTGGATGGATTTGGCTTCATCGAGGAGGTGCGTCGAACCGCTCGGCATGGTTCCACACCGATTCTGGTCCTTTCAACCGAGGGCGACACAGAGAAGAAGCAACGCGCGCGCCACGCCGGTGCCACGGGCTGGATCGTCAAGCCGTTCGACCCGGTCAAACTGGTGGACGCCGTCCGCCGCGTTGCTGCCTGATCGCCGTCATGGACCCGATGGAAGCCATCAAGGCGACCTTCTTCCAGGAATGCGACGAGTTGCTCGCCGATCTGGAAGCCGGTCTGCTGACGCTGGAAAGCGGCGAAGGTGACCCCGATACGGTCAATGCCGTGTTCCGGGCTGTTCACTCCGTCAAAGGGGGAGCCGGGGCCTTCGCGCTCGAAGGTCTGGTCCGTTTCGCCCATGTCTTTGAGACCACGCTCGATGCCCTGCGCAATGGCGAGTTGGCCCCGACCGCCGAGGTCGTCCGACCCTTGCTGCGCGCGGCCGACCGCCTGGCCGATCACGTCATGTCGGCAAAGCAGGGACTTGAGGCCGACCCGACCGCTGATGCGCCCGTCATCGCTGAACTCCAGGCACTGATCGGCACGGAAGCGGACGGCGACCCGGGCCTGGATGACGAATTGACGTTCGACTTCAAGCCGATGGTTTTGTCGCTGGATCAGGATGAATCCGCCCCTTCAATGGACGGCCCCGCCTGGCGCATCCGGTTCTCGCCTCTCGCCCGGATGTACAAGAATGCGAACGAGCCCCTTCTGCTTGTGAGGGAACTCGCCCGTCTCGGCAGCGTCGCGATCGAGGTCGATCTGGACCGTTTGCCAGGCCTTGAAGATCTGGACCCTCTCGAGCCCTGCCTTGACTGGACGGTGATCCTGAGCGGCACCGACATCGCGGAGGCTGCCGTCAGAGAGGTTTTCGAGTTCGTCGAGGGCGATTGCGACCTGACACTCACAGACCTTGCCGAGGACCAGGCGTCGACGACCGAAGTCCCCATCGAGGCCGAAATGTCCTTTGAAGAGATCATGGCGCTGGCGACCCGTGCCGATCTTTCCGTGGCGCCGGTGGCGATCGTGACCGAATCCCCGGACGAAGCCTTGCCGGCCCCCGGAGCGGCAATGCCTGCAGCAAACGCTATCCACCCGGATGAGGCCGCGTCTCGCGGCACGACGTCCGATGCCCCGGCCCAGACCACAATTCGCGTCGATCTGGAAAGGGTGGACCGCCTGATCGACCTTGTCGGCGAACTGGTCATCAACCAGGCGATGCTGAACCAGCAGGTCATGGAATCCGGCGTGGCCCGGTCCTCCAATATCGCGCTCGGCCTCGAAGACCTCGAAACGATCACGCGCGAGATCCAGGACAGCGTCATGGCGATCCGCGCCCAGCCCGTGAAGTCGGTCTTCCAGCGGATGCCGAGACTGGTTCGCGAAGTCGCGGCGATGACGGGTAAACAGGTCCGTCTGGTGACGGAAGGCGAGGGGACAGAAGTCGACAAGACGGTGATCGAACGTCTTTCCGATCCCCTGACCCACATGATCCGCAATGCCATCGATCATGGCCTCGAAACGCCCGAAGCCCGGATCAAGGCGGGGAAGCCCGCCGAGGGCATCATTCGCCTGTCGGCACAGCACCGGTCTGGCCGGGTCGTCATCGTCGTTTCGGACGACGGTCGCGGTATCAATCGCGAACGCGTGCGCACCATTGCCGTGGAACGCAAGCTGATCGAGGCGGATGCCACCCTGACCGACGAGGAGATCGACAATCTCATCTTTGCGCCGGGATTCTCGACGGCCGATACCGTCTCCGACATCTCTGGGCGCGGCGTCGGTATGGACGTTGTCAAACGGTCGATCCAGGCGCTGGGCGGACGTATCACAATCCTGTCTCGACCAGGCGAAGGCTCGACCTTCACGCTAAGCCTGCCTCTGACCCTGGCCGTTCTCGATGGCATGGTCGTTACCGTGGGCGAACAGACTCTTGTGGTTCCGATCACCGTTATCGTCGAGACGCTCCAGCCCAAGCCTGGCGACATCCGGCAGCTGGGGCCAGGCGGTGCCGTGGTTGCGGTTCGTGGCTCCTATGTCCCCCTGATCGATGTTGGCGGTGCATTGGGCTGGCCCACCGACGCCACGATGGACTCCGGCGTGACCATCCTTGTCGAGAGCGGTCCCGGCGAAATGGCGGCGATGCGTGTCGACGGGATTCTCGGCCAGCGGCAGGTCGTCATCAAGAGCCTGGAACAGAACTACGACCAGGTCGATGGCATCGCCGCAGCCACCATCCTGGGTGATGGTCGAGTGGCGCTGATCCTCGACGTCGATGCCCTGATCTCCCGTCGCCGTCGTGCCGCGAGCACCACGATGACCGCTCAACCCCTTGCCCTAGCGAGCTGACCATGGCCGAACCTTCAGACATCCGCCGCGAACTCATTGCCTTCCGCATCGGGGAGCAACGCTTCGGCGTGGATATCCGCACGGTGCGCGAGATCCGGGGCTGGGCCCCGGCGACGCCGCTGCCCCAGGCTCCGGCTTATGTGAAGGGCGTCATCAACCTGCGGGGCACGGTTCTGCCGATCGTGGATCTTGGCGCGCGGCTCGGTCTCGGATCGACCATTCCGACCGAGCGTCACGTCATCATTGTGGCGCGCGTGGGGATGAAGACGGTCGGCCTGATGGTGGAAGCCGTTTCGGACATCCTCACCGTGGCGGAATCCGACATCCAGCCGACGCCTGACGTCGCCTGCGATACGGTCCGGATGTTCGTGCGTGGTCTGATCGCCATGGAGGGCGAGATGATCAGCATGCTGGCGCTGGACAGCCTGCTGCCCGACGCCAACCTTGCGGAGGCGGCATGACGGCACTCGCCCGACGGCAGTCGTCCGAACCGGTCCTCGTTCCGGGCGAGTTCGCCTTCACGGCTTCGGACTTCCGCCGTGTCGCCGACCTTCTGTATCAGGTGTCCGGGATCCATCTGGTCGAGGGCAAGGCCAGCCTGGTCTATTCGCGCCTGGCCAAACGCGTCCGCACCTTGGGTCTTGAGGACTTCGCGGCCTATTGCGACCTGCTGTCCAGTGATCAGGGCGAGGCCGAGCGTATGGCCATGCTCAGCGCCTTGACGACCAACGTGACGCGATTCTTTCGCGAGCCTCACCATTTCGAGCACCTGACGGCCAATGTGCTGCCCGAGCTCATCGACCGGGCCCGATCGGGCGGACGCGTTCGCCTCTGGTCCGCCGGATGTTCGGCAGGCCATGAGCCCTATACGATGGCCATGACCTTGCTGGACGCCATGCCCGATGCGGTCAGGCTCGACGTTCGTATCCTGGCCACCGATATTGACCCGATCATCGTCAGCCGCGCCAGGGCGGGGCGGTACGGAGCCGATGACGTCGAACCCATTTCCCGGGCCCAGAAGGATCGGTACCTGTCCCGCGAAGGTGCGGACTGGATCATTCGACCGGAGGTCATGGGGCTGGTGTCGTTCGGTGATCTCAACCTCCTGGCCCCCTGGCCGATGAAGGGTGCCTTTGACGTGATCTTTTGCCGGAACGTCGCCATCTATTTCGATGACGACACCCAGACCCGCCTCTTTTCGAGGTTCGCAGCGGCGCTCCAGCCGCAAGGTCGTCTCTACATCGGTCACTCGGAACGGGCGTCGGTTCCGGAACTCGAAAATGACGGGCTGACCGTCTACCGTCGGAGGAGCCGATGAGCCCGGTTCGTGTCCTTGTCGTCGATGATTCCGCAACAATGCGGGCCCTCATTCGACGGACCCTTGAACAGGATCCGCAGATCGTCGTCGTGGGCGAGGCTGGTGACCCCCTGGAGGCGCGTGCCGCGATAAAGGCGCTGGAGCCTGACGTCGTCACCCTCGATATCGAGATGCCGAACATGAACGGCATCGAGTTCCTCGAGCGCCTCATGCGGTTGCGGCCGATCCCTGTGATCATGGTGTCCACGCTGACTCAGCGCGGCGCAGAGGCGAGCCTGGCTGCGCTGGAGCGCGGTGCGATCGATTGCGTGGGTAAGCCGATGGGGGGAAGCGGCGAAGGCTTTGCCGACCTGGCTCTGAAGGTCAGGGCGGCAGCCGGTGCCCGTGTGCAGCCGAGCGCGCCCCCCGCTGCGGCCGCCTTGCCAGCGCGCTATGGCGGATCACAGAAGGTCGTTGTCATCGGCGCATCCACCGGCGGGGTCGAGGCCCTGATCCGGGTTATTTCCAGCTTCCCCGACAACTGCCCCGCCACCCTGATTACCCAGCATATGCCGGCCAACTTCACCCCGAGTTTTGCCGACCGCCTGGATCGGCATTGTGCGGCCCGTGTCACCGAGGCCGTCGATGGCGACGAGTTGAAGTCTGGCCACGTCTATCTGGCCCCGGGAGGATTCAGACATCTGACTGTCGCCCCGACGGGGCGTTCGTGCCGACTGCATGACGGTGACCTCGTCAGTGGTCATCGGCCATCGGTCGATGTTCTGTTCCGCTCGGCGGCCGCTGCCCTCGGGGCCCGCGCCGTGGGTGTCATCCTGACCGGCATGGGCCGCGACGGTGCCGAAGGCCTGCTGGCCATGCGCAAGGCCGGTGCCGCCACGATCGGTCAGGACGAGGCCACGTCCGTCGTCTTCGGGATGCCGCGTGTCGCCGACGAACTCGGCGCGGTGCAGCGTCAACTCCCTCTCCATCGTATCGCTGCCGCTGCCCTGGACGCTGCGGCCAACCAACCCGTACGAGGATTCGCCTGATGCCCGCCGCCGCCGACATTCGTGCCCTGGTCGTCGATGATCAGCAAACCATGCGTTCTCTGGTCCGTAACGGCCTCAAGGACATTGGTGTCAACTCGATCGAGGATGCCGCAGATGGCGAGGACGGCCTGCGGATGCTGCTGAGCTATCGGTGCAATCTGGTGATTTCGGACTTTAACATGCCCAAACTGGATGGGTTGGCCTTCCTGCGCGCGGTCCGCGCCACGCCCCAGCTGAAATCGACGGCATTCATCATGCTGACGGGCCGCGCCGACACCGAGTTGCTCAAGCGCGCCCAACAGTTCGGGGTCAACAACTATCTGGTCAAACCGTTCACGGTCGCCACTCTACGGAGCAAGATCGAGGAAGTGTTCGGGGTGCTCACATGAGCCCCCCTCAGGATGTCGGTTCCGAGCCGGATCGGCACCTGGTGCATGTGGTTCAAGGGTCGCACCATGTCACCGGAGATCATGGCGTGGTTCTGTCGACGATCCTCGGTTCCTGTGTCGCGGCCTGCGTCTGGGATCCGGTTGCACGGGTCGGCGGCATGAACCATTTTCTTCTGCCCGAAGCGCCAGACAATGGGGCCGGTGATCGACGCTATGGCGTGCAGGCCATGGAACTTCTGATCAACGGACTGCTTCAACTGGGCGCCCGACGTGAGCGGCTCGAAGCCAAGGTGTTCGGCGGCGCTCGGATGACGGTCGGATTCAGCGATATCGGTGCCAAGAATGCCGAGTTCGTCCGGCGTTTCCTCCGTGACGAGGAAATCCGCCTCGTGGCCGAAAGCCTGGGAGGCGATCAGGCGCGGCGCCTCCACTTCACGCCGACGACGGGCAGGGCGTCACAGCATCTGGTCCGCGATCCTGCCGTCATGGCGCGCGAACGCGTGCTGACTCGTCCCGCTCCGGCTGCCGCAAACAGCACGGGCGATCTGGAGCTGTTTTCATGAAACGGCTGACCGCAAAGGATATCGCCGCCGTTCGGCTTATGGTGGATCTTGAGCGGGAACTCGGCCACATGGCCGAGGTCGGAGAGTCTCTGCATGCGTTGATTGCCAGGATTGCCGAACAGGGATGGGTGGATAGCGCATTCCTCGTCGAGGGCCAGAAACTGGATGGCCTGCTCCAGCACATTGCCGAGATCGCGGTCTTCTGTCGGCGGGTCGGTGAACATACCGAACAGATGGGATTTGGTCGTGAAGCCGTCGCTGCCGCCGCAGAACAGGTTCGGCTGTCCACGGTCGGGGACCGATTGACAGACAAGGTCTGCGAGCCCAGCGCCCCAACCTTCGGGGATTGCGAGCTATGGTAGCGCTGCCCGAAGATTCTGGCGGGAAGATTAATCTGAGGGCGATCAAGGCGCTGTGCGTGGATTCAAACGCCCAGGGTCTGGAGATCCTGAGCCAGACTCTGCTGGGCTTTGGCGTGGAAAAGATCTCAAGGGCGACAACGGGCGAGGAGGCCAAGTCCATCCTGTCCAAACAGACCGTCGATCTGATGCTCAGCGACTCCATCCTGAGCGACATGTCCGGCTTCGACCTGGTGCGATGGCTTCGGGCGGCCAATCTGGAACCAAACCGGTATGCGCCCGTGATCACGGTGACCGGCCACACCCAGCAATCCCAGATCCTGAGCGCGCGGGATTGTGGGGCTCATTTCGTCGTGGCCAAGCCGATGACGCCCACGATTCTGATGGAACGCATTCTTTGGGTCGCGCGCGGCGGCCGGATGTTCGTAGAGGCCGAGACCTTCATTGGTCCCGACCGGCGATTCAAGCACCACGGCGTTCCTGACACGGGCGGTCGGCGGCGCGAGGATCTTTCCGACGCTATCGGCGAAGCGACCCAGCCCAACCTCAGCCAGGAAGAGATTAACGACGTGGTCAAGCCGCAGAGGGCATCGCTTTGAGCGTTCGGTATCGCATGGTGAAGACCGCGCTGGAGGCCCAGTGCCGACTGCCTGGCGGAAAGCGGATCGCTTCGGCGATCATCGATGCGCGCAAAAAACTCCAGGCCCTGGGCCCGGAGACGCTCAGGCTCATCGACGCGGGCCTCCTGGAAATCGCCTCACTCGTCGATACGCCCGGCCAGACCAGGCCGGCAGATATCGACCTGATCCGGATCAATGTCCTGGCCGACGAACTGGTCGGCTACTGTTCGACGGTGACCCTCCCGGGTCTGGATACAGCCTTCGTTCGCCTGAGCCAGCTTTCGTATGCCGTCCTGCACACGACCTACTGGAGAAACGGCACCTTCGCTCCGACCTTGGTCGTCCTGAACATGGCGCGCCACCAGACCCTTCCGCTTGAGGATCTTCAGAAGCTGTTTGGCGGCATCGACGAGTGCACGCAAAAATATATGTCGCAGCGTTCGGAGCCGGGCGACGGTCCCGGGATTGACGGCGTCGACCTGACCGGCATCGAGCTCGGTCGCGCACATTGAACCGAACGCTCGTGAGGGTGTCGGATACCTGGCCCTTTTCCGGAACCGATCCGGATCGAATGATGTCCGACCCTGCTGAATACAGCTTGCCCCCAGTTCGACATTCCTGAACGGCAGCGACGCTGCAGGCGATCTCTGCGACGGGGTCGGCGAAACGGTCCGTGCCTATGCGGCGATCCTCGACGTTGACCGGTTTGTCTTTGCTGCGTTCGCGCCGCGGCGGGAAACATTGCCAAGCTGGAACCGTGACACCAGGGCGGCCAGTTGGGCAGCATCGTTGGTCAGGTTCTGGCAGGCGGCGGTGGACTGCTCGACCATGGCGGCATTTTGCTGGGTCACCTGGTCCATCTGATTGACCGCCAGATTGACCTCTTCCATCGCCGTGGCCTGTTCACGGGTAGATGCCGTGATCTGGCTCATGATGCCCGAAATGTCGCTGACGCGAGATGCGATCGCTTCCAGGGCGATACCGGTTTTCCCGACCAGGACCACACCATTCTGAACCTGGGATCGGCTGGTCGAGATCAGGGTCTTGATCTCCTTGGCCGCCTCGGCCGAGCGCTGGGCCAGGGCCCGCACCTCCGAGGCCACCACGGCGAACCCGCGACCGGCGTCACCGGCCCGCGCGGCCTCGACCCCGGCGTTCAGCGCCAGAAGATTGGTCTGGAAGGCGATCTCGTCGATCACCCCGATGATCTGGCTGATCTGTTCGGACGATGCCTCGATGTCGCTCATGGCCTCGACGGCATTGGTGATGATCGGGCGACTTTGGTCGGCCTCGACCTGGGCGCGGGCCATGACGGCGGAGGCCTCGTCGGCACCGCGCGCCGCGCGACGAACGGTGGCGGTAATTTCTTCGAGGGCTGCTGCGGTCTGCTCCAGCGTGGCAGCCTGCCGCTCTGTCCTGCGCGACAGGTCATCGGCGGCCTGACTGATCTCGCCGGCTTCCGAACTGATGGCTCCGGCATTCGCGTCGATCACCGTCATGTCGGCCTGCAGGGCGTCCATGGCTGAGTTGAAATCGTCCTGCAGCTTGGCATAGCTTCCCGGGAACCGGCCCGGAATGCGGTACGTCATATCTCCTCGAGCCAGGGCGCTGAGGCCCTCCGCCGTCTTTTCCACCACCAGAGCCTGTTCGCGTGCGACCGCCAGGTCTCGTTCCATCGTTTCGGCGGCCAGCCGGTCAGCGGCGGTACGAGAGACCTCGAGCGCAGCAGCGGAATCAAGGGCCTGCCCCGTCGCCCGTTCGGCAGCTTCGCGTGATGACTCGGCCTGCGTGGCCGCATCGACGGCCTTTGCCGTGGCGGCCTCGGCCGCAGCCTGACTTCGGGCGTTGGCCGCAAACATAGCGGTGACGCTGGCGGCGCTCCAGGCCAGCACGGCAGCTTCAACGATCAGGATGACGGCATGAAAGACGACGCGCAGCAGATCTGCAGAGCCCGGGAACACCAGGTCAGGCAGTACGAAGCTCAGCACCAGGTGATGCACGGCGACGGTGGCGGCCCCGCCGAAGATCGCGCGCCAGTCGCAATAGATCACGACCACGGCCAGTGCGGCAAAATAGGCCATGTGCATGTCGATCTGCAGAGAATTGCCGGACAGGCCGGCAACCAGGGTCGAGACCTGGGCCATCAGGAGAATCGACGAGAGCATCCGCCCGATTCCCCGAGCGCCTGCCGACAGCAGGACCCCCGTCTGGATCATGGCCAGAGCCGCGCCCGGAGCGAGGCTGGTGAGAAGGTCGGATTTCAGGAGGAGCGCCTGGACGAGTGCGGCACCGACCAGAACCCATACCAGTACGAGGATGACGACGCCGCCGACGGCCCGCTGGTGGGCAAGGTCACGAGTCTGGAGGATCATGAGCGGGCTCCTGCATCCTGTCCGCAATCGGCAATCCTGGGGTCCAGGATCATCCAGGCACCTGCGGTACGCAGACGCTGCTCAAGACCGGAGCCGCCATAGACCACTACGACCGTTGCGAGCCTTCCTTCTGATGTCACCGCATCCATCGGGTCGATCGCAGATCGCACTCTGTCCCCGGTCCACCACGGCGGAAAGACTGCTGCCACGGCAAATGGCTGGACGGGGCGCGCCGCTATGGCCAGGGCGGGTGCGGCGGTTGCGGCAATCATGCCGATCAGGGCCGCAAGGTGCAGAAGGAGCTTTGCCGTTCGGGATTTCATCGAGGTCTCACGCGGGATTCACCTACGCAATAAAGAGCCCGATCACGGTAAAAACCGTTAACACCGATCAGCAAATGCCTCGGATAGTTAATAGTACCTAGGCCCCTGAACCTGCGAACGGGCAGGTTTGACGCGGTTCGAGATGTTCGTGTCTTTCCAGAACGCGTACGCGTGATGTTCAAAAGGGGATGTTGCCCGCATCCAGCCCGTTCGACTAGGCCAGGGCCCCATGGCAGTGCTTGAATTTTCGGCCTGATCCACACGGACAGTCGGCGTTGCGAGACGTCCGTTCCCAGCCGACCGGAAGCAGTTCGACCGGGAATCTCGAACGGTCGTCGCCGGTGAACTGCTGCTCGGGGTTCTGCGCAGCGGCAAATCCCATCTCGTTCTCGCCGGTGCCGGGGTTGAGATGGATCTCCTGGAAGACGGGCATCTCCATTTCCGGAGGCGCCTGAAAGCGGAACTCCACCGTCATCAGCCAGCGCGTCACGTTGTGACGCAGGTCGTGCAGCAGGGCCTCGAACAGCGAGAAGGCCTCGGTCTTGTATTCGTTCAGGGGATCGCGCTGGCCATAGCCCCGCAGACCGATGACACCGCGCAGGTGGTCCAGGTGGACCAGGTGTTCGCGCCAGCTCATGTCGATCTGCTGCATCAGGAACTGTTTCTCCAGCCCCCGCGTCTGGCCCTCGCCGATCATTTCCAGGCGTTCAGCGGCGCGAGCGTCGGCGGCGGCCTGAAGCCGTTCCTCGACCTCCTCGTTGGACACGCCTTCCTCGGCGGCCCAGTCGTGCAGGGGCAGGTCGAGGCCCAAGGTGGACTTCACCTTCTCGTCCAGCCCGTCGATGTCCCACTGTTCGGCATAGGCCTTGGGCGGCATGAATCTATCGACCAGATCCGTCACCACGTCCCTGCGGAACTCGCCGACCAGTTCGGACAGATCGGTCGAGTCCATGAACTCCTGGCGCTGCTCGAACACCGCCTTGCGCTGGTCGTTGACGACGTCGTCGTATTTCAACAGGTTCTTGCGGATATCGTAGTTGCGGGTCTCGACCCGCTTCTGCGCGGTCTCTACGGCCCGGTTCAGCCAGGGGTGGGAGATCGCTTCGCCCTCGGCCACGCCAAAGCTGCGCATGATGGCGTCAAGTCGGTCTCCCGCGAAGATTCGCAGCAGGTCGTCCTCGCAGCACAGGAAGAATTTCGATGTGCCGGGGTCGCCCTGACGACCCGTCCGGCCTCGCAGCTGGTTGTCGATGCGGCGGCTTTCGTGGCGTTCTGTTCCCAGGACGAACAGGCCTCCGGCCTCGAGCGCGATCTGTTTCTGGACGGCGATGTCGGCCTTGAGACGGACCTCTTCCGCCTTTTCCTCTTCGGGAGAGACGGGGATGCCCAGGTTGCGCTGATCGACGCGGAACTTCTCCAGCCGCATTTCCAGATTGCCGCCGAGCTGGATGTCAGTCCCCCGCCCGGCCATGTTGGTGGCAATGGTCACAGCTCCCGGGAGGCCCGCATCGGCGACGATAAAGGCTTCCTGCTCATGCTGGCGGGCGTTCAGGACCGAGTGCGGAATGCCCTTGAATTTCGTTTCCCAAATGATGTCGTAAGCATTGTCGCCGATTTTCTCGGCCTCCTTGGCCTTGCCGGCGAACTCTGGTTTCAGGCTGCGCGAGACCTCCACCTTGTGCTCGTAAGCGTCCAGCAATCGCGACAGGGTCTCGGACTTCTCGATGGAAACCGTTCCGACCAGGATCGGCTGACCGCGTTCGCGGCAGTCGGCGATCTGCTTGCAGATGGCCTCGTTTTTCTCGCGCTCGGTCCGATATACCTCGTCATCATAGTCAATGCGCTGAACGGGCCGATTGGTCGGGACCTCCAGCACCTCCATCTTGTAGATGTCGCCGAACTCCTGGGCCTCCGTTGCGGCCGTGCCGGTCATGCCCGACAGCTTTTCGTAGAGACGGAAATAGTTCTGGATCGTCACCGAGGCCAGGGTCTGGTTCTCGGGCATGATCTGCACGCCCTCCTTGGCCTCGATGGCCTGGTGCAGACCCTCCGACAGGCGACGCCCGGTCATCATCCGGCCCGTGAATTCGTCGATCAGGACGATCTCGCCTGCCTTGATGATATAGTCCTTGTCCTTGGTATAAAGGGTGTTGGCGCGCAGGGCCTGGTTGATGTGATGGACCAGGCTGATGTTGGCGGCGTCGTACAGACCCGTCGTATCCTCGGCGAAATGGCCGCCGCCTTCCAGAATCTGCTCGATCTTTTCCGAACCCTCCTCGGTCAGCAGGGCCTGTTTCTGCTTTTCGTCAAGGTCGAAGGTGGTCGGGTCCTTGACCAGCTCCTTCACGATACCGTCGAGGATCTTGTACAGGTCCGACCGGTCCTCGGTCGGTCCCGAGATGATCAGGGGGGTCCGCGCCTCGTCGATCAGGATCGAATCGACCTCGTCCACGATCGCGAAATTATGCGGACGCTGCACCATCTCGGCCCGGTCGTAGACCAGGTTGTCCCTCAGATAGTCGAAGCCGAACTCGTTGTTGGTGCCATAGGTGATGTCGGCAGCATAGGCCGCCTGGCGCTGTCCCGACGACAGGCCGTTGACGATGACGCCGACTTCCAGCCCCAGGAAGCGATAGACCCGGCCCATCCATTCGGCATCGCGGCGGGCCAGATAGTCGTTGACGGTGATGACGTGGACGCCCTTGCCCTCGAGCGCGTTCAGATACACCGGGGCCACGGCGACCAGGGTCTTGCCCTCGCCGGTGCGCATCTCGGCGATGCCGCCCTCGTTCAGGATCATGCCGCCGGCCAGCTGCACGTCGTACTGGCGCTGGCCCAGCACCCGCTTTGACGCTTCGCGCGCGACGGCGAAGGCCTCGTTCAGGATCTTGTCGGGCGTCTCGCCGCCCGCCAGCCGGTCCTTGAACGTCTGCGTCATCATCCGCAATTCGTCATCGGACAGTCCCGCAAACCGGGGCTCCAGGGCGGTGATCTTGTCGACGCGGGTCAGGAAGTCCTTGACCTTGCGGTCATTGGAGGAGCCGAACAGTTTCTTGGCAAAGCCGAGCATACGGTATCCGAAGGCGGTCGAGCGTCTGAAGGCTCTGAAACAGGTCCCGGTGATTCTCCGGGAAGAAGCGGTTTTCGCGCCGCTCGCGAGGTCAGGACCACCGGCGGCCCGGTTCGCCTGAAACAAGGCGCTTTCGCGGGGCCGCGCGAACGATCGAAAACCCCTCGACTTGGGCGCAGGCGGGACTTAAGCACCGACCCTACCCCTGTCAACGCGAGGGCCTTTGTGGTCCGGGACGGAGTTGTTCCCCTTGTCCCTTTTTCAGACACGGCGTCTTTCGCGCAACCCTCTGATGATTGCTGTTCTGACGGCGGTTCTGGCGGTTTCGGCCTGCGGTCGCGGCGGCGGGGACGACAGTCCTCCTGAGCCTGGCGATCGGGCCGTGGCGCGACTGCAGGACCAGACGATCTGGGCCTCGGACGTCAAGCGCGAGGCGGTGGCCCAGGGACTGGTAGGGGAGGGCGAACCGCTGGACGTCACCTCGGACCTGTTTCGCCGGGTGCTGGACGAAGTCATCGACCAGAAACTGCTGGCTGCCGAGGCCGAACGGCGCGGCCTCGACAACTCCGCACTGGCCCAGCGTCGGTTGAAGGCCACACAGGAACGGATCCTGGGTGACATGCTGGTCGAGAACGAGGTCAATGGCAGGATCAACGATCAATCGGTCCAGACCCTCTATCAGGAACAGCTGCGCCTGGCCCGAACCTCCGAGGAAATCCGTGTCCGCCTGATTCTGTCGCGGACCAGACCCGAGGCCGATGCGGTGCTCGGCATCCTGGCTCAAGGCGCTCAATTCGGCGCGGTAGCCCAGGAACGGTCGGTGGACGAGGCGACACGGTTCTCGGGCGGCGACCTGGGATATTCCACAATCGATGTCATGCCCCAGGCCTATGCCAGCGCCCTGAGAGACGCGCCGGCCGGATCGACTGTCGGCCCGTTCCAGACCGAAGGGGGCTGGGCCGTGTTGCGGGTCGAGGATCGCAGGAAGGAAAGCCCGCCGACGCTGGAACAGGCGCGGCCACAGATCGTCCGCTATCTGACCTATGAGGGCGTGCGCCAATTGCTGGAGCAGTTGCGCGGTCGGGCCAAGGTGGACAT
>Ga0209066_10005071_pt1 | contig 14074 bp, 16 predicted proteins | sample All_14_2_FD_187198 | JGI IMG/M metagenome (GOLD analysis project Ga0209066, IMG submission 187198) | Freshwater microbial communities in response to fracking from Pennsylvania, USA - Allegheny Zone_MetaG_DW_15 (SPAdes) (version 2) ...
ATGCCCGCGTGGTCCGTGCCCGGCAGCCACAGGGCGGCCTTGCCGCGCATGCGGTGGAAACGGGTCAGCACGTCCTGCAGGGTGTTGTTCAGCGCGTGGCCGATGTGCAGCGAGCCCGTCACGTTCGGCGGCGGGATGACGATCACGAACGACTCGGCGTTCGGGTCCTCGCTCGGCCTGAAGGCCCCGGAGGCCTCCCAGGCGGCGTACAGGCGGGGTTCGACGGCTTTGGGATCGAAGGTCTTGTCAAGCATGGCGGTGCGGGTATGCCATCTGCGGCCGCCGCGTGAAACCGGGCGGCCTGGATTCAGGAACGATTTGAACGGAAAAAGGCGGCCGCAACAGCGACCGCCCTTTCAGGTTTCGAGGTCCGTGCGCCGGCCGAAGCCCTCGCCAGACCCGATATTATACCCGGCCGCGGGCGATGCGGTGGACTTCTTCTTCCACCTTGGTCTCGACGATGCGCGGCAGGTTCTCATCCAGCCACGCCTTGAGCAGCGGGCGCAGAAGCTCGCGCACGACGTCTTCCAGGGTGCGGCCGTCCTTGGGCATCAGCAGGGCCGAGCTCAGGCTGCCAAAGGCGCTGGCGGCCAGGGTGGCGGCATGATCACCCACCAGGGTCTCGGCCACGTCGTCGCGATTGAAGGCTGGAGCCGGCGGCGTATAGGCCGGTTCGGGCTCGGGTGCGGGCGGCGAATAGACGTCGAGGTCCCCGACGCTTTCAACCGGTTCCGGCTCGGGCGCATACTCGGGCTCGGGCGCGATCGGATCGGTCAGCTCGAGCACATCGTCCTCAGCCGGGGCCGGATATTCAGGTTCCGGCTGAGGCGCTGGCGCCGGCGCGGCCGCTTCGGGCTCCGCCGGGGCGTCATCTTCGGAGATGATCCGCCGGATGGAGGCGAGGATCTCCTCCATCGTCGGTTCTTGAGAGCTCTGGTCGGACATGTGCGGGGCCGTCAAAAAGAGGTACGAATCCTTGACGCGCCCCGAAGAGCGCTAAGGCCGATGGTGCAGACTTGCGCGGCTTAAGCAAGCGCAAGGATTGCAGGTGGGCCAAATCGACGCGGCGAAGCCTAGTTCGATGAGGGCTTTGTGGACGGGGCTCCGACCTTGTCGATCACTTGAACCACCGGCTCCCACGGAACCCAGCCGAGCGCGCGATTGACCCGGTCGTAGGAGGTCTTGGGGTCATAGCGAACAACCTCAGGCGCCAAGGTGGCGATGTCCAGCGCGCCCATCGCCTGAAGGACCAGGGCGCTGGCGAGATATTCGTCCCGGCGGGCCGACACCAGGGCCAGTTCGGCAGAGCGCAGTTCCTGCTGGGCGTTCAAGACGTCAAGCGTCGTGCGCAAACCGACCTGCTGTTCCTGACGCACGCCCTCAAAGGCGATGCGGGCGGCGCGGACCTGCTCCTCGTTCGACACGAGGTTCGAACGAGACGCCAGCAGGTTGCTCCAGGCATTGGAGACCGATTGCAGGGCCGTACGCTTGGCGCCCTCAACGGCGATGTGGGCGGCATTTTCCCGCTCGACCGCCGCACGAACCTGAGACGAGGTTAGCCCACCGGTGAAGAGCGGAATGGAGGCCGTCACGGCCCCGGTCAACTGCCGGTCATAGTCGGCAAACTGATCGCCGGCGCCATTGACCTCGCTGGCGTCGTAGCCCAGCGAAGCCCGGGCCGAAACGGTGGGCCGACGCGAAGCGCGGACGGCGGCCAGCCGGGCCGCTGCTGCACGCTCGTTGAAACGCGCTGCAGCAACTTGAGGATTGTTGTTCTCCGCGGCCTCGAAGGCCTGCTCGACGGTCGGCGGCAGCAGCGCGGCAAGCGAGGGCTCGGCAGCCAGATCCGTCGGGTTCTGACCGACCGTCGCTGCGTAGCTGGCGCGGCTGAAGGATAGCTGGGCCTGGGCTGAACTGAGCGCGGCCTGGGCCGCAGCACGGCGAGCCTGGGACTGGGCGACGTCGGTTCGCGTGATCTCACCCACTTCGAAGCGCGCGTTGGATTCGTCCAACTGCCGGTCAAGCACCGCCACGTTCTCCTGGGAGATACGCAGGCGTTCCTCGTCGCGACGCACATCAACATAGGCCTGGATCACATTGATCAGGACGCTCTGTTCGGTATTGCGCAGACCTTCACGCGCCGCCAGAACATCAGCCTCGGCAGCGGTCAGATTGGCGCTGGCCCGGCCGCCTGTATAGAGCGGCTGACTGATGGACAGGGTCGCGCCACTGCCCGACGCTTCGACCCGCGTGCCGCCATAGGGATCGGTTCGGCTTTCGGTAATGTCTGCCGAAATGCTGGCGGTCGGCCGGAACGCCGTCTTGGCCTGGACAACACTCTCGTCGGTGGCGCGCTGGGTCGCGCGCTGCTGCTGAAGTGTGGGATTGGTCTGATAGGCCAGGGCAATGGCGTCGGTCAGCGTCTCGCCCTGGGCGGCGGACACGAAGCCGGCCATCAGGCCCAAGCTGCAAGCGGCGGCCAACAATCCGGCCCGACGGCTATTCGACATCAAGTTCTATCCCCAAGACACGCGAAGCTCACGCCCGCACCTGCTATATGAGCGCGTGTAAGGCTGACCGCCAGCGGCCGCTAGTTAAGCTTTTTTCACGCACACGTTGCGCGCATGTTTCTACAACGACAAACGCTCGAGAACGACTTCGGGCTAAAATGCAAATCCAGGCTCGGCGGAGAAGCCGGCCAGGACTGGCGGGGTGGCGTCGAACACGGCCCGCCGCCCAACGCCATCCTCAGCTCGAACATAAAGGGCTGCCTGGCCCACGGGTCCGCTACGCTCGATAACCCCAAGGCGCCCGCCGACCGCAAGGGCCATGGTCCAGGCGGCGGGAGCCGCGAGAACAGCGCCCTCACAGATAATGACGTCATACCCATCGCCGGACGGGCTTTTCAGGTCGTCACCCTCCAGCCGGGTGACCGAAAGGCCCATGGCCTCAAGCACCGCCGCTGCGTAGGGCGCAGCAATCGCCAGGGCTTTTTCACCGGCGCGCGGTTTCAGAAACTGAAGCAGCTTGCCGATATCCCGCGGCTTCAGCAGCCAACGCCCGGCCGAATATTCGACCTCGGCGTCAGCATAGGCCAGATAGGCCTTGCTGGCCGGAACCAGGGCCTCGCGGGCCACGACGCGCAGTGCGTCCTGCAAGGGCAGGTCGGTCACGTCCGCAGTGCGGATCTGGCTCTCCACCATGTTCAGCCGCGCGGCGGCGAAATCGGTGCTCATGGAATCCCTCGGTCGGACTTGACGGTCGCAGGCTTATAGGTCCGCCCCTCCCCTCAAGGCAATGCGAACGCTTGCGAAGACGAGGAAGGATCCGCTGCGACCTTTTGGCCCCACCCGAAATTAAGGCCTGATTAACCATAAACGCTCAGTTTTCAGGGGTCTTCTCGAAGACACCCCACCATCACAGACTTTCCACAGCCCGGTCACAAGCCGGGCTGTTTTTTTGTTCGAAGGCGCTTGCGTCGAGTCCATGAGGCGGCTATCACCCGGCCTCTTCCTGAGGCGACCTGTTCCGCGGTAGCTCAGTGGTAGAGCAGCCGGCTGTTAACCGGCTGGTCGTAGGTTCGAATCCTACCCGCGGAGCCACCTCTGGCTTGAGCAGCGACCTTCGCTTCGGCGAAGGTCGCGCTTTCCCCAAAACAGCCCCAAGCTTGATCGGCGCCGGTTTATTCCAGCGCCGAATCCTCAGTATGGGGATGTTGAACACGCCTGCACAGGCCGTCAGGTTCCATCAAGGCGAGAACAGCGCTACGCGAAGCTTCACCGACGCTCGGGTCGGCGCTATGGCTTAACCATGATCACCGCCGACGACCACTGGCCCGCGACCCTGCAACGCGTCGTCGCCACGCTCCATTTCAAGGTCTCGGACCCGAAGGCCGCCATCCCGGCCATGGAGATCGAGGTTCGGCACGACTTGGATGCCCTGCCCGCCCTGATCCAGACCGCCGTCAAGGCGACCATCGAACTGGACCACTGGATTGCGGTGGGGCGGATGGACCCCCCGGTCAACCGCGAAGCCGTACTGGCCCGCAAACAGCTGGCGAGGGCGCTGGCGACCGAACCCCCGGGCGCCGCGCGATCACCTTTCACGACGGGATACGAGGCCGCTTATCGCCTTCGCCTGGAACAGCTGGTCTGGGCGGCTATTGCCGACCATCCCCGCCGGCGGCTTGAAGAGCTGGCTTCGGCGCGCGCCTGACCGGACTACCAGGCTCCGGTATTGGGCATCGACGCCCAGGGCTCGGTTGGCGGCAGGCTGCCATCCTGCAGAAGTTCGACCGAGATGTTGTCCGGCGAGCGCACGAACGCCATATGCCCGTCGCGCGGCGGCCGGTTGATGGTCACGCCCATGTCCATCAGGCGCTGGCAGGTCTCGTAGATGTCATCGACCCGGTAAGCCAGATGGCCGAAGTTGCGACCACCATCATAATCTTCCGGATCCCAGTTGTAGGTCAGCTCGACCAACGGCGCCTTGCGCTCCCTGGCCAGCTCAACGTCCTCCGGCGCAGCGAGAAAGACCAGGGTGAAACGACCCTTGTCGTTCTCCATGCGGTACATCTCGGTCAGGCCCAGCCCCTGGCAATAGAAGCGCAGCGAAGCATCCAGATCTCGGACGCGAACCATGGTGTGCAGATAGCGCAAGGCGGAACTCCGAAGCTGTGTGCGATGGATATAGGGGTTTGCCGCGATCCCGCGAAGGGCCGTCAGGCGGTCGGCTTTTCCCGCGTCTGGCGTCGCCAAAGCGCTGCATACTCCCCGCCCGCTTCCAGCAGGGCGGCATGGGCGCCGCGCTCGACGATCCTGCCCCGCCGCAGCACCACGATCTGGTCGGCGTCGGCGATCGTCGACAGCCGGTGGGCCACGACCAGCGTCGTGCGCCCTGCCCGCGCCTTGCGCAGCGTGTCCTGGATCGCCGCCTCGGTGCGGCTGTCCAGGGCGCTGGTGGCCTCGTCCAGGATCAAAACGCGGGGCTGGGCCAGCAGGGCCCGGGCGATGCCCACGCGCTGGCGTTCGCCGCCCGACAGCTTCAGCCCCCGTTCGCCGACCTTGGTGGCCATGCCTTCGGGCAGATTGCGGATGAACTCGCCCAGCTCGGCGGCCTCGGCTGCGGCCCAGATCTCGGCCTCGGTCGCCTCGGGCCTGGCGAAGCCGATATTGCTGAGCACGGTGTCGTTGAACAGGGCCACGTCCTGCGGCACCAGGGCGACCGCGCGACGCAGCGAGGCCTGACGCAGGTCCCGCAGATCACAGCCGTCCAGGGTGATCTTCCCGGCCTGGGGATCGATCATCCGCAGGGCAAGACGCACCAGCGTGGTCTTGCCTGCGCCCGACGGTCCGACAATGGCCACCGTTGTGCCCGGCGGTATCGAGAAACGGACGTCCTTCAGTCCCTCCGAACGGGCGCCATGGCGGAACGACACCGCTTCGAACACCACGGCCCCGCCGCGTTGGTCGGCGCAGGGCGGCAGGTCGATGGCGTCAGGCGCATCGGCCACATCGGGGCGCTGACGGCGCAGGTCGAGCATGGCTTCCATGTCGATGAAGGACTGGCGGATCTCGCGATAGGCAAAGCCCAGGATATTCAGCGGCGCATAGAGGTTGATCAGGATCAGCACAGCGGCCGTGACGTCGCCGGGGCCCATCCGCCCCGCCGAGGCTTCCATGCCCGCCAGCACAGCCATGGCGCCCAGGCCAAGGCTCATGACCGCCGCCTGCACGGTATTGAGCACGGTCAGGGAGTTGGTCGCCTTGACCTGCGCGTCGCCATACACGTCGAGCGCGGTCTTGTAGCCGCCCACTGCGCGGTCCTCGCCGCCGAAGGACTTCACCGTCTCATAGTTGATCAGCGAATCCACCGCACGGCCTGCAGCCTCGGCGTCGGCCTCGTTGAGGGCGCGGCGATGACCAATGCGCCAGTCCGATATGGCGAAGGTGATGTAGCCGTAGACTCCCACAGTCAGCAGGGCGATGGCGGCAAATCGCCAGTCATAGGCCTTGGCCAGAACGGCGGCAGCCATCAGCAACTCGATCGCGGTCGGGCCCAGGTTGAAGACCAGACTGCGCAGCAGGAAATCCATCGACCGCGCACCGCGATCGATCACGCGCGACAGCGAACCCGTGCGCTTGGACTGATGGAAATCGATCGACAATGACAGGGCGTGGGCGAAGGTCTCGACCGCCGCCCGGTTCTGGGCCGCCTGGGCCACGGGTGTGAAGACCGCGTCCCGCGCCTGGGGCGCCGCCGCCGAGATGAAGCGAACCAGGGCCCAGCCGGTCGCCAGACCCGCGAAAGTCCAGCTGACCGTGGTCGCGAGGTTCTGGCCGGCCGCCAGCCGGTTGACGGCCGCGCCCAGCAGCAGCGGCGCCAGAACGCCCAGGGCCTTGCCAATCAGGGTGAAAGCCAGGGCCAAAGCGACACGCCAGCGCAGGCCCGGCGCGTTCGACCTCAGGACCAGCCGGAAGAGATCGCTCATCGCGCTCCAGAAGCGCACGCGGACAGCCGGTGGCGCGACGGCGCCCGCCACCGCCTGCCGGGCCGACGGCGCCGAACCAAAACCTCTCACCGGGCTGAAGCCAGGACGATCAAGGTTGTCTGCACGCCCCCGCCAGGCGTCATCCAGTCGATGCGCCAGCCGACATCCACGCGCTGGGCGCGCACCGGGCCGTCGATCAGCGGCGCCGCTGGCGAGACGGCAACCGTGATCCGTTGCTCGCCGCCTTCGCCGCTCACCTGAATGTCATGCGAACCGGGCCCAACCGGCTCACTGAGCGAGAGGTGAAAGCGACCATCCTCGCCAGCCTGCCCGACGGCCCGCGGGGTGCGATCAACGCGGACGCCAAGCCCCGCGCCCGGCGTGGCCATGCCCGAGATCACCGCGCCGCCTTCCTGGTCAATATCGATCGCCAGAATATTGGGGGAAACCGATCCCGGAGACAGGCGCCACGCGCCCGCCCCGGCCCGGAGCAAGGCGAGCTCACCCTCGGGCGTGACCATCACATAGCCCTCCGCCTGCACCGTCCGGCCGCCGCGCGTCATCGACAGTCCGTACAGGCCCACGCCGCTGGTCTGCGGCACGGTGAGGCGCCACCCGCCGCTGGCGTCGATCTGGCCGACGACGCTTTCGCCCGTCGGCGCGCCAAGACGCACGCTGGCCTGCGGCGTCCCAACGCCTTTCAACACCAGCCCCGCTGGACCACGCTCGGCGCCCAGAATCTGCGGCGGCGCGATATAGCCAGCCTCGGCGGCGTCAGTCTGGGTCGAGGGCGGCGCATTCCTGGGACGCCACTCGTCCTGCCCGGACCCGTCACAAGCAACCAGCGCGAGGCTCATCGCGGCCAGAGGTCCGACAACACCCACCCGGGTGAGCGGCGACTTGAAACGGGGGCTGCGAATCCTGATCATGCGTCGCTCTTGTCAGCGCGACGGACCGCGCCGACGTTTACATAGGTGGCGCGCCGCTGCGGCGCGCCCTTTCTTTTGCTGGAGTGGACGACGATGCCCGATGAGTCTAGGCGCCTGGACTCCGTCTGCGTCTATTGCGGTTCATCCAATGACGCCGATCCCGCCTTTCTCGCCGCCGCCAGTCAGATCGGCGCAAGCTTTGCGCGGGCAGGCTTGAAGCTGATCTATGGCGGCGGCGGCGTCGGACTGATGGGGGCGACAGCGCGCGGCGCACACGAGGCCGGCGGCCGGGTGCTGGGAATCATTCCCCGCTTCCTGACGGGGCGCGAACAGCCCTTTGACGACGTCGAGACCATCGTGGTCGACAACATGCACGAGCGCAAAATGCTGATGTTCGAGCAGGCCGACGCCTTCGTCGTCCTTCCTGGCGGCATTGGCACGCTGGAAGAGATCATCGAACTTTTATCCTGGCGGCGCCTGGACCTGCATCAGAAACCGATCGTCTTCCACAATCCGCGCGGGTTCTGGGACCCGTTGTTCACCCTGTTACAACATACGATCAACGAGGGCCTCACGCCGCCAGCCCTGGCCGAATGCTGGCGATCGGTCGAAAAGGCCGAGGATGTGACATCTGCGCTCTTGTCATGGGACGCGGAATTCTATCAAAGCGGCCCTCAAACGAGCGTTCGGCTGTTGACTTAGTTTCGAAACGCAATGCACTTTGACGGCTCGGCCGACCTCCCCGGCGGCCGAGGGGATAGAGGAAACAGTCATGCGTATTTTTCTGACCACGCTTGTCGCGGTGTCCGCGCTGTCGACAGCCGCCTTCGCCGCTGAGGGCGCCGTGATCAAACTGAAGGCGCCGGCTCCGGTCGCCACGCTGATCCACGAAGGCGCCGCCTGGCGCTGCAACGGCGATGTCTGCGCCGCTCCGCAGGTCAAGGCCCTGCCGGTCGGCCGCGCCTGCCGCAAGATCGCCGCCGAACTGGGCGCGGTTGTCGCGTTCAACTATCGCGGCGTGGATCTCGACGCTGCCGGCATTGCCGACTGCAACACGGCCGCCAAGCCGTAATCCAGCATAGCATTATCGATGTCGGCATCAGGCGGCTGGCGGAAACGCCGGCCGCCTGATTGCGTCAGCGCTCAGCGCGACTTGCCGTCGCCGGGTTTCGATGATGGCGCCGGCGGTTTTGGCCTCGAGCGTCCTCCGACCAGCATCCCGCCCAGGAGGGCGAAGGACAGCATGGCGTGGTTCATCTTCGTTACAGTCATGGCGGCGTCTCCCAGACTAGGCCGATGGGACCAGGAGACACGCGCGGCTTACAGGGGCGTTCCCCTCCTAGTCGTCAGCGCGTCAAGCCCATGATGCGCGGAATACACACGCGGACAAGCATTTTTAGTCTGTAGACGGAGCGATTCAGCCCACGGAACATGCCTTTCGGAAAGGCTGCGCCACGCTCCAGAATTAATCAGTACAGGTCGTATAAAGACGGGACTGAGAGCCAGGCCCTTCAACCGGCCAGCGATCGGTGTCGACCCATCCAAAATGAAAAGCCGCCCGCGTCAGCATGACGCAGGCGGCCCTCGAGATTTCAAGCCTTGTTCCGTGGGCGTCACCGCCCCGAAGATGCCAACACCCTACGCGGCGGTGGCGAAAGACAGGGATTCGTAGCGCTTGAGATGGTGATCGACCGAGCCAAACTGGCCCTCGATGATCGAAGCGCGCTTGAAATAATGGCCGATGGCCAACTCGTCGGTCATGCCCATGCCGCCATGAATCTGGATGGCGTTCTGGCCGACGAACTTGCAGGCCCGGCCGATCTGCACCTTCATGGCCGAGACGGCCTGGGCGCGGGTCGCGTCCGTCTCATCGATCTTGATGGTCGCCATATAGGCCATCGACACCGACTGCTCGACATTGATGAACATGTCGACCATCCGGTGCTGCAGCACCTGGAAGTTGGCGATGGCGGTGCCGAACTGCTTGCGCTGCTTGGCATAGTCCAGGGTGTTTTCGTGCAGCTTGCGCAGCACGCCGACCGCTTCGGCGCCGACGGCGGCCGTAGCCTCGTCGATCACCTTGTCCACCAGCGGCAGCGCCTCACCCTCGCCGCCGATCAGGGCGTCGGCCGGGATCGAGACGTTTTCGAAATAGACTTCCGAGGCGCGGTTGCCGTCTACGGTGGGATAGTCGCGGGTGACGATGCCCGGCAGGGTCTTGTCGACCAGGAACACCGACACGCCGCCGGCGTCGCGCTGGGCGCCGCCCGTGCGGGCCGTGACGATCAGGTGGCTGGCGAAGGGCGCACCGACCACGACGGCCTTGTGGCCGTTCAGGATATAGCCAGAGCCATCCTTCTTGGCGGTGGTCTTCAGGTCGCGCCAGGTGTAGCGACCCTGGGGTTCAGCATAGGCGAAGGCGATGGTGGTGGTTCCGCCGACAATGCCTTCGATGACCGAGGCCGCATGGGCATAGCCCGAATGCTTCATGAAGCCGCCACCGATCACCACCGTGCCCAGATAGGGCTCGATGACCAGGGCTTTGCCGAACTCTTCCATGATGATCATGTTGTCGATGGCGCCGCCGCCCAGACCGCCCAGCTCCTCGCTGAAGGGCGCGCCCAGGATGCCCAGTTCCTCGGCAAAGGCCTTCCAGTAGTCGGCGCGCCAGCCGCTTTCGGAGGCCACGATCTTGCGACGGGTCTCGAAGTCGTACTTGTCCTGCAGGAAGCTCGCGACCGTGTCGCGGACCATCGACTGCTCTTCGGTGAAATTGAAATCCATCCCAGGGTTTCCCGTCTTTTTCTTTTGTCATCCCGGTCGGCGCTTAGGAGGGCCGGGATCGTCAAGGTCACTGTGCGAAAGCCCCGGACCGCCTTAGCGGTCCGGGGCGCCGTGTTTGTGGCGCTAGAGCCCCAGAACCATCTTGGCGATGATGTTGCGCTGGATCTCGTTGGAGCCGCCATAGATCGACGTCTTGCGGACGTTGAAATAGGTCGGCGCAGCGCGATGGCTGAAGTCCGGACCGATTGGATGGGCGTTGTCGCCATCGCTCGGAAAGCCCCGGAAGTACGGCGCGCCGTAATGACCCGCCGCTTCCAGAACCAGTTCGGTGATCCGCTGCTGGATTTCGGTGCCCTTGATCTTCAGGACACTGGACTCCGGGCCCGGTCCTTTGCCAGCGGCTTCACCCGCCAGGGTCCGCAGTTCGGTGAACTCCAGGGCGGTCAGATCGATCTCGAGCTCGGCGACCTTGCGCTTGAAGACCGGATCGGCCAGCAGGCTGTCGCCGTCATCGGACAGCTCGGACGCCGCGATGCTGCGGATCCGTTCGATGCCACGCTTGGAGCGCGCGACGCCGGCGATGCCCGAACGCTCGTGGGCCAGCAGGAACTTGGCGCAGGTCCAGCCCTTGTTTTCGTCGAAGATGCGGTTTTCGACCGGCACCTTGACGTTCTCAAGCCAGACCTCATTGACCTCATGCTCGCCGCCCAGCGTGATGAGCGGGCGCACGGTCACGCCGGGCGACTTCATGTCGATCAGCAGGAACGAGATGCCTTCCTGGATCTTGGCGGTCGGGTCGGTGCGCACCAGGCAGAAGATCCAGTCGGCGTGCTGGGCGAGAGTGGTCCAGGTCTTCTGGCCGTTGACCAGATAGTATTCCTTGCCGTCGTCGCCGGTGAAGCGCTCGGCCTTGGTCTTGAGGCTGGCCAGGTCGGAGCCCGCGCCGGGCTCGGAATAGCCCTGGCACCACCAGATGTCGCCCGACAGGGTCTGCGGCAGGAACCGCTCCTTCTGTTCAGGCGTGGCGAAGGTGTAGATCACCGGGCCGACCATGTTGATGCCGAAGGGCAGGATCGGCACGCAGTCGGCGCGGGCGGTCTCTTCCGACCAGATGTAGCGTTGAACCGACGTCCAGCCCGGACCGCCGAACTTTTCCGGCCAGGCCGGCGCCACCCAGCCCTTTTTAGCGAGGATCCGATGCCATGACAGGAAGTCCTCCTTGGCCATTTCCTCGCCTTCTTCCTGCTTTTCACGCAGTCCGGCGGGGTAGTTCTCGGCGATGAAGGCGCGGACTTCGTCGCGGAAAGCGACGTCTTCTGGCGAAAAGTCGAGATTCATGGCGGGCTCCCGGTTTCGGCCTCTTTGATGAGGGGCCGATTGATCTGGGCGCTACGATAGATGTCGAACGGACGTTTGGAAAGATGACGTTAGCGTCAACGGAAGCGAATATGATCTTCGTTCAGTTAGCGCCTTATCGAACCTCGCAAGCCAGCTTCACCAAGGCCAGAGCGCTGGCGCCGCCCACGCCCTCCTCCTCGCCGATCTCGAGCGCCAGAAGCGGTCGCTTGGCGATGGCCGCCAGCAATCGGCCGTGGCCTCTGGCAGGGCCAACATGGGCGGCGAGACAATGGTCCAGCAGCACCGGGTCCAGGCGGTGGAGTACGGCGGCGGCGGCGCAGGCGGCGTAACCGTCGAGCAATACCGGAATCTTCTGGACCCGCGCCGCGAGGATGGCCCCCGCCACCGCAGCGATCTCGCGACCGCCCAGTTGGCGAAGCACCTGAAGGGGATCATCAAGCCCCCCCTCCTCTCGCGCCCGCTCGACGGCGGCGACCACCAGATCCGGCGCATCGGTCCAGTCGCCGGCCTCGCCACCGAACAGGGCGAGCGCTATCGACGAGGCAATCATGTCGGTTTCAGCGGCGATGACGCCGGGAACCAGCAGGTCAGGCTGCTTGGCCAGGGCCTCCATGCCAAAAGCCATGGTGGCGGCGCATTCCTTTTCGCTCATCGCGGCCTTGTCGACCGCGTTGGGCGTCGGGCGATCCACGGCCAGATCGAAGGCCTCCAGGCCCGCGCCCTGAACGCCGGCCAGGCGGCACACCGTCGCGCCGCCGGAGGCGACAGCCTCCAGACGGTCGCGCGCGTAGCCGCGCGGACCCACGCCCTGACGCGCCCCGGCATACAGCGCCACCACCGGCCGGTTCACGGCGGGCGGCGTCTTGCCGGTCCAGGCGGTGAGCCAGGACGAGATGTCCGCCAGTCGATCGGACTGACCCAGGGCTGGCGCGGCGGTGGCGGCCGGGGGGCTATAGGCCAGGGCGCGAATATCGTCGAACGGTGAAGCGGTCATGGCGCGGGCTTTGGCGCCCGCGTCCGGTCTTGTAAAGGCGGTTGGCGTCTAGCGGGCCAGCAAGGCCTGGCAGGAGCCATCGCGCTCGGCGATCAGGTCGGCCTTGGCGGCGGCGTCGGCCCGGCGCGCCTGACCGCTCGCAGCAGACGCGGCTTGCGAGGCCTTCTCGACAATATGGTCGGCGCGCGCCTGGCGTTGCGCCTTGATCAACGCGGTGAACAGGGCGGCGTCGCCGCCTTCGAGGCTGGAGGCCTTGGCCAGGGCGTGGCAACGCGAAGCCCGGACGAACTGGCTGTCGGTCAGCCTTGGCGCAGCCAGAACCGGCGTCGCCACGGCCAGAGCCACGGCAAGGCAGGCAAAACGGATAGCGATCATGGGCGCCTCCAAAACAAGGGCAAAAGTCCAGGGGGCCGCGACGTTGCTTTGCGCGCACGAAGCGGAGACAATCAGGTATGAGTTCGACAGCCGCTCCGCCTCGCCCGATCGCCACGCCTTGCATTAAGGTCTGCGCTGTGGACGGCTCGAGCGGTTACTGCCTGGGCTGTCGTCGAACGCTGGCGGAGATCGCCGGATGGGGCCGCCTGAGCGATCAGGAGAGAGCCGACATCATGGCCGCTCTCCCCGATCGCCCCGACCCGGTGGCCAGCCTGATGGCGAGCCAGCGTTAGAGCTTACTGACCGCCCTGCATCCAGGTGGCGCAAGCCTCCTGCCGTTCAGCCAGCAGCTTTTCCTTTTTGGCGCCGTCAGCCTTGTCGCCCTGCGCCTGGGCGGCGTTGATCTTGTTGTTGGCCGAGGTCCTGACGGCCAGGGTGCGCGCCTGCCCCTCGGTGCGGAGGAACTGGTCGATAGCCGCGGTGTCCAGCCGGCCCAGCCCTTCCGATGACGCCAGGCCGCGACAGCGCGCCGCCTGCAGGAACTGATTGTCGGATATCTTTGGTGCGGCTTGAGCGACACCGGTCAGCGCCGAAGCCATGACGGCGGTGATGATGATCGTTTTCATTGTGCGTTCCCTCGACAAGCAACTCTTTGCCGGCGCAGGGATACTTTCCGGGGAAACATACCTGAAGTTAATTCGAGGAAATGTATCTCATTACACATGTTTAATCACAGTATTTATCGGAAAACAGAAAACATCCTTACCGGCTAATTAACTATACGTAATGTTTCGACGTCTGATTCATCGATTGCAAACGCCTGACGGCTTAAGGTCTTCTGCAACGGCCGAAGAAAACGGTCACAAAGCCTTCAAGGCGGGGTGTGTTGATGTTGAAGTTCGCGGCGATCGCGATGGTGGGAGCGCTCTCGGCTGTGGGAGCCGCCAAGGCCGTGGTGTCCCTGGATGACCTGCGCCATCCGGAACTGCGCGCGCCAACGGCCGCCAGCGCCACGCTGGGCGGCGCCGAGGGCGCGGCCCAGCTGACCAAGGGCTCAGATGGGCACTTCTGGGCCGAGGCCGCGGTCGACGGCAAGGCCGTGCGTTTTCTGGTCGACACCGGCGCCACCGCCGTCTCGCTGAG
>Ga0209066_10005072_pt1 | contig 14073 bp, 17 predicted proteins | sample All_14_2_FD_187198 | JGI IMG/M metagenome (GOLD analysis project Ga0209066, IMG submission 187198) | Freshwater microbial communities in response to fracking from Pennsylvania, USA - Allegheny Zone_MetaG_DW_15 (SPAdes) (version 2) ...
GCCCTATCAACCAATGATGGGGCTTTTTTATGGCTACTACACCACGCAAGACACAAGTACCAGGTGCAGCAAAGCAACCTGCAGAAGTAAAAACAGAAGTGGTAGAAACCACTCAACCAACCACAGCTGAACAGGCAGAAGCTGCGTTAGAAAGCATCACTGGCGCTGATCCTTCTGCTAATGAAAATGCGCCAGAAGTGGCTCTTGTACCCGTAGAGCAGTTTGATGCTGTAGCGCAAAAGCTCGCTGAAGCTCAATCAAAAGCACAAAGCAAAACTGCAGCACCACAAGCACTTGAATCAAAACCTGCCGAAGTTAAACACATTCACGGCGTATTGACTGATCGCGGCTGGGATTCAGCAGGGGGATAACCATGGGATCAAAACCAAAAGTAGTGAAGCAGGACCCAGAAGGTGATGCACGTCGTGCAGCTGAAAAGGCCACAGCAGAAGCCAATACTAAAAAAGCCATGCGTCGTACTGGAAACTCAGCGGGTAGCAGTATGAGCGTATTGGGTGGGGAGGGCGGTAAAGAGCCGACAGGTCTTTCTGGTGCATTTTCTACATTTTCAAATGACCAAAAATCAAAACTAGGTGGTGGCTAATGCAAAACGACGCTCGCAAATACTGTACCCGGTTGGGACAACTCAAAGCTGCGCGTGCACAGTATGAGTCGCATTGGGCTGAATGCTATCGGTTTGGTGCGCCTGAGCGTCAGCAGTCCTTTGCTGGAAGTGATGTAAAGAATCAGCGTGAGACTGAGCGTGCGGATCTGTATGACTCAACCGCTGCCGATTCTGTTCAAGTCCTTGTTTCAATGATCATGAATGGTGTAACGCCTGCAAATGCAATTTGGTTTAAGGCTGTGCCAGATGGTATTGATGACCTATCAGAAGTCACGGAGGGTGAGCGCTGGCTTGAAGATGTGTGTCAGTTCATGTGGCGCAATATCCATGGTGCAAACTTTGACAGTGAGAACTTCGACACGATCACGGACGTTGTCACTGCTGGATGGGGTGTGATGTATGTCGATATTGATCGTGAGGCAGGTGGCGGTTATGTGTTTGAGTCGTGGCCAACGGGTAGTTGTTTTATCGGATCATCACGTGCTGATGGCTTGATTGATACGATTTACCGCGAACATGAAATGACAGCTGAAGCCATGATTAATACTTATGGTGAGAAGAATTGTCACTACACGGTTGTCGATACAGCAAAGAGAGCACCAGATACTAAACTGAAGTTATTGCATGTGATCCAGCCGCGTAAACAGGTGGGTGCTGGTCAGATCAACAAAGCCATGCCGTTTGCTTCTTATCATATTGATCAGAGCAATCAGCACATGCTGAAAGAGTCTGGTTATCACGAATTTCCTTGCTCGGTACCACGTCTGCGCAAACTTCCAAACTCGGTGTATGGCAATGGTCAAATGACCTTGGCTTTGCCTGATGCTAAGTCATTAAATGATTTGATGAAGAACACACTACGTTCTGCGGATCTTCAAATTGGCGGCATGTGGATTGCTGAGGATGATGGTGTTTTAAACCCGCATACTGTGCGTATTGGTCCACGAAAAGTGATTATTGCCAACAGTGTTGATTCAATGAAACGTCTGGATGATGGCGTGAACTTTCAGCTTTCTGAATACCTATTGACCAACCTGCAAGGCGGGATTCGTCGTCGTCTTATGGCTGACCAATTGCCACCAATCGGCACCAGCAACATGACTGCAACAGAAATCAATACGCGTGTCGAAATGATCCGTCAGCTACTCGGGCCGATGTATGGTCGTCTGCAAACTGAATACCTGAAATCCATCCTTGATCGCTGTTTTGGTTTAGCTATTCGTTCAGGTGCTTTAGGACAGCCACCACAGGAGCTATGGGGTCGCAATCTATCCTTTAAGTTTGTGTCGCCACTGGCACGTTCTCAGCGCATGGAAGAAGTCTATGCCACTGAGCAATACATCATGAGCATGGCAAATGTGGCTGGTGTTGATCCGACAGTCTTGGACAATATTAATTTTGATGCCGTAGCTACAGTGACTGGCTCGGGTCGCGGTGTTCCTCAGTCGATCATGCGCACAGCCGATGAAGTTCAGCAGTTGCGTGAATCGCGTCAAAAGGCACAAGAGGAACAGGCTCAAGCACAGCAGCAACAAGCCATGATGGAAATGGCGGGCGGTGCGGTGGCAAAAGGCCTTGAAAAGCAGATAGGTGCTGAACCAGCAACGGGAGTGATGCAGTAATGGAATTCAAATATTTATTAGTAGCACTGGTGTTTTCTCACTTCCTATGTGACTACGCACTACAAAATGATTTTATCGCGAAGTTTAAAGCTCGTTTGGTTGATGGCAAATATAACCCGATGTGGATATGGATTCTTACGGCTCACGCTTCAATCCATGCCTTACCAGTGTTGATCTTAACCAAGTCTTTAAGCCTGACATCACTAATGTTTATCACACACTGGTTTATTGATCTTTGTAAATGTGAAGGCCGTATTTCCTTTAATCAAGATCAATGGCTTCACCTGATGGTGGTATTCGGCATTGCGGTAATTGGAGCGTTGTTATGATCGTAATTATCGCAGTACTGACAATTCTTCTATTGATTGCATGTGTGGGGTGGTGGAGCTGCTATCGGTCTAAGCAGCTTGTAGAAGCTGTGAGCGAATTTAATAGAAATGCGGTTAATGATCTTCAGCTTTGGCTTCATGAAGAAAAGCTAACGGTTGAAGCACTTAAAGCTGAACTTTCTGAACGCCCATTACCTGAAGCGAACAAAGAAAATGAACCGGATGAAGTCGGCACATTTGTCAAAACACGTATGAGCCGACCAGCCACACCAGAAACCTACCGCAATGTCTTTGATCTGGACGTAAACGGCCAGCGAATCCTTGCGCATCTAGCCCACATGTACACCACTAAATCGACCTATGTACGCGGTGGCCATGATGCAGAGCGCGAGTCCTGTTTTCGTGCAGGTCAGGCGGATGTGCTTGGCTTTATCTACAAACAAATTAACCGTGCAAACGATCCAGATTATAAAGAGGAACAAGTAAATGACTGATCTAGTAAATAACGAACAAAATCCACAACCAACTGAACCAACTCCAAGCGTTTTAGGTGCGCCACCTGCAGAGCCAAATCCGACTGATCCACCTGCAGAGCCAGTTGTCGCAACTGGCGCACCTGAATCAATCGATGGTTATCAGGTCGAAGTGGAAAACTTCAATTTTGATGAGTTCAAGGCCATTCCTGAAAATCAGGAGTTCTTAGAGCGTGCGCGTGAAGCTGGGCTGGATAATGGCAGCCTGAATTTCTTGCTAAAGGAATATAACGAGCTGATTCCTGCGCTCATGGAAAATAATGCCGCACTGGACAATGAAACCACGGTCAAAACTATGACTGAAGCATGGGGAGCTGAAGCTGAACAGAACTTCGGCTACGCACAAGCGGTGGCAGGCAACCTGATTGCAAACGGCGTACTGACTGCGGAGGAGGTGAACGATCCGTCATTTGGTAACAATCCGCTGGTGTTGAAGATGGCAGCGTACTTTGGCCAGCAACTGAATGAAGATACACCCCCGTCTAACACACAACAAAGTGGCGGTTTGGATGTTGAATCATTAATGCATTCGGAAGCGTATTTGAACGAAAGCCACCCTGATCATAAGCGTGTCTTTAACCAAGTTCAGAACTTCTATCAGAAGCAATACAAATAAGGGGTAATGTATGCCTATTGTGAATGAAAATAAAATCACGGCGGCCTTTGTTCAGCAGTTCCATGACAACTATGAGTTGGCATCACAACAGAACGAAAGCCGTTTATTAAAAACCGTAGTAAATCGCGGAAAAATCGTGGGTGAATCATTCACCATTAACGATATGGGTCAAGTTGAAATGGCGGCTTCTGGTGCGCGTTTCGGTGATACAGCTTGGACGATTCCTGATGCTGGTACTCGTAGCGTCTTGATGAATGACTTTGATCTGTTCATTCCTATCGAATCACGCGACATTCCGAAGCTGAAAGCGCATCCAAACGATAAATACATCAAGCTACTGTATAACGCGAAAAACCGCAAAATTGACGATATCGTTTACCAGGCTGCAATCGGTACAATTAATCGTAAAAGCGTTGCTGATAACGGCACAGCAACAACCACAGCAACCGCATTGCCAGCAGGCCAGATCATCCTTTCAGGCTTTGGTACTTTGAAGCAAAAGATTATTAAAGCAAAATCTATCTTTCGTAAAAATGAAGTAGATGAGCATAACGGTGAGCAGCTCTACATCCTTTACACATCGGACATGCTGTCAAGCATTTTAGGTGACACTACACTGACATCTGCCGACTTTATGGCTGGAAAAATGCTGCAGGATGGTGGTGTTGGTGGTAAATGGATGGGCTTCAACTGGATTCCATACGAAAAATTAAACCAAGGTGCTGCGGTGGGTGAGCTTCGTACCGTTGCTTACTGTGGATCTGCAATTCATTTCGGTGAAGCGGATATTACTGGCTTTGACATCACCACACGTTCAGACAAGAAAAACATCAAGCAGGTTGGTGGTGTGCATTCTCTTGCAGCAGGCCGTGCAAACGAGAAGAAAGTCGTTGCGATTGACTTTGTTGTCTAACTGGTAGGGCTTTGGCTCGACATCTTGGGCATGGGGTGTCGGGTCTTTTTTAATAACTAGAATGAGCAAAGATCATGAATGACCCGATTAAATGTGGACACGATTACTTAATTTGCGGGCCTGTGATTAAGGGTGTGCAACAGTGTTACGGATGCGGGCACTTTCTAGTTGTTGATGTCAATCAAGATTTAAAAATCCTTTCTGTACATAAAGAGAATCCAAACATGAGTAATTCTGAACAACAAATCGAACAAGAAATTCAAGACAAAGGTTTAAATGCTCCACGTTTAACGCCTGATCACATTGATGCTCAAATCACCGGTGAACAATATTTTGTTTTCCCTGGCACAACAGTCACTATTTGTTTGCTGACATTGGTTAATGGTTTTACTGTTACTGGTGAAAGTGCATGTGCAAGCCCTGAAAACTTCAATGAAGAAATTGGCCGTAAGATTGCACGCGATCAAGCACGCGATAAGATCTGGCTGCTTGAAGGTTACCTACTAAAAGAGAAATTACATTCAGGTAAGGAATTTAATGCTGCTAGTGGTGATAACTTAGTTTCATCTCAAGTACATAGTTTGGGTGGGGCTTTAGCACCATATCAGCCAAGTGAGTACGAAAAGATCAACTCAAAAATCTACTTATACAAAGAGTTATTATCAGCTGAAGTATCGGATGATTTTAAAAGCGAAATCGAAAATAAACTGCGAAATGCAGTAGTTGCTATCGAAGCGTTATAACTCTAACACCCAACAAACCTCACTTAAAAACCGCTTATTTTTAGATATGCGGTTTTTTAATGGATAAAAATTATGGCAACACAAATCAAACCAGGCTTCAGCGATATTTTTAAAGACAAAACCACATTCACCAGTGAAGAACATTATCTCGATAGTCAAACTTCCCCAGCATTAGGGTTGTGGGTAGGAGTTACGGGTGCAGGTCCAGTTTATATCGAAGTGAAAGGAAATGACGGTGTATGGCGTACATACCCTGAGTTGACATTCACTAGCACTACAGCACAGCTAATTAACTTAAAGCGCGGCTATATTCGTTTTCGTTTTGATGCAGCAGCAGCAACCACATTAGAGGTGTCTGCATGATCAGAAACTCAATTGCTAGAGCTGTTTCCAGTCTTGTTACAAGACCTGTAAACGGCGCAAAACTCAGCTTTGAAATTGTCATGAAAAAGCTATTTGCGAATGGCGAGCAAGGTTTTTGGTACGATCCTAGTGATATGGGGACGATGTATCAAGACGCCGCAGGAACCACTGCGGTAAATGCTTCAGGTCAGCCTTTAGGGTTGATGTTGGATAATAGCAAAGGTCTGGCGTTGGGGCCTGAGCTGATTACAAATGGTGACTTTAGTGCCGGAACAGATGGATGGACGTTAAGAGCAGGCACGGCATACTCAGTAACGAATGGAGCATTAACTATCACTAACACAACTGCTGCTGAGGGATACGCAGAAACACTTACTGCTGTTGTAGCTGGTAAGTGGTACAAACTTACGTTAAACGTGCTTAGTGCAAGTCGAGCATATTCAGGCAGCACAACAGTAGGCGGAAAAAGAAATGCGCTGAATGGTGTAGGCAGCAAGTCAATTATCTTTTTAGCTGTATTAAATAGCGCTTTAGCGATAGGAACCAATTCTGCTATTTCCGGCGATAATATTACGATTGATAATGTAAGCGTAAAAGAGATACAAGGCAACCACGCCTACCAAACCACATCCGCAGCACGCCCTATTTTACAAGATGCCCCACGTCGAATTGATTTTGACACTGTAGACGACAAGCTCATCACAAACTTACCGACACAATTAACCGGCTGTACAGTGATTCGCTCTGTACCAAATGTTGGGACTCAAATACTGACAGGTCAAATCATCCCTGCGACCTATGAGGACAACAAAGACCATTGTGGGCTGATTGTGATTAACAGGGCTTTAACTCCTAGTGAAACCTCAGCTATTGCGGCTGAATTCAATAAGAGGGCTGGTGTATGAAATTCAACTTATCAGTCGTAAACATCATCCCCGATGCTCACAAAGACGCGATTAATCAAATTGCAGAGCTTTATGGATGCGGTGAAAACAATCTATCTGTAAAGTTAATTGACAGTAATGGCGTAATTTATTGGGGCTGTCATTCATGGTGGAAGCCTGAAGATTACGCAGTATTTAGTGATGATGAATTACGACAGCAGGTAGTGCCTGCCGAGTTACAACCATCACTCGAGTTCCTGTATGAGCGCCTAGTGCTTGATGGTGATGCTCAAGAGAATTGGACGGCTGCATTAGCTTTACATGGGCTTTCTGAAGTTCTGGAAGAAACACAATAAACTCCACCACAAAAGCCCTCAAGATCATTAAAACTTGAGGGCTTTTTTATGACTTCTACAAACGTATCCATCTGCAATGAAGCACTGAGCATGATCGGTGCCAAGACAATTCAATCCTTTGATGACAATACTGAAAATGCACGCCGTTGCGCTTCGATCTATGACACTACACGCAAGGCATTATTGCGAATGCATCCATGGTCATTTGCTAAGAAACGCGCACAGCTTGCACCAGTGACCACGCACCCGACATTTGGTTATGAAAACTCTTTCCCGTTGCCGCATGACTTTGTGCGTGTCATTAGTGCGGGTGTTGAGAATTATGAAATTGAAGGTCGCCATATCCTGGCTAATACCAATTTGATCAACCTGCAGTATGTATCGGATCAGGACAATGAAGAATTATGGGATTCATTGTTTGCTGAATGCATGGTGCTGTATCTGGTCCATAAGTTAGCCAAGCCGATCACAGGCAGTCAGGCTGAGTCAGATAGTGCATGGCAGAAGCTTAACAACATGCTGAAACAGGCACGCGCCATCAATGGGCAAGAACGACCAGCGCAAGACTTTGCAGCAGATTACACCGCTAATTTGATAGGAGTGCGCTATTAATGAAAACTGTCATCATGAAAAACAACTTTAGTGCTGGGGAGTTAGCACCCACACTATACACTCGGACTGATATTCAACAGTACAGCAATGGTGCAAAGCGACTGCGCAATGTATTCCCACTGGTTGAAGGTGGCGTGCGCAAACGACCAGGCACGTTTTATCGCAACCTGACGGCTGGTGCGATCCGCTTAATCCCATTCATTGTGAACTCTAGCAGCGCCTATCTACTTATCCTAAAAAACACCAGCATTCAAGTGTACAACCCGCGTACAAAAACAGTTGTCACCACGCTGGCTTCGCCCTATACAGCAGCACAGATTCCAGATATTCAATATGTTCAATACCGTTTTGAAATGTTCATTACTCACAGTGCTGTGCCGGTACAACGCTTACGTTGTAATGAAGCCTTTGACAACTGGGCGCTAGATGCCTTTGTTTTTACCCATCCACCGATTGACTCAGACAATGCTCGCTACCCATTTCGTAAGGGCACGCCATCTGGTGGTGATATTGGCGCCTTTGTTAATTTCACGCTTGATGCTGTAACAGCTTGGTCAAATACTCAGACCTACCTACTTGGTGACGTGGTGACGTATTCGGGGGCTTACTATCAGGCAGCAAGAGATAACACGGGCGTACAACCAAGCACATCGGTTGCTGATTGGGTGGTGGTGCCAAACGCAGATGGGGCTGGATTTACCGTGGATGATGTTGGGCGCTACGTTGATGTAAATGGCGGCCTGATCAAAATCACAAAATTCAACAACGTGAACAGCGTCAGTGGGGAAGTGGTAAAAAAACTGGATGCTGTCATTAAGGCGATTGAACGATCATGGATCATTCAACCTTTGGCATTTAATTCAACGGATGGCTATCCACGGTGCTGCACCTACTTCAAGCAACGACTGGTATTTGCCAATACTAAAAAAGCTCCAAACAAAATCTGGTTTAGTGCAGTTGGCGCTAATGGCACCTTCCTTGAAACTACAGAAGATGGTGATGCATTCAGTATTGTTTCCGCATCAGGATTATCTAATTCAATTTTATTTCTTGAAGCACAACGTGGTGTGATCTGTTTGACATCGGGTGGTGAGTTCATGGTGGATTCAGATGGCGGCCTAACACCAACCACAGTGAACATTGCTGAGCATTCAGCTTATGGAGCCTATGCGGTAACACGTCCAGAGCGTGTGGGTAATGAATTGTTATTCGTACAGCGTGGCGGTGAGCGTGTGCGTGCATTGACTTATCGCTATGAAGTAGATGGTTTGGTATCGCCTGAGATTAGTACGCTGGCTTCACATATTGGTGAAGATCATCTTGGTGTCAGCCAAATCTCATATCAGCAAGAGCCTGAATCAATTGTGTGGTGTGTGCTGGGAGACGGAAAAGTGGCTTCAATCACGTTCAATCGTGATCAGGAAGTGCTGGCATGGGCGCAGCATGACTTTGGTGGATCAGTTAAAAGTGTCTGCTCATTGCCAACAGCACTGGGATCTGATCAAGCATTCATGCTGATTGAGCGAAAGGGCAATATCTATCTTGAACAAATCTCATTTGATGCTTATCTGGATTCTCAAGTGGATATTACATTGGATGGAAATATGATCAGCAAGTCGCAGTTTGACCGACTGAATGGTATTTCTGTTTATTGCGAAGATGGCGAGACAGTCACTGAGATTGAATACATCGTGGATGGAAACTTTCTACAGGTTGATGCGGGTCTGTCAGGCAAGACCGTTTCTTTTGGCCAAACCTTTGAATGTGTGGCTGAGTTGTTCCCGCCAGAGCTAAATCAAAGCCCACTATCTTCCATGATGCATAAGGCTAAAGTGGATCGAATTGCCTTCTTTTTTAATAAGACACTGGGCGCATCCATCAACGGTGAGCTGATCGAGACATTCACCTTTGATGACAATCTTTTAGGTCCTGCAAAACCGTACACAGGCTTTCATCTTGAGGAGGGCGGCACATGGGAGGATTTGCATAAAGTGCCTTTGGTTATCTCACACAACAAACCGCTACCTTTTCACCTGCAAGCTATCACCATGCAGTTATCAATTAATGAGAAATGACATGCAAGTTCGGCCAGCAACACTAAAAGACATGCCTAGTCTGCTCACTATGGCGCGGCAATTTATTCTTGAAGCTCCCAACTATTCAGGTCGAGAGCTTAATGAGGATGCCCTAGAGGAAAACCTTGCAGCAGTTATTCAGGGGCAGGGCGCTATTTTTGTGACTGAACATAAGAATGCTTTAACGGGTGGCATTGTCTGCTTAACAACAAAGGATTGGTTTAATAATCAGGTGATTGCTTTTGAGCAAGTCTTTTATGTTGTCCCTGAATATCGTTCAACGCAGTCAGTATTTTTATTGATTGATAGCTTTGTAAGTTGGGCCAAGCACATGAATGCAGGGCGTGTGCAGTGCGGTACTACAACAGGAATAAATACCCAGAGTTGTGTGCGCCTGTATAAGCATTTTGGCTTTACAGAGTACGGCACCTTACTGGACATGGAGCTTTAAACATGAATGACGTTATTCCACATGAAAATAAAGAGCTGTTAGCTCAAATCCTTGGTGAAGTTCAAAACCGTGAATACATAGACGTTGTTAGAGATATTCAACAGCAAATTACGGATCAAGCTGAATTGATTGAAGTGCCAGTGGTTCATCATTTTGCACCAGGTGTGTATATGCGTCAGATGGATGCAAAAGCAGGCACTTTGGTGGTCAGTAAGATGCACCGTACAGAACACTTCATAATGTTTTTAAAAGGAAGTTGCAGCGTGCTAACCGATGATGGTGTTGAATTGATCAAGGCGCCATGCGTGTTAAGAACAATGCCCGGAACAAAACGCATTGGCTATTTTCATGAAGATACTTCATGCATAACTATTCACCCTACCGATAGCACTGATTTAGAAGAAATCGAAAAGCAAGTGATCGTTCCTGAAGAAGAGATTGATCAATTCCTTGTAACAATCCAAGGCAAGTTTAAGGAGATTGAATAATGTCATGGGCAGCAGTAGCGGCGGTGGCCGCTGTAGCGGGTGCGGCAATTTCAGGTTATTCGAGTTATCAGAATAACAAAGCCGCAGGTGAACAAGCCGAAGCGGATGCGGATGCGCAAAAAGCTCGTGGTCGATTAGAAGCAGAGCGTATCAGAAAGGAGAAAGAAAAAACCCAATCCGCCGCACGTGCTGCTTTGGCTCAAAATGGCCTAGATGTGAATGAAGGCACAGCACTGGTTATCAATGATGAAATTGAACAGGCTGCAAATTACGATGCGAATATGGCTGAAATCACAGGCTATAACTCGTCACAACGTTTAAAGGCGCAGGCCAGTCAGTTTAAAAGCAATGCAAATACGGCAGCAGCAACAGGTGTTTTAAATGCTGTTTCTGCGGGTGCTAGTGGTTACAGTGCTATTAACAAGCAAGCCAATAAAACGCAAGGTTCGACAGGCGGAGGGTGGAAATAATGGCTAGAATCCCGATGGGCAACTTTGGCAATGCAATGCCACAGGTTGAACGTATCCAGATGCCTCAAAACAACTTAGATCAGCTTGGTTCCGCCATTGCTAACGCTGGAAGTTCTGTACATGGGGCATTTCAGGAAATCGATAAGCAAAAACAAGAAGCCGAAGTATCCGCTAAACGCCTTGAGCTGTACAACAACGAATTAGCCAAGCAAGAAGCAAAAGTTAAGCTTGATGACATCATGACCACTGAAATGAGTGAGCAAGTTACGCTTGTTAAAAACGGTGTGTCGAATGGCGATTACAATGCCAAGGCTGGGCAGGATGCTTTAAACAAGTGGTCAGAAGATCGGTACAAGCAAATTGAATCAGAACTGCCTGAGTTTGCACGTCCAGATTTAAACAACTACTGGCGTGACAATGTGAATCGTCAGGCTTCAGGTTTATTGCCGTTGCAACTTCGCGCAGATATGCAAAAAGGTGTTGTGCTAGCAGATCGCTATGGTGAAATAGCTTCACGTTATGACCGCAAGCAAGGACGTACATATTTAGAAACCAATCTTGCAAGCTTGAATCTCCCTGTAGCGGATGTGCAGGCGCGGGTAAATGCTTTTGAATCGGGCCAAGACATTCTTGAAATTGAAGGTGCTATTTCTAGTGCTATAGAAAACAAAGACACCAATTCATTGCGGCAGTTGATCACCAAAATGGATAACGGTGGATTTGGCTACACCGATGGACAGACATTACAACAAAAGAAAAATCAGGTTTTAAGCCGTATTGATGCACTTGATACCCAAGTACGAGTTGAAGAAAACAAGCGAAATTCAGAAGCAACCAAGCTCTTGAATGACTATAAAGCGAATGTTCTTACAGGTCGTGCTCAAGACTCAGAATATGAGAACAATGTGGGTAAGGCTGTAGCGGGAACTGAAAGCGAAGCTGAGTTTAATTTTTATAAAGCACAGTCTGTCAATATTCAAAAGTTTGCAAATTTACCGACTAGCGAAATGCTTAAGCGTATTAACCAACAAAAGGCTAATATGAAAACCACCGCTTCGGCTGATGCTGTCACAGAAGAAAAGTTACTCGGTGTATTTGAGGGGTTGTATAAAGACAGGCTTGAAACTGCGAAAAACAATCCAAATCAAATTGTGCGTGAAACTGGCTTGCAAGTGCATAGCTTAGGCGGAAACACGCTTAAATCGAATCCTGGTGCGTGGATTGATGGTGCAGTGGATAACGGTATTAGTCAGTTGTCTTTAAAAGATGCCAATATCACTTTAAAGCCTATTTCTGAGGAAGATTTGCCCGAAGCGAAGAAAGCCTTTGATGGTATGGGGGTCAATGAAAAGCTGAATTTTATTAGTGGTCTAATCTCTAAATCCAAAGGACATCCAAGAGGCGCAAGCATTTGGGGAGCCGTGCTAGGTCAATTAGGGTCAGGCGATCAAAACTATGTAGCTGCTGGCCTTGCTGATATGAATAAATTTCAAAGTACTGAGGGACGTAAGCTATCAACCTCCATCGTTAATGGTACGCAAATTCTAAAAAACAAACAGCTCATCATGCCTAAGGATACAGACTTAAAATCAGCATTTAACAATTATGTGGGAAATACCGTATCAGGTACGAGTGCCAATAATGCTTATAACGTATTCCGTGCAGTGTATGCCGATACCATGGAGGCACGAAATTTACAGCATGACAAAGCAGATGAGTTGCCGAACAAAGAAGTGCTGAAATTTGCTTTAGCTTTTGCCACTGGCGGTGTTCATCAACAGTCAGGAACATTTAAAAATTATATGGGTGGAAAGCTAGAGGGCTGGAAAGTATCTATGCCTTACGGAATGACCGATGATGCTTTTGAAAGTCGTCTTGATGCAGGCTATGCATCACTGGCAAAACACACAGGTATGACTGAAGCAGAGCTTAAAACCTTTCGTTTACGACAATCACCAGTACGAAGCAAAAAGGGCGAAATTCAATACGATTTACTCAACGAGCGCGGCACTCCATTACAGATCGATGGTGTTAATTGGCGAATCATGATTAATGGAGCAACTAAGTAATGAATTGGCTCAGTGAAATCGATGATAGCGAACAGCAATCTATCAATGAAATGAATGCAGGCGGCTTGGGTAAAGCTCCACAGCAGCCTAAAAAAGAAGTCGGTTTATTTGATGGTGCTGTAACTGCTATACCGCGTGGTGTGGCTGCGGGTGCTGTCAAAGTTTATGACACTGCTAAGAAGCCTTTTGAACGTGTTGCTGATCATTTACAGTACTCCATTGATGATGTGCAAAATGGCGGCTTAGATGGGGCTTTGGATGTACGTGAAAAATCATTTTCAGATGTGCATGAAGAAAAGAACAAAGACCGTCGTGACGCTTTAGTGATGCAGGTTGAAGAACTGCAAGATGCGCCGAACTCAGGACTGGTCGGTAATATGCTTTTTGGTGTTTCGGATTATGCTACTCGAGCTTTAATAGGTGCTCCGCTTGGTCCAGCAGGTGCGGCATTAACTACTGGTTTATCTGAAACAAACTACAGCCGTGAGGATTTAATTCATAAGGGTGTTGATGAAGATACAGCAACCACTACAGCTTTGATCGATGGTGGTGTTGCGGCAGCATCAACAATATTACCAATCAGCTATGGTTTTAAAGGCACTGGTGGGCTTGTCAAAGATGCAGCCCTATCGATTGGTGGGGCAACCGCTTTATCTACTGCGGGTCAATATGCTAGTGGTCAGGTGCTTGAGTCTGGTGGCTACGATAAACAAGCCAAAAAGTACGAAATTACAGGCGAGAGTGTCGGCACGGATTTAGCATTAAATGCGCTAATGTTTGGTGCAGCACGTGGGGCAAGTCGTTATCTAAATAAGACACCTGAGCAAGTCGAAGCCGAAATTGATCAAGAACGTGCGGCACTGGTTTTGAATGAATTGGAATTTGAAAAAACACTAACACCAGTCAAAGCAACTGATCCAGTTC
>Ga0209066_10005073_pt1 | contig 14071 bp, 7 predicted proteins | sample All_14_2_FD_187198 | JGI IMG/M metagenome (GOLD analysis project Ga0209066, IMG submission 187198) | Freshwater microbial communities in response to fracking from Pennsylvania, USA - Allegheny Zone_MetaG_DW_15 (SPAdes) (version 2) ...
AGATTTTTCAAAAAAAGCCCAAGAGGTCATTGAAGGTAAAAAATTGAATGTCAATGCTTTTGGGAACTTATGCGAAGCAGTTCGCCAACAACTAGGCTTGTTGGAAGATGGCCTGCCGCTGAGCGTTCAACCCTTTGAACGCTGGGAAGGCGAACGGGCTTCGGGGCGACTGCTATGGTCGGCAGTTGCCGGAATCTTCCCTTCTTTGCCACGCACTCAGGTTACCCAAGCACCCACGGTGGCGCCTGATTTACCGGTAGATGCAGCCAGTTGGGCGCATAGTTTTACCATGCTTCCCCTGGATCCTTCCCAGCGTTCTGTGATGGGCGCAGTGCAACAAAATGTAGTTACCGTTGTAGAAGGCTCCTCCGGTTCGGGTAAAACCTACCTCATCTCTGCCATCGCCATGAATGCACTTTCCAATGGGAAAAAGTGCCTTGTAGTCTCTAAAAGTATCAATGCGCTGCGCCGGGCCCAGAAATTTTTGTTGGAAAAAGGGGTCGGAGAACTCTCCTTCGTAGTGCGGGATCTGGAGAGCGACAAACTGATGCTGGCGGATATGCTGCGCATGAGCGCAGATTCGAAAAATAAGGCCAACTATAATCCGGAGTTATTCAAGACGGTACTCAATAAAACCCAGCGTGAGCAGGGTAAACTGGATCAGGCCTGGACGGATTTACACCAGCCATTTTTTGGGGAATTGAGTTTCACGGAGACCGTTGGACGTTTCCTGCGGGCCAACCGGACCGAGGGCAAAGACTTGTTGCTCAGCCAACTCAATCCGGCAGATTTTGCATTTAACTCTAAAGAATATGACGAGATCGTAGCTGCAATTTATGCCTCGGAGCCTCTTTTTCGCCGTTTTCCAACCTTATATCACCCGCTGAATCGCTTGAATCACAAGGTATTCAATGATTTTGACAAGGATAAAGGTCGCGCCTGGACCGAGATTCAGGTGCGTTCTCTATTGGCCAAAGCGACGGCCTTGCACCACCGTTTTATAGGCCAAACGAATGATTACGATGAGAGCCTCCACGATCATTTTGACCAGTATTACAATGACCTGGCCCTGTATATCAAACGCATTCAAAATGGTCTGGAAGACGGGGTGATCCGATTTGGGCCAGACTTTGAAAAGCCCATCTCCAGTGCTGAAAAACTTTATGGCGTATTTTCGGATAAATACAAAGAATTGGTCGCTGCCAAGGAGCGAATCGGGGGGATCTTTGATGAAATGCGGCAGGCCTATGCACTGCGCCGGTATTTTGAATTTGACTTTCCCGCACAATTTGACAACCGGAATATCCGGAAAATCAGCGAGTACACCCGCGATTTTGACGCTGCTCTTAAAATGTGGCGCAAGCGTGTCCCGGCCATTGTTCGGGAAGATGTACGAAGACTTAATGCTAAAAGTATCCATCAGGAACTGGATTTCAGGGAGCAGATCCGTGATCTGGAAAATGCACTGGATTCTTTTTTGGAAGAATTCAATGCTTCTGAACTGTACCAGGAAGCGGTCAAACACGAGATGCTGACCATTCCCAAACGCCAGGAGTTTCTGGAGGACCTGATTGCCCGATTGGAAGACACCCAGTTTTACCTGCGCGATTTTGATGATTTCTGTATTTGGCAGAAACACTGGCTTGCGCTGGCGCCTGCAGCCCAGAAGACGGTCCGGACCTTGTGCAAGATCAAACCTCAGAACTGGCAAGCCGCCTTCGAAAGCTGGTATTTGCACCAGCTGCTGCAGAAGGAATTTCGTCCGGAACTGCTCTGGGATGAGGATACGATGTCCAACCTGGGGAATTATAGTCGTGAACTTCGCCAAATGATGCCGGCCCAGATCAGTACCCAATGGCAGGAACGGAAAAATGCCGGACTTCGACTCATGAAGTCCTCATATTCAACGGATTATAAAAATTGGTTTGGAAAAGAGAATCGAAAACTTTCGGCCAGCCTGAAGGTGGAAGACTTGTTCCAAAAACATATTTATCCCATCACCGAAACGCTTCCCGTTTTGCTCACCACTCCGGAAGTTGCCCTGGATGTGGTACAACTGTCTAACATGCAGTTTGATGTGGTACTGGTGGATGAGGCGCATAATATTCCGAAACAAGAGTGCTACCACTTGTTCTCCATGGCCAAGCACCTGGTTGTTTTTGGGGATGAACGCCAGGATATGACCCCCTTTGCGGAAGATGATTTATTGGAATTCTGCAAAGGGATCGGGGCAAAAACCTGCAACCTGGAATACCAGCATCAGGATACTCCGGAAGGCTGGGTGCGCTTCAATAAAATTGCTTTTGGAACTCCCTTCAAACGTACCCCTTCCGGCCGTTCAGCCCTGGACTCCACCGTGGTAGTGAATGTGGAAGGCCGCTATGACGAGCAGGCAGGCACCAACGAAGCCGAAGCCCGACAGGTCATAGACTGGCTGAATCTGATCGAGCCGACGCCTTCCAATATGTATCCGGTGGTCGGTATTGCCTGTGCTACCGTGCAACAACGCGACCTGATCGCGTCACAACTGCTGCGCATCCGGCAAAAGAAAATGGCCGGATGGGAAAAAATTCAGCAACTCTACCTGAATGGATTGGGCGTTTATCAATTTGCAGAACTTCAGGGGCAGCATGTAGATGTCATGCTTCTGTCGCTGACGCATGGGACTACAGACACCCATGGCTCCTTAACCCGCCACCTGCATTTTTGGAATAGTCAATTGGGATTCAATCAGTTGCACGTGGTCCTTACCCGGGCTACCCAGAAATTTTATATCGCCCACAGTATTCCTGAAGGGCTGCACTCCGTATTGGCAGCCGATAAAACTTTCCTGGGAACCTGTATCCTCTCACACCTGGTCACCTTCGCTGATTTCCTGCAGCGGGGCGAGCGCGATGCGGCCGAAGAACAGTTGAACAAAATGAAAGTATTGCTCAATTATGTGGACTCCTACTACGAACCTACCGTGTTTGGAGAGGAAGTGGAAAGAGCCCTTAGACCTTATTTTGAGCAAACTCAGATGAAACGTTCTGCCATGGCCGCCGGGGTTCGTGTACCGCTGTTTATTCAGGCCAAAGGAGCCGGAGAACAAAGCAGTGTACTGGCATTTGATGGTGTCCTGGCCAAAACGCCGCTGCCGAGTTACGAATGGGAGGAAAAGCTGGGACAATATTTCCGGCAACAAGGCATCTCTTTTGTCCCGGTTTTGTCGGCGCAATGGTGGCGCAGTCCCAAACAGGAAGCACGGAAACTGGCCAGTCGTTTGTTAATTGCCGCGGAGTGATCATACTGATTTTTTGATCTGAAGGATCTCTGCAGCGGGGACTTGCTGCGGAGGGTACGTTGTTGAACCATTCGGAACGTTTGCTTGTTTGGAAGGCCTGTTAAGCCTTATTGGCCCATTATTTCATTATTAGCCCAACCAGTTATTTTTTGATGTCCAAATTTCTCACCACCCCCCTGGGTCGCTTTCGGCTGATCGCCTTTATGGAAGGCATTTCCTATATCACCTTGTTGTTTGTCGCCATGCCGCTGAAATATTTTTTTGAACAGCCGCAGGCCGTACGTATGGTGGGCTCGGCGCATGGGGCGCTGTTTGTAGCCTACGTGATTCTGGTTTTTTTGACCCAAAGAGCCCAGGGCTGGGATGGGGCCAAAACAAGGCTGTTATTGTTGATCTCCTTAATTCCTTTCGGTAATTTTTACGCAGATAGCAAATGGCTGGCAGCGGAAGATTCTGTTCGTTAATTGGTTTTTAACCAGCCTGTTATGCTCCACCTGGGCCGATGGGTAATCAATACCTCGTGTTCCAGTTCACGGCTTTTAAAAAACACACATTTCCCATTCCGGGGTGCGATAGATTGGACATGATCGCTGTGGTACACACAGAGTTCTCCGCCGTCTGCAGCCACCCAATCGGTGTTGAGGTACATGATCATGGAAAAGGCTCTTCCGTGGTCGTCTTTAAATTGATCAAAGTGCTTTTTGTAAAAAGCCCCCGTTTCATATAAAGCATAATGGAATTCGTATCCGGTGATACCAGTATAACAGGTAGCATTCAGATACAGCACAAACTGATCCATGAGATCGAAAAAATCGTTTTCGTGCGGATTATTGTGCCTGCGATCCAGCCAGTAGATCTTATCGCTCCGGATCAAATTGTCATGCTGCTGCACCGCATTATTCCCAATGCCAGCCTGGTGGAATTCTTGCTTCGAATAGAGGGAAGCAAAATTGGCTTTTAAATTGGCGGCCAGGGTCGTATTCAGAAAGTGATCAGCCTGGCCAACTTTGGTATCTACATAACTGTCAATGAGGGACTCGAAAATGGTTTGCAAATTGTTGCATTGAAACCTGTCTGGCATAAAACCAATGGGCCATCAAGGTAGCTCCAATCCTGCGGTTGAGGACTAAATAAGCGCAAGGAAGACTTTAAGGGCCGGATCCATAAAATTGCGGGTGTTCTGGATCCTACTGTTTGGGAGGGGGCATCACCAGTAAGCTTAGGCCTGCGAACATCAATTGCCTTATTTGGATCCTGAAAAACACAAAAGCCTGCTGCACTGCAAAAAGCACCAGAATGCCTAATGGGGTGGTCATCCCAATTCCGGCCTCCAGGAGCCAATAAAGCAGTACTAAGCCCACTTGAATGGCTAAAAATACCAGTAACAAGATCAGTAAACGCTGCTTGTTTTCTCCAAAAATTTGCAAACCGATCCGTACACTGCGAATCACCCGGTTTCCGGTTTGAATTTTTACAAGCCGGCTTAACACCGACCAAACAAAAATCATTCCCAGTCCGATCAAGTAAACGGTTAGAAGTCCCAATACCAGCCATACCGTATATTTTTCAGCGCTGAAATACTGAAGGGAGGGTTCCAGAAAAAGCGCCATCGGGAACCAGAGGAGTGCCGTCAAGCTTAGAGCGAGGAAGAGGAAGACGAGGCTGATCTTTAAAAAAGGAAAGAAATACCGGGAGCCACCTTCCCAGAAAATACGGACTGACTTTTGTTCCCGCGCACCCTTAATAGCCACCCCGTTCATTAATCCGGCATTAATATACACCGAAAAGATAAGCCAAACCGGTATTAACCAGCGCAGTTGACCAAGCAAAGGAGTGATGGAAGCTCCATGGATTTTCAAAAAATCCGTAAAGACTGTATGGTCGAATTGACTAATTAATTTGTTGATTTCCAGCGAATTGCCAATCGATGACTGCATCACACTATGCACTTGCATGCCCAGGGTCAGGGCCAGACAGCCCTGAAAAAAATACACGATGGCTGCAATGCGCCATTGCCGTAGGGTGATCTTGAATGCATGCTGAAAAACGTTGGGCTTAATCATGAATGGTCAATAGTCAAGAGCGTTCGCGATCACATTAAAAAACTTAGGGTCTGAAACAAATTCTGGATCCAGAACAGGGCCTTTGCGGTGTATTTCCAAAGTGCTGCGGAATCAGGTTGCTGGGTCAGACTGTTGTTGTTCCAATCCACGTCAAGTCCCAGTTTATACTGTGGGTCAATTTGCGCTGAAACGATCCTGGCACTGCCCACAAACTCAAATACTTTTGAGCCTTCCTCCCCTGACCAGTACATGTGCTTTGTACTCCCATCCTCGAATTTGATCAGAACCTCCACCGGAAAAACCCAGTCGCCCTTGCGCTGCACTTCCACTTTTGACAACCTGGCCGGATGTCCACTCCCGGTTTCATAGCGAAATTCAGCAGCTTGCTGGCCAAAAAGGCCTTGTCTGGCAGGCAGTGTTTCATTGGAGATCCTGACCACCGCATAATCCATCACCAAGGCCTGGTAGATGGATTTTTCAAATAGATCATAAACCTGTTGTGCAAAAACTGAGTCCTGCAGGGTACTCAATTCCGCCTTTAATACGGCCATCCAGTCTGAACCTTTCGGGTGCCGGAATTTCCAGCGCTCGAAATAGGTCTGAATGACTTTATCCATTTGTGCCTCCCCAATCAATTCGTGTACGGTGCGGAGGGCTGTGGCAGGTTTGCTGTAAATCAGAGGCTTAAAGTTGGCATCCGAAAAGTGCCATCCTGCCCTTGCCGTAATGCCCTCACGCGGGTTGGCCATGGTGGTGTACTCCAGACGGGTAAGTTCCCGGTTACTAATACGATAGCCCAAAAAATCCACCAGAGAGTTTCCGTTACCGTAGGCAGCATCCAGGATCCGATCTTCAAAATAGGTGACAAACCCTTCATCAAGCCAGGCTTCTTCTTTCTCATTGGAAGCCAGCATACCCATAAAGTATTGATGCACAAACTCATGGATGACCAGCGATTCAGTGGTCCGAATTCCCGCCGGCATCCCGTAAAAGGTGCCGACCGTTATCAGCGTTGGGTATTCCATTAACCCGGAACGCAATCCGTGGAAGGGTGGATCGACCACGGTGATACTGGCATAGGGGTATTTGCCTACGTGTTTGTCCAGGTATTCGAGGGCAAATTTCAGGGCATGTAGGTATCTTGGACCCAGGCTGGCATGTTCCGGTGCGATCAGCAGACGGATTTCTACGTCCCGCCAGCGATCGGTTTGTACCTTGAACCGGGGATATACCGACCAGGCAAAATCGATGACATCCTCTACATGGTAATGTCGGGTTGTGGTGCCGTCCGGATTGCTTTTTTCAGTGACCAGACAGCCTGAAGCACCCATGACAAATTTGCTGTCAGCGGTGATGTGCACATCATATACCCCAAAATCTGCGTAGAATTCTGTCTTTCTATAAAACTGGTGGCAGTTCCAGCCCCAGGTACCGGCAGCATTTTGTTCAAATACCCCCAATTGAGGAAACCAGTGGCAGAACAGGTAAAAATCCTTGCTATACCCTGCCCTGGCGATGGTTTTAGGCATTTTAGCCTGCCATTTTAAATGAAATATACCCGTTTCGCCGGGTAAAATGGGTTTGTCCAGGGTGATTTCCAGGACGGACTGATCGGCGGGGTTTCCATCATCCGGCTGAACATAACGCAGGTGTTTGCTCAGGTCTGCTCCACCTTCCCGTTGAATGTTTGAAAGGTCGATCCAGCCCCATTCATCCTGTTTCCGGTTGGTAAAACTTTGTCCGAAAATATGATCCGTGCCACTTAAAAAAGTGGATTCTGTGTTTTTGAACGCATTGAGGTACATATACATCCGTAAGGTGTGTATAGGTTCCGGAGAGCGATTGGTAAACCGGATCGTTTGCGTCGCATCTATGGTTTTACGCTGGTCGTCGAGTGTCACAAAGATCTCATAATTCGCCGGGCGTTGACTCAGTGCCTTGGGGAAGAACGGGTCGCATTGTGCTGATCCTGTTTGGCAAAGGAAAAACGCACTAAAAACAAGAAAAAACGAGCGAAAATGGCCGGCCATGCTGCGGAAGGTTGATTGCTCACAAAGAAAGAAAGAATTGAGGCTTCTTGTATCGGTTTCTCTGTATTCCGCTGGATTCAGTGCGGACCATGCGCTGTACAAACAAAACTTCTAGAGGAGTCGCCCGGTATTTTGAAGCGGCAACTAAAGCTTGATAAACTTCGACAGAATTTCTCCCTCCGCCATCCAAATCCGAACGAAATATACCCCCGGGCTCCAGTCTCCAATCCGCAGTTCGTGTTGATCAGCAAGCTGCTTCAAAGGTCTGCCCAATGCATCATAAATGGTCGCGTTCCAGCTTCCCCGGGCGCCGGGTTCGAAACGCAGCAGATCTGCTGCCGGATTAGGGTAAATTTGAAAGGAGAACGCCGGGACAGGGAGCTGGGTGGTTGCACTGAAAACGGATTCCAGCGCGCCAATATCCGGGGCGGCTCCGGAAAAGGCAAGATCGTTGATCCCCGGAATCAGGATGCCGGCGTCCACACAGGCGCTTCCTGCTTGCAATTGATAATTGTTGGTGGCAGTATCTACAAACATTGGGTCGGTATTCAGGCCATGGAGCTCATAGCCGGTGGCCGCTCTGAATGCCGGCAGATCCAGATAATACTGGGTTCCGCTGGAACCACTTACCCGGATGAGCGTGTCTGCATTCAAATAATTGTTGTAATCAAGATCAACGGAAGGCAATTGTGATTCTGATCCGCGCAACAGGAGTGCATGGTTTTGTTCTGCATAAAAAATGTTGTTTTTAGCCTCAAAAACTTCGATCGAGCCGGCGCCGGGGAATACTTCCAGGCCATACGCCTTGCCGCTCCCTTTGACGCATATGGTATTATGGAAGACGTAAACGGGCCCCATTTTCTGACTGGATCCGCTTTGAAATTTCAAGGGTGTACCCCCAAAATGGACCAGATCGGCATTGCCTTCGATGGTACTTCGGGTCTCATGGAAATCACTGATGGTATTGCGTAGCAAGTACACCGGACCAGTCAGGGCGGGCGCCAGGGATATAGCGGCGCCACAGTCCCGAAGAATGTTTCGATAAAAACGCAGGTTTGCTGCCCAGCCTTCCAGTTCGATCCCATCATCTCCCCCCTGAAATTCATTGTCAAAGATGTCCACCTCCCGACTCACAGGTTGTTCCGGGGAGGAGGGTGGGGGGCTGCCATGGGCGCCGTCCATGTATCCTTTGAACGTACTCCCCCGGATCACGATGCCTCTGCCGGTATAGTCATGATCAAAATAAATGGCTCCGACTTCAGCCACCCGGTCACTAAAAGGGAACAGATCTGGCAGGGTGCCATCACACAAAAAAGGGGAGTCCGGTTCGTAGGTTGCCTTTCCGATATAGGTATCCCAGTCTGTGTTGTCCCGAAAAGTGCAGAATTGCGCTGTAAACCGGTTGGAATTGCCGGCTACCGCGATGTTGAGGTCGTTGTGGGCAAAACTGCAATGATCAAAAATGACCTCGTTGCAGTTTTTTAACCGAACGGCATGCCCTCCGGGACGTACCCCATAGTGTTGGAAACTCAGGTTGTGAAATCGGATATAGGACTGATTTTCAAGGGTTAATCCGGTTTTTTGCAGAGAGATAACCACTGAATGGGTGGATGGATCGCTACCATCGGCAAGTTTAACAAAGAGCTTTTTGAATGCAGGGTTCTGAAGCTGAAAAGGAAGGATAGTAGAAGGCCTTGGATCCCGAAACATTCCGCCAACCCCTGCCGGAACCGGTTGAAGAAGGATGCAACTGATCTGCAACTGGAACAGATCCGGTTGTAATTTCCGGTAAGGGAAGAGACGCACCTCGTCCACGGTAACGCAGTTTACATTGGAATTGGCGTCTTTCAGCGAAGTAAAAAAAACGCCCGGCAGGCCATTGGCCGGCTGCCAGGTGTAAGGAGCCGGATCCCGTCCATCCAGCACGGCAATTTCTCCGCTGCGGCCCCGGAGTGTGATTGGTGCGCCGACATTGCCGCTTTTGGTCAGATTCAATCCTCCCAGGAAATAGGTGCCCCCCAGCAGTTCAATGTCCTGCCCTGGCTGCACGAGTTCGAGGGCCGTGGCCAGTCCACAAGGCTGTGCTTCCGAACACACCGTACCTGAGCCATTAGGGCTGACAATCAGCTGGCTGTTGGATGGCGTAAAATCTGGTTCCGGGCGGGTGCTGGTCTCGCCGGTCAGCAGGCCATTTAAGCCGGGGGTGCTTGGGTCGCTTAATTGTACCCGAATCTCGTAAGTGGTGGCCGGGTTTAGCCAGAATATGGACCCACTGCATCGGTTTTTGTCAAAAATCGGGGTAGGCGGGAATCCTGGCAACCAAATTGTCGAGCTGGATTTTCGATACTCGAGGGCGGCCGTAAGGTCTTTTTCAGGGTCACTCAGGTTGTTGAAATGGACATTTACCCCGATGGTTTCCAGGCTTGGGTAAAGTTCCAGGCTGGGCTGCGCAAGCAGGTTGGTGCTGAAAAAAAGTAGACCGGGCAGGAGTATCTTGAGCATGGCTTTATAGAACAGACTTAAAGTTACACTGTAAATTTACCGCAAAAAATTGAAGCATGGAACGATATGGACAAATCCTGACCATTGCGATCCCCATCTTTCTGGGATTGGTCTTTTTGGAAAAGGGCTACGGGTTGCTCCGTGGAGAGGACAAAACCCCTGTCATGGATATGATTTCCAGCTTGCTTTCCGGAGTAACCAATGCCGTAAAGGATGTCCTTGGACTGAGTATTTCTATTCTATCTTATGCCTGGATGCTCCAACACTGGTCGTTGTTTCAGGTAGAAGGCAGTTGGTGGGTATATTTGTTTGTATTCATTGTGCTTGATTTTCAGGGTTATTGGGTGCATCGATGGGCGCATGAGATCAATTTTTTCTGGAACAAGCACCTGATCCACCACAGTAGTGAGGAGTTTAACCTTGCCTGCGCATTGCGGCAGAGCATTTCCTCTTTTGTCAACCTGTTTACGTTTTTACTTTTACCCGCTGCCCTGCTCGGGGTGCCAACTATTGTGGTGGCCACGATCGCGCCGCTTCATTTGTTTGCACAATTCTGGTACCATACCCGGCACATCGGAAACATGGGTTTTCTGGAACAAATACTCGTCACACCGTCTCATCATCGGGTACACCACGCCATCAACCCGGTCTATCTGGATAAAAACTACAGCCAGATCTTCATCATTTGGGACAAACTGTTTGGTACGTTTCAGCCTGAATTGCCAGAGGTGCCACCCGTTTATGGCATCACCAGGGCGGTACAAACCTGGAATCCCATCAAGATCAACTTCCAACATCTGTGGCAACTGGCAAAAGATGCCTTTCATGCGCGTAACTGGCGCGATAAATTGCGTATTTGGTGGAAACCCACCGGTTGGAGGCCTGAAGATGTGGCAGAGCGATTTCCCCTCCAAAAAATTGAAGATGTCTATCAATTTGAAAAATACAATCCATACAGTTCCACCAGCCTAAAAAGCTGGTCGGGCTTCCAGCTTGTTTTTATGCTCCTGATCGCTACCCATTTTTTCGGGAATATTGCAGCCATCGGAAGTCCACAGATCTTTATCTACGGACTATTTATCTTTATCAGTGTCTATAGTTTTTCGGAGTTGATGGATAAAAGTGCCTACGCCCCGGTCTATGAACTGCTGCGCCTTATCCTGGGTTTTGGCCTGATCTATGTGCAGGGCGACTGGTTTGGATTGGATCAGCTCCTGCCAAACGGAAGTACGTTGATGGCCGGTTATTTGCTGCTCTCTTTCAGCGCAACCTTGCTGTTGGTCAATTTTGATTTTCCACGTTCAGGCAAAGGGGCAAAAACAGGGTTGGGTACCCAGCACTAAGGATTTTACCGAGGTTGACACCAATCTATTGAATGGTCCCTAAATCAGACGCAGATTGGATAATTTTTGGCCGATTTCACCGCAATTCCACCGAGTCAATTTCCTCCAGGGTGTCCGGGTTTATGACGCGCAAACGGATTTGTTTGCCGGAAACATCAAAGATACAGAGGGCGTTTTGTACGCTGAAACCCTGCACAGCAGCAGACCAGGGCAGTTCCTGTTGTCCGTAAAAGGGGGCGCCGGCGGCTCCGTTGATGATTTGCCAGATCGGACGCTTCAGCGTCAGCCGGGGTTTGTCCCAGCCATCCGGATATCGCGGGGTTTCGTCCGCCATCAACATCCGGTTGTAGTTGTGTTCGTCGCCACAAAGGAATCCAACTACTTTGTCGGAACGATTGGCGCAGAGGTCGAGGAGTTCGTCCCGACGTTCGATAATGCCTTTATCCACCGGTTTCCCGGCAATCCAGGGTCGATGGGTGTTGTCGCCATTGTACCACATACAGTCGTGGCGATGACCACCATTCGGGAAGGGTGGGGTGTGAATGGTCACAAAAACATGGTCGATGGTGCTGTCACGTTCATACGCTTCCAGGGTTTTTTGTAACCACCTCATTTGTTCATCCATGACATAACCATGCAGGTTTCCACCAATGGGGCGGGTTTTCCGCAAGGTGGGTGCAAACCAATAGTTGGAGTTGAGTACAATCATGGCGGTGTTGCCATATTCGTAATGGAACACATTTTCGGAGTAGGAAGGAAAATCACCACGTTTGTAGGGATCCGGATCATATTTTGAGCCATCTTCACTTTGTGGACCATTCATGGGGTTGACGAACATATTGGCAAAAACGGCTTCTCCTGAGTGGGTTTCATACGGGAAACCATCGATCGCTACATTCTTATGGTCTGCGGAATACCATCCCAGGGATTCATGATTGCCCATTCCAACATTGAAGGGCAGGTAATGCCAATAAGGCTCAACGGCATGGATCCAATTCACATTTTGAAGGGCGGTCTCGTCCGGATCACTCAGGTAGCCATCGGCCTGATCTCCGGTAAATTGTACAAAAGCGGCTCCTTCACGCACGGCCAGGGCGCCAATTCTACCCATGATCTGCGCATTGGTGCCATACAGATTGCGCTCGCCACCGCCATATCCACTTCTGGAATCACTGGCATATCCAAATGAAAAGGGCGTCTGGCTACCTGGCGCCGGAGCGGTTCGGAAATTAAATGGCAGGAGCATACTGTCGCAACGAACCGTGTACTGATATTCGGTATCCGGGCTTAGTCCGGTCAGGGTACATTCATGCCGGGTCTGACGGGTGTTGCTGATAAATTCATACCCAGCTTTATCGGTCTTGACCTGCGTAAAAACAGGCACCGATGTTTCATACCAGATCACAACGCTGTTGTGGGATTGGCAGGATACGAAAGGGCCCCGTAGCACCGTGGGGCGAGGCTCGATCTTATTTTTGGTACTGGCAAATGCGACCTTCCCTTCGTGTACGATCAGTCCATCGGAGGCTGTCAACCTATATCCGATCACTCCATAACCTGTTTTCAACCATCCGGTGTGATCAAAACCTTCTTTAAGGTCTTTTCGGATGTTTAAAAAAGCGATCCCGCTGGAGTCAATGGTAGCCGAAAAGCGAAGCACCGCAGTTGGGAAAGTATGTTGACCATAAGGGATCAAGCCATAGGTCAGGGTTCCTCCGCGCAATTTTCTGGAGGGGAAAAGCATCCGGAGTCCCTCGGGATCAGCGCTGATCCGGGGGCGTACTCCTTTTTGGGTGTATTTGGCATCCTTTCGGGTTAATACAATTTCCTTGTCATCTGTACCCTTTCCCCGTAAAACGCCCAAAGAGTCAAACCAAAGGTTGGCGTAAGCGGCTGGAATCAGGATAGGTTCCTGGGCAGGAAGGGAGCGGCTGATACTTAGAAGCACAAGCATCAGCCAGAGTTGCTTAAGAAGTGGGCGAGTGGCCATTGAATCAGTTTTAAAACTGAACGATGAACGAAGAAGCAGCGAGAGAGTGGCCATTGAATCAGGTTTAAGATTTTTAAGAAGCAATAATATTATCCCTGGCATGGAAGCAGATTCCGTCCACCCCAACTTTGAATGATTGAATTAATAATCGAATTTTTGGGAACGACCCATCCCCGTTTTTCCCAGAACCAAAACGGCCATACTGCGCAAATCGTCTACCAGAACCGTCTTGAATGTTTCCAGGAACCGGAGTCCATTTTCCAGCATCACTTTATCCAACAGAGGCCGGGTTAACAGGAACCGGTCGGAACCATCGGGCAAATGAAAGCGGCCATGGCCCAAGGGAATTATTTTTGCTTCCAACCCAACCACCGTGGCCACCCGGATGAAAAGTGAACCATCTGGCCTTAAAACACGGATCATTTCCCGAAACATCTGTTCAAAATGTTCCTGATCCTCGGCAAAATGTAAAACAGCGGAACAAATAATATGGTTGAAGCGCTCCGCCGGAAAAGGAAGGGCCTCCAGCGGGGCTAGCAGGATTTGATTTTCCTGAAGTTCCGGATAATTTTGTCGGAGTGCCTCCAGCGCTGCAGGGTCCCGGTCTGTTCCAAATACCTGAAAACCCTCATGAACAAACCATTGCAGATTTCTACCGCCCCCCGCCCCTGCGTCCAGAATGATCTCTGAGGGGACATACCGCCCCTTCATAATCTGATCGAGCAGGTAAATGTCCGTATTTCCAAGTAAAGATGCAAGGGTACTCATGGCTTGTTTTGGGACAAAAATAGGAAAGTACCCGGCGCTTGTCCCTATCGAAGTGTCCAGCGAAGTCCCAGAAGGACCCGCTGGCGTTGTAT
>Ga0209066_10005075_pt1 | contig 14066 bp, 7 predicted proteins | sample All_14_2_FD_187198 | JGI IMG/M metagenome (GOLD analysis project Ga0209066, IMG submission 187198) | Freshwater microbial communities in response to fracking from Pennsylvania, USA - Allegheny Zone_MetaG_DW_15 (SPAdes) (version 2) ...
GATCAAGAAATGGGTTTCGACTCTCCCAAAAAGCCCCGGAATGGCTCCGGGGCTCGATTGAAAAAGTTCCCGTCCTTTTTCTTCAAGCCATGAACCTTTTCTTCCCTCTTTTCTGCAACCCCCACAAGGCTGCCAGGCCAAGGCCCAGCAGGACAGAGGCAGAGGGTTCGGGAATCGCGGCATACTCCAGGTAAATATCGTTGCCCACCTGGGAGAAGGAGAATACTCCGCCGGTCGAAGCGAAAGAATTTCCCAGGGAATCCGCACTCACGGAACCCAGGGTAAAGATATTCGAGGTCACGCTGGGAGCGAGGGTGCTGTCAAATATCAACCAGCTCCGATCGCTCTGCCAGAAGGCGGAGGCGAAATTTACATTCGATCCCAAGCCGTTCAGGCTGATGTTGAAGACAACACCGCTTTCGATCGTCAACAGTCCTCCGGTCACATCTACCCCGTCAAAGTTGATTCCCCGGCCGAAAGTCGTGTCGGCGATCAATTCAAATTCAAATGTCGAACCAGTAAGGTAGCTCAGTCCCGCCGAAAATTCCGGCAATCCGGGACTGCTTCCCGGCGCATGCGTGGAGCCGGATTGCAGGGTCACCGCTCCGCCAAAGTCCCCGGAGCCGCCCAGCCGGGCGCCGCTGGCCACGGTTACCGCGGTATTTCCCAAGGATCCGTCAATCACCAAAGTGCCTACGCTTACCGTGGTGGTGCCGCTGTAGGTGTTGGTTCCGGTCAGGGTCAACACCCCGGTTCCCTGCTTGGTCAGGGAACCCGTGCCGCTGATATTGTTGGACATCGTGTAACTGTTGCTCCGGTTGACCACCAAGGCCGCGTTGTTGACGATGTTTCCCGTTCCCAGGGAGCCGGTGGTGCCCCCGCTGCCCAAGGTGAGGGTTCCCGCACTGATCGTTGTCGTTCCGGTGTAGCTGTTGCTGTTCCCTGTCAAGGTGGCCACGCCCGCGCCCAGCTTGTTGAAAGCCCCCACGCCCGCGATCACTCCGTTAAAGCTCGTGGCATTGCTCCGGTTGATGGCCAGGATGCCGCCGCTGTTGATCGTGAAAGTTCCGCCGCCGGTGTAGGCTCCCGCGCTGCTGTTATTTCCAATTTGCAAGGTTCCCGCGTTGATCGTGGTCGGTCCGGTGTAGGTGCTGGTAGCGTCATAGCGCAAAAGCCCCGCCCCGTTCTTGATCACCTGGCCGGCTCCGCTGATCACTGCGCCGAGGTTGTAGTCGTTGCTGCGGTTAAAAATCAGGGTGGCGTTGTTCAGAATGCCGTTGGTGGTTGGAATCGTCCCCACGGTGCCGCCATTCCCCACTTGGATTGCGCCCTCATTGATGATCGTGCCGCCGGTGTAGGTGTTGGTGGCCGTCAGAATCAGCGTTCCCGCGCTGTTTTTGATCAGCCTGCTTGGGTCGGTATGGTTGCCAATGATGGAGGCGATGAGCAGGTCGTTGGAGGTGTTGTTTTGGTTAATCACCAGATTACCGCCAGCCGTGGAGGCCGTGAGCGTTCCGCCAGTGATGGTGGAAAGGTTGTTCCCCACGTTGCTGGTGACCAATATGCCTCCGATGCGGTTGGTGGTTCCGGTCAGGGTCACGGTGTAAGGTGCCGTGTTAAGATTGAAGCGGAAGCTCTGGACATCGATCACCCCGCTCAGCGTTCCCTCGCTGCTGTCCACATCCATGTGAGCGTTCGTATAGTTGGCTGCGTTGGTTCCGGCGAGGGAGGTGAGGGTGTAGCCCGTGAAGGCGCCAATCACGCCGCCTCCCAGATTCGTGGCCCAGTCGGTGCCGCCATAGGTCGCCCAGGTGCCCAGGATGCCGTTCACATTGGAGTTGGTTGTCGTGTAGGTGCCGCCGCCGGAAACAAAGTTCACCGATCCACCCGGATTCACGGTGATTGCTCCCAACGAGATCGTATTGCCGGTCGCGGCGCTGATGTTACTCTCTCCGGCATTAAGCGTCAGGCCATTGAAGGTTTGGGTGAAGCCGTCATTCCGGCTCAGGCTGAACGTGCCGCCCCCGAGCACCAGGGTGCTGGCGGAGTTGATGGAGCCGGTGGAGCCGCCCCCGCCGAGATCAAGGACGCCTGCGTTGACCACCGTGTTGCCCGTGTAGTTGTTGCTTCCGGTCAAAGTCAGATTTCCCGCGCCGGTCTTGGTCAGATTTCCGGCGCCACCGATCACCCCCTGGTGTTCCAGGGTTTGGCCGGCGGTCACCTCAAAGGTGCCGCCTCCGGCGCTCAAGGTCGTGGCGCGATTGCTGGTGAAACTGGAAGTTGCCTGCAAAGTGCCGCCATTGAAGGTCAGAGCTCCCGAAGCCGACCCCAGATTGGCATTCGAGGAGACCGACAAAACGCCCGCGTTCAGGGTGGTGCCACCCGTATAGGTATTGGTTCCGGAGAGCACCTGGGTGCCGGTTCCGATTTTGACCAGCGAACCGCCGCCGTTCAGGATGCCCCCGTAGGAAGCATCGGGGTTGCCGCTGCCCACCTGAAGGGTGATTGCCGTGGCACTCAGGTCTTCCAGAACCAGATTCGAGTTTCCGTTGAGTCCCCCGATCGTGAAAGTTCCCACCCCCGTTCCAAACGTCAAACCGTTATTTGAATTGATCGTTACCGCAGAGTTTTGAATCGCGTTGGCGTTGTTTAGTTGAATCGCGCCGCCGTGAATCGTGGCGCCGCCGGTGAAGGTGTTGGCCCCGGACAAAATCTGGGTTCCTGAACCGATCTTGACCAGTTCGACAATCCCGGCTCCGTTGATGATGGTGCCACCATAGGCGCCGTTCGCGTTCCCCGCTCCCACCGTGAAGGTAGAGACGGTGTTGGCGGCATTATTGAGGATTTGCTGGGTGCCAGTTCCTGCCCCGACCGAGTTCAATCCGTTCACGGTCTCACTGAATCCGTTGAGGTTCAAGGTGACGGCCCCGCTGGTGCTTTGTTTGTTCAAATTAAGATCGCCATACCCCTCTCCATGAGGAATGACTTCCGATGCTCCCAGAACCACGGTGGTGGTTCTGGTGCCCGACGAACCGCCGCCGGAGATAGTCAGTCCTCCCGTCCAGTCGTTGTCCGAATTGGAAATAGTGATTGTCCCGCCAGGGGAGGAGTTGCCCGGCTGCCCAAGTTCCAGCGCGTAGTTTCCGGTAATCCTGCCGGAGATGGTTCCGTTCAAAGTCAGGGCGGATCCGTAAGCCTCTGGCGAATAAGCCTGGGCGGCCGTAATGCGGGTATCTCCCAGCAAGGTGACAGTTCCGGACACGTTCGCTCCGTTATTCAGCACCAGGGCCCCCCAGTTCCCATTCAATCCGCTGTTCGCGGGATAGTTGTAATGAGTGGAGGGTCCACTCCCCACAAGATACAAATTATTGGTATAGACCCCGCTCACCAACATCAACTGGGCGGTAGCCGTGACATAAACATCGCCGGTTCCCAGCGCCCCGCCGGTTGTCGCCAAAAGGCGTCCCTGATTGACATAGGTTCCTCCGCTGTAGGAATTATTTCCATTCTCCAAGCGCAGGGTCTGGAGCCCTCCCTTGGTGAGGGAAACCTGCCCGAGTCCATTGTCCGTGATTTGGGACTGAACTATAATGCCGAAACTTGGAATGTTCTCGTTTCCGCCTGTTCCGGCCACATTGAACACGATCTCCCCATCCGTATCATCCGCCCCGCCCGCCGTCAGCGTGCCTCCGGTGATGGTTACCCGGTTGGTGGTATTGGTGGAAGTCCGCCAGATGCCGCCGAATTCTCCCAGGCGCAGGGTATTGCCATCGCCGATGTTGATGATTCGGTTGCTGCCGTCGGTGATCTGGATGGTGTTCACTTCCGTGACCCCGGCGGCCAGGTTGATCGGCCGGGCGCCGATCAAAGTGTTCGCGTCGCCGGCGGCCGTGGTGGCGTATCCATTCGGAAGCTCGGCGATCGATGCCCACTCATCGTTGATCGCGTCGTTCACCCACGTTCCGGCCCGGATGCCCGTCCCGGTGATCGAATCCCCCGGGGCAAACCAGGTCGGGTTGTTCGCCGGTCCCCAAATTTCGACCGTCCCGGATGTGTAAGCGTCGTGGATAACCGAGTAGGTGCTGGAGGAATCAATTCTCAGGTTTGCCGTTGGGTCCGAGGTGATCGTATAAGCGTTTCCCCCCAAGTCGGTCAGTTCGGCATAATCGGCGAATGCCACGATCTCTCCCCCGGCAACCATCGCATAGTCGTTTCCCACCGTGGCCCAGCCGCCCAGAATTCCGTTGGTATTATCAGTGGAAGTCTGCACGTGAACCGTCGATCCCAACGTTCCATTGGTGCCCGCCGCGACGTTCAGCAATCCCCCGGTTTCGTGCGTGATCGCGCCCAAATTCAGCGTCATCGACCCGGTCGTGCCCAGGCGGCGCAAGGTGATGTTGTTCTGGCCGGCCTTGATCACGGTATTGGCAAAGGTCTGGGTGTTGTTGCTGCCGCTTCTGCTGGCTGCCGTCAGGTTGGCCACGCCGACCGTGCCTCCTCCCAACTCCAGGGCGGAACTGCTGCTGATCAGGTTCGAGGCCGATGGGTCGGTCACATTGGTGAAATTCAAATCCAGCGTCCCGCGCAACACCCGGGTGGCTCCCGTGTAGGTGTTCATCGTCGTGGCGTTGGCAATGGTCAACTGGGAGGCCCCGTCTTTGATCAAACCGTAACTCCCGCTGATGCCTCCCCGCACGGTGATGTCGCCGGAAGCCGTATTGAACACCGTGTCCCCCAACAGGTTTAAGTTTAGATTGGCCGCCAAAATCTGGGTGGCCGTGCCCAAATTGACCACATCTCCGCCCAGATTGATCGCATTGCCATCGAGGGTAAACGCAGAGGCACCCGAAGCGAAGGTGATGCCGTTGAATTGGGTGCCGGCCACGAAGTCGTTGAGGTTGGTCAAACGGAGGGAGCCGGCAAAAATCAGGGAGTCAAACTCGACCGGCGCGACATCTCCCGCCCAGTTTGTGGCCGTGGACCAGTTGTTATCCGTGCCTCCGCCATCCCAGGTCAGGGTTGCCTGCGCGTTTAGCGGTTTTGCAACCAGTAGTGATGAAACCAATATGGCAAAAATTTTGACACCTTTAGGCATTTTCATGACGAGCTAGGGGGAATTAAGAGGGGGAGGAGGGAAAAACAGTATAACGGCAATATACTAGCTTCGAAGCCCCAGATGGGGCAAGAATTTTATGCTTTTCCTCCCCCTTTCCTCAAGGGGCGAACTGGCGGTTCTGAACCACCCGCCATTTATAAAAAGCGTCCAAGGTTTGCATGCCGGAAATCCCGGAGGGATTGGCGGCATAGTCCGGGACTTCCGCATCCGGGTCGATGAAACGTTCGATGGTGGTGGAGCCCCGATATTCCCCGGTCACCTTGTCCTTTCCTTCAACCCAGACATCCGGATCGCCGGCCAGCCCTTTTTTGAGCGATTGAGCCCGGAAATGGACCGTGAACGTGTTCGATTTGGTGGTCAGTTTGGGATAAATCATGGCATAGGGCCGCTCCCGCAGATTGTCGCCCGTTTGGCGGTAGGCGTTCCACCAGGTAGCCATGGCTCCTTTTCCCGTGTAGCTGGGCGACGTCACCGCCGGGGTGGCTCCCGAGGGACTGCCGGAGGGAATCAGGTATTGCTCGCAAATCTCCGAAGCGGAGAGGAATACATTGGTATCCTTGTTGGACTGATCAAAGCGCTCCTGGAACTGCTTGAGGGTTTCCGCTGCATTGATCGCCTGCCGGTATTCCAGCGTGGACGAAATCGCCTGGGAGCCCGTCGGGCCAGCCGAATAAACATGGCTGTTGTATTTCTGGTTGAGGTCCAACAGGGAGATTTTCTGCGATTTCAGGACGGCCCGCATCCCGGTCGAGCGTTCGATGTAGGTGAAGGGCAGGATCTGGTAGTTCATGTTGATCTTGCCTGCAGTGGAGAAGCGATCGCTGATGGCATAAGGTTCCACCACCGGCATCCAGAACAAATCCAACAGGAGGTGGTCATGAGGAGACTGGGCTCCGATGTGTGAATTTTCCAATGCCGCCAGCGGACGGAACAACAGGGTTCTCCAAGGGATTCTTTGCTTCACCCCCGTGGGCAGGGAGCCGAACATGACGGGAGAAGGCATCATCCGGTTCGGGGAGAAAAAGGTAGGTCCGGGAGCAAATGATCGGTTCCAATTGAAATAGGGCGCCGTGCGGCTGTCGGCGGTAACGCCGGCCCAATTGGCGTTGTTTTCCCGGTGAATCTCTCCATCGTCCGGCTTGTTGGCCAGGGATCCCTTATCGGATCCCCCCGGCGCCAGATCGAAATCCCCCGTAGCTCCCACATTGACTTGAGCGAAAGTTTTGTCCCCCGGAATATTATCGGCGATAATTCCGCCCGTGTAGATGCTGGCCGGCGCTTCTTCCAGGAATCGGCGGACCACCGGCGGATTGGCATCCCAGTGGGCCGCCACCCGGCTGCTGGCGCTCGCGAATAAGGGATGAGGGGCAAAGGAGGTCGTATCATCCCGGGTGGCGGCCACCAGGCGGAAATCATATCCGGCGCCATCGGCCACAAACGCCCTCAGGACATCCCCTTTGGTGGCGTCGGGCTGGCCGGAGCCGGTTTCGGGTATCCAGATCGGGTTAGGCCCGGGGATGGCGTTTGTCGCACCGTTCTGGCGCACTCGGCCCCGTCCATAGCTTTTGTCCGCCCGGGTGTTGAAGGCACTCCAGAATTTCGGGTCGGAGTGAAGGGTGGGGGTGGGCACGGTCGCCATTGGCGGAGGGGTCATGGTCAAGGTCTGAATCAGGGGGCCGGAGGTTCCCTCGCCATAGTAAAGTCTCACCGTGATCGGGGAGTTGGAAGACATCAAACGCAGCGCGGAAGTCTTGGAGACCGTCACCGGAGCGCTGATAAAGGGATAACGAGTGCCGCCGCTGGACACCGGGATCTCGTCATACGGGGTATCCTTTTCCTGAAGCAGAACTCGATAATTCAAATCGGGCTGGGCCAAAGAACTGCCCGTCCAATGTTGGGCTCCCGATTTGGTGTGAACCCAGCCGCTCGAAGGAAACCGCAGATTTTGAATGGGTCCGCTGAGCCCTGACCGCAAGCCGAACTGCTCCAGGCCTTCAATTTCAATGGTGAGGTTCGGGTGGGGAAAGCGGGTTCCCGCCATGGTGGTGGTCAGAAAGGGAACGACCATGGCCTGAACCCGGAGCTGATCGGCGGCCAGGGCCACCGGGGCGGCGGCGGGCGAATCCTTGAGCATAGGATTGAAATTGGCATTGGACGGATCGATGATGTTGCTTCCGGTGCCCGGTGCATCTGCGCCATCCGCGCAGGTGATCAATACGACGGCCAGCTGACGGAGGGTATGGTAACGGCCCTGCCCCCGGGTATTGTTCGGCCCCTCGGAAGGCAGCACGATTCCATGTCCCGGCTCTCCTTCGCCCGTTGCAAGATCGCCTTGGGCATTGACGCTTTCGCCGACGCTGTTCGTGAAGGGATACACCCCCTTGACAGGCTGGCCGACATCCAATTGGTCATCGTAAAGGTTGATGATGCGGATATAGTCGTAGATCTGGGTAAGAATTTGGTCCCGCTCTCCGGCGAAGCTGTATTTGCTGGAAAATCGGCCGCCGAAACCGGGGACGGGTTCGCTGGTCAGGTGCTGCAGGTAGCGGTAAAGCTGCATGTTTCTGGGAATGCCCAGAAGATCCTGGTCCGAATAGGCATTTTCCCTTTGGAAAAAGTAGGGGTATTCCGCGCCTCCCGCCCCCCGGATGGAGGAACAGAAGGCGATGAGCCGGTCGAACGCGTTGGTGCGCCGCATCCAATCCGCATTGGTCAATGACTGGCTCAAGCTGCCATTCACCAACCGGTAAATGGGCCAGCTGGCGATCCGGGGGAGGTTGAACAGGTTGGTTTCCGGCGCGCGGCTGTGGGCGGTCAGGAAGAACTTGCGCGATTCGATTACCTCCTTGGTGATCAGGCTGTTCTCTTGCCGATCGGGCTGGAACATCATCTCATCCACGGAGGTGTAGAGGCGTTCCGCTTTCCGATCCATGGCGATCGGGCTGGCGACCAAAGAAGGGATGTAAGGGATCAAAACGGTTCCCGCTTCGGAACCTCCAAAGCGGTAACTCGGAGTGAGGCGGAGGTAGTTGTCCAGAATCCCCCTGGTAGTGGCATTCACCTCGTAACCTTTTCCAGAGCCAAACGTGCCGTCCGGGTTGAATCCCGTCACGGGTAAAACGGCCGAAAGGGAAACCGTGGCCGGATGCCCCGGATAACGGTTGTATTCTCCGTTCCACGGCTGCTTGACGGCGAGTTGCAGCACTTCGGTGTTGGTGTAGCCTCGCGGGACATCCCAGAAGATGCCCTCGCTCGCCGTATTGATATTGACTTTGCTGGTGTCGTCATCGGTCCAGAAGGCGATCCGCCCCACGATGGGGTTATTCTGAGTCGCGCTGGCCACCTGGACTCCGTTGCCCCCGGCCGCCGGAGCCACCAGGGTGCCGTCCCGCAGCACGTAGAGCCAGCGCACCGGCATGGGAAGGGGCTGGTAGGTCGACGCTCCCGGTGCGGACGTCACGCTGAATCCCTGGTTGTTCAAGCCCTGAACACTGCCGATCGCATCCAGGGCGGCCGGGTCCGCGATGGGAAAATTCTTGGTTCCGTTCGCCGTGACCGGGGCGTTCAGGTCGACCCAGAGGCCGGTGTTGGCGGCCCAGTCGGCGGGAGGCAGATCCGCCGTGACATTGCCCGAACTGGCGATCATTTCCGGGGCGGAATACAGCTTGTAGGCGTTCACCAGGCCGCCGGATTGGTTGAAGGTGCGAACCATGCCGGGCTGGGAAACCCAGGCGATATTGCTGCCGCGGGTGGTGGCGTGGTTGATCTGGCCCTGCACCAGATTCACGGCGATATCTCCGAACTGGCGGGCTTCGCCGGAGGCGCGATACCCCGCCGCGGCGGAGCGTTCCGTCATGCTGCGCGCAAGAAATGCGGTTACGAGAATCACCAGGAGGGCGATGATCCCGAGCACCAGCACCAGCGCGAACCCCCGGCGTTCGGCGCGGAACGACGGCACGGCGGTCTGACGGCGGTTCGAGGGGGGTGTTTTCATGGGCGATAGGTGGCGGCTTTTCCGGTTACCGGGTTGATTTGCAAGGTATAGTAATTGTCGGGAGGAGCGCCTGGGTGGCGGATGTGCTGAATGGTCAGAAAATTATTGGCGGAAGTGATTCGATTGTCGGTCGATCCGTTGGCGCGGAAGCGGACGCTCGCCCATCCATTCAAGGTTTTTCCGGAACGTTGAAGCAGGTTGGCGAGGGCGGTATTGATCTCCGCACCCGCCGGATCGGAGCCGGAAGCGGTGTAGAGGTTGGCCGCCAAAACCGGGGACAGGGTGTCCTGCCCGGTGATCGTAATCGCGGTGGGAAGATAGGAGATGCGGGTGATCGCCTCCGGGACGGGGCCGGTCGCGGTTTCGTTGATGCGCCAGAGTTGAATGCCGCGCCATTGCTGGCTGTCCTGCGAGTCGGACATTTTGATGAACACCGCATGCACTTCGCGGCTGGAACTGACGGCTTCCTGGCGGGCAAGAGCCAAAATGTCGTTCACCATCTGACCGGCGCGGTTAATGTTGGAACTACCGGTGATGTTGGGGAAAGCCATCGTGGCCATGACCAGAAGCAGCGCCATGACGCCCATGACCATCAACAATTCCACCAGGCTGAAGGCGGAACGGAACCGGAAATTTTCGACTGCCCGCGGTCGGTTTAGCGCTAAATTCCCGCCCCGTTTTTTGCCGCATCGGAGACTCGAAATTGGAAAACGAAAGGGCGAGGGGTTCATCATTTTTTGCTCCATTTGGATTCCCGGATGGGAACCGCGCTTGAGAAAATGCGGTAATTGATTTTTGCGGCGACCAGCTTCTCCTCCAAGTCCTTGAGATCGTTCGGAAAAGTCGCGGGATTGGTGAATTTTCCTGCCAGGGCGCCGGCAATCGCCGTCGGCTCGGAGCTTCCGCTGGCCAGCCGGTTGGCGGAGGCTTCATCGATCGCCACCAGGGTCACCCGCATGACGGGAGGAAGCTGATGAGCCGTGATCGGCTGGGGGTCCGTGGTGGCATTCGCCCTTGAGTTATAGTCGTAACTCGTGGTGAACAGGGAATCGTCGCCCGGATCCTGCGGCTGGACGATCAGCGCGATAATGTTATCGGCTACCGGCTGGGCGGAGCTGGTGAAATCATTGAACCAGCTGAAATCCGTGGCCGTCGAAGTCGTAAATATCTCGTTCTTTTCGAGGGGCACCAGGAGCTGCATCAGCCGGTAACGGTATCTGGCGGGCACCGTTCCGGGCAGGAAGCCCGGGCGGAAGGAAGTATCGCTGCCGAATTCAATGTAATAGCCGCAGACATTGAGCGCGTCGTCCAGGCCGGAGTATTCCAGATTGCCCCCTGGGTCCCTTTCCTCGGTATGGACGGCGGGTGCCTGAAAAAAGACGGCCGATCCGGTTCCCGGGGTTCCTGGAAGGTTGCCCCCGGCTGGGCCGGATACAAAATGCAGATCCGAACGGCGAACATACCGGTGCGGCCGGAAGGTCGATCGGTCGGCCGCCGTGGTCAGGCTGCTCAGAAAATTGCCGCCGCTGTCGAGGTAATCAAGGCAGGTGTTCAGGGTCGCCTGTCCGAGGTTTCGGGTCATCAGGTCGTAAGCCAGCCGGGATCCTTGAAAGGCTTCTACCTTGCCGGAGGAGGAGCGCCAGACGCTCGCCACCTGCGAAATGACGCTGAAAAGCAGCCCCACCATGACGACGAAAACCGCGGTGGAAACCAGCAGTTCGATCAGGGTGAAACCCCGCCGCGTTTGCCGGATGGTGCGGCGGAGTTCGGGGGGAAGAAGGGAAGTCATGCTAGAGGGCTCCGTGAGAGTTCGCCACGTGGATCACATGGTGGGTCTTGGGAAGCGAGGTCCCCGACCGGGCAATCTCGATCTGAATGGCGGTCAGGCTGTTGGTCAGGTCGGAGACCTGATCGGAATTGGGGTAAACGGGGTCGTCTCGCTGAAGGGTTACTTCAAACAAAGTCTGGCCATTCCTGGAGTTCTGTTGAATTCCTTCCTCGGTGAAATAATAGGTTTTGCTGATGTAGTCATCGATCTGGCCGAACGGAGTGAGTTGGGCTTCCGCGGCGATGCGCTGGACGATTTGGGTCTTGACCGAGTCGTTCATCGCGTCTCGCAGGGTCGACAAGCCGACCGGCACCATGCCCATCATCACCAGCAGGGCGAAGGAGACGATGCCAAGGGCCAAGACGACTTCAACCAGGGAAAACCCCGCGCGGGGCGCCGGAGCGGACGGGACGGATTCTGATACGGGGAGATGAGTGGGGAAGTGCATCGTGGGGAGAATGCGAAGTTGGAGGAAGATGTATTTACATTGTATTTTTGTCAATCTCTAAACCGGAGAATTGTTAAGGAGCCAAAATTGCCGGTTTGCAGAGAATTCGGGAAGAAAAACGCCCGGGCGGCCATCGGGTTGTCAATACATTGATAGGAAAGATCTTGACTGGATTGATTTGGGAAGGACGCCGGTCCGATTCGGATGAAAATCAGGGGAGTGATCCGGCCAATCCCTTGGGATCGAAGCGCTGAGCCCATTCCCGCACCGCGGGCGGCAGCGCGGAAAGCGGGTTGTCCCCGATGGAAAGATTCTTGATTTTCTGCAAGCGCGTGATCTCGATGGGCAGGGTGGTGAGATCGTTCTGGTTCAGCAACAGTTCCTCGATTTCCGTGCATTGCCCGATAGCCGGCGAGATTTTTTTCAATCGCGGCAGTGGCAGCGAGCGGTCCCCGTAAACGTGCAGCTTGCGCAGGGCGGTCAATTTCCCGATGGCTTCCGGCAATTCGGCGATGCCGCCCTCCTGCAGGAACAGCTCGGTGATGCGGCCGTTCTTCACCACGGAAACCCCGCTTACCGCCTTGTCCTTCAATCCGTTGGCGTCGAGGATGGCCCGCACGGCCTGCGCGTCCGGATGAGTCGCCGGCAGGGTTTCGACCGCCGGGGCCGGAGCGGGCGCGGCGCCGGCCGCCTCGGATTCCGGCGGAGTCGGCTGCCAGTCGAATGCTTCCTTGAGCGTCAGCAGGAAACCTTTGGCCATCATGGTCTCTCCCGCCGGCAGATTGGGATGCACTTCGGCGGCATCGTTGCTGTATTCCGGGCAATAGACGTGCCCCGCGCGAAAATCGTCGCTGAGAATGGCGCCCAAGTCGTAAAGCGGAACCTTGCCCTTGAATTCCTCCCGGATTTTTTCCCCGAAACCGTGCGAGGCTTCGTTTTCCTTCGCGTATTTGGGCCCCATGAATCCCGAGGTCACATAAATGAAACGCGCGTTGGGAAACGCCGTGCGCCAGGCGGCCATCTGGTTGGCGTAGGGATCGAACAACGCGGGCGTGGCGGTATGGTAAAAAATGACCACGACGTCCACCGATTTCCCGAACTCGTGGGGAGCCTCGCGCAGCACGCGGTCCATTTCCTTCAGCCGTTCGGTATGCGGCCAGTAGGTGCCGAGGAAATGGACGAAATTGAATTGCTGAATCGCGTCCGCGGGGATGACTCCCACGTCACCCCCGGCCCGGAAGACATCGTAACGTTGATACTTCGAGAGCAAATCATATTTGGGATCCTGCCGTGCGAGCGCCGTCAGGCCCTTGAAGAGGTTCAGTCCGAAGGACCGGCTCACCAGCAGGATTTTTTTGCCCCGGAGCATTTCCATGTCGGCCGCGGTGACGGTGTCGAAGCGTTCCTTGATGGCCTGCGAATTCACGTAGGGTGCCGGGGCGCTTTCGGCGGCGGGTGCCGGGCGGAGGAGGCACGCAATCAACAACAGCGTAAGAAAGGGGCGGGGAATTCGCATGGGGATTGCACTCATACCGGTTTCTCAGAGAAGGCACAAGTCCGGCCTGGCATGATTCTAGCTGCGCGTCGGGGGTGGATGCGATTCGCGGATTGTTGCTGGATCTCGATGGCACGCTCTACGTCGGCGACGAATTGATCCCCGGAGCGCGCGAGGCCCTGGCGTGGTGCGCCGAACGGCGGATTCCGGTTCGCTTCGTCACGAATACGACCAGCAAACCCCGCGGCGAGATCGCCGCGAAGCTCGCTCGCCTGGGCCTGCCCGTGCCGGCGGAGCACCTCTTCACCGCGCCCGCGGCCGCCCGTGAGGTTTTGTGCCGGAGGCAATGGACGCGCTGTCATTGCCTGCTGCGCGCGGCGCTCCGGGCGGATCTGGCCGGGATCGAGGAAGTCGATGCCGATCCCCAGGCGGTGGTGGTCGGCGACTTGGGCGAGGAATTCACGTTTGCCCGCCTCAATGCCGCTTTCCGCCTGCTCCAGAATCCGGACTGCGCGTTTCTGACCCTCGCGCGAAACCGCTGTTTTCGCGCCGCCGGCGGTCTGACCCTGGACGTCGGCGCCTTCGTTGCCGCGCTGGAATACGCGACCGGCCGCGAAGCCGAATTGATCGGCAAACCTTCGCCGGCGTTTTTTGAGAGCGCGCTCGCCAGCCTGGCGTTGCCGGCCGCCGCGGTTGTCGTGATCGGCGACGACCTCGAAAGCGACGTGCTCGGCGCCCAGCGGTGCGGGTTGCGCGGCGCGCTCGTCCGAACCGGGAAATTTCAGGAGGCCGCCTTGATCGCCTCGCCGCAAAAGCCGGATTTCATTCTGGATTCCATCGCCGGTCTTCCCGCGCTATTTTGATTTATTGGACCGCGCCCGAATCCTCCGGTTGCAATTTTGCCGCGGTTTTCTATTGGTAATTGGATGTTGCCGGAGAAAGTGATGGTCGCCGCCCAGGGATACCTGGAGTTGGAGATGCCTGATGAAGCCCTGCGCGAAATCAATTCGCTGCCGGACGAGGTGCTGCGCGAGGAGGGGCCTCTGCAGGTCAAGATGGCCATCCTCATGCGGCTCAAGCGCTGGACCGAAGCCCTCGCCATCTGCGCGGACTTGCGGAAACTTTTTCCGGAGCAAACCGTGGGTTATGTCCACGGCGCCTTCTGCCTGCACGAAATCGGCCGCA
>Ga0209066_10005076_pt1 | contig 14064 bp, 8 predicted proteins | sample All_14_2_FD_187198 | JGI IMG/M metagenome (GOLD analysis project Ga0209066, IMG submission 187198) | Freshwater microbial communities in response to fracking from Pennsylvania, USA - Allegheny Zone_MetaG_DW_15 (SPAdes) (version 2) ...
GCCTACTACCGCGAATGGGCCTCCTGGTTCACACTCCCCTGCCGCTGGGCCAAGGAGAAATTCCCCGCCATCCCCGTGGGTATCTACGGGCCTCAGCCTTTCCGGCGCGACTACTGGGGCGTGTCCGGAAAAGACGCGCAGCAGATCGACGGCACGCACAAGACGGACGCCGAGCTGTGGCAGCACATTGACCCGGCCGTGGACTTCTGCATCGCGAGCATCTACTGTTTCTACGACACTCCCGGGTCCGTCTATTATATGGCCGCGAATGTCGAAGAGAACCATCAGCGGATGTCGCAGTCCGGAAACAAGCCGGTCTACGCGTACCTGTGGCTGCGCTACCACAACAGCAACGCCAAGCTGAAAAGCAAAGAAGTCGACGACTATCTGGCGGAGTCCATGGCGGTGCTGCCCTTCTTCTGCGGCGCGCGAGGCGTGGTGCTCTGGGGCTGGGAACCCAAAGGCCAAGGGCAGTACTATCGCACCTTGCCGCTGTTCATGCGGAGCTTGGGACGCGTGGCCGACCTGTCGGAAAAGATCGCCAGCGCCCAACCGGTCAACGAAGAGCCGGTCCATGTGGCCTGGAAAGCGAAACGCCCTCTGCTCCGCAAGCTGCGGGTCAGCGAAGCCGAATGGCTGGTTCTCGCGACGGACCCATGGCAGGCGGAAACGGACGTGAAGACTGTCCCTGCAACGTGCGGCAAGCACACGGTCGAGCTCGCGGTGCGCGGCAAACACACGGAGCTCTATCACGTGGTGGACGGCGCGGCAAAACGCGTCGAGCTCACCCCCTAGCCATGCGGACGGCCCCGGGGCCGCCGCGCCGCGACCGCTGTCGGCCGCCGGACACTCACACGGTGACGATCCCGAGCGGCTCGGCGGTCTTCCAGCCGCCACGCGTGAAGTCCGGCACCTCCAAAGACGCGCCCCCGCGCAACACGGAGCGCTCGCTGAGCTCCACAAGCGAGCTCCAGAGCGCGGTGTCGTAGACGTCGATGTCGAGCGGCAGGCCGTTGCGCAGGCAGTGGCTGAGGCGCAGGTCCATGAGATAGTCCATACCGCCGTGACCGCCGTCCGTCTTGGCGGCCGCGCCGTTCTTGTCCCAAAGCGGATGCGTGTGCCGGGCCTTGAGCGCCTCCAGCTCTTTTTCGCCGAGCCAGTCGTGCGCTTTGGGGTCCAGCGCCACGCGTAGCGGATAGTCCGCCAGAACGCCCTGGGTCCCCGAGATCAGGTTAATGCGGCTGTAAGGCCGGGGGCTGGTGGTGTTGAACTGCACCATGATCGTTTTGCCGCGATAGGTCCGGATCAGCGTGGTGTTCATGTCGCCCAGCCGGTAGGCGGTCTTGGCCTGCGGGCTCGATTTGCCGTACTTCGCGGCAGCCGCGAGGCCGAGCCCGAGCGGCGCGCTGCTCATCGAGGTCAGCGCCTGCATGCGGTCCCCGCGGTTGATGTCCATGTACTGGCAAATCGGGCCGAGCCCATGCGTGGGATACGCGTTACCCGTGTGCTGCTTGGCCCACTCGAGCCGCCACTGCGCATCCGGGCGGCCTTGGGCGTCCTCTTCGAAGTAAAGCGTGCGGCCGTCGTGGATATAGGCGGCCTCGCCGTGTATCAGGTCACCCAGCACGCCCTTGCGGCAGAGGTTGAGGGCGAAGAGCTCGTTGTACCCGTAGCAACAGTTCTCGAGCAGCATGCAGTGGCGGCGGGCGGCCTCGGCCGTGTCCACCAGTTGCCAGCACTGCTCGACGGTCACTGCGGCAGGCACCTCGACCGCGGCATGTTTGCCGCACTGCATCGCATAGACCGCCATCGGGGTATGCCAAAGCCACGGGGTGACGATATAGACGACATCGATATCGCCGGACTCACACAGCTTGCGCCACACGTCTTGCGAGCCCGAATAAGTGGCCGGTGCGGGTTTGCCTTGGGCGGTCAGGGCAGCGACCTGTCGGGCCACGCGATCCTCGTACACATCGCACAGAGCTTTGATCTCGACTCCCGGAATGTCGGACAGGCGTTTCACAAAGCCTGAGCCTCGGCTTCCCACCCCGATCAGCCCAACGCGCACCTTCTCCAGCGGCTTTGCCCGAAAACCGGCCATGTTGATCCCCTTCCCGGCCGGGAACCCCTGAATCCCTTTGCACCCCGCCTGTCCCAAAATTGCGGATGCACCGCTTGCCCACGCCGCAGTTTTGAGAAACCCTCGCCGACTTGTCCGCATATTTCCCCCTTTTCACCGAGCTGCTGAAAGCTCCGGTCAATCTATTTTCAATGTAACAAAAACTTTTCTCGCCGCCTATTTGATTTTTTGATTTTTGGCTCGTTTCCTGCTGGTTTATCGTGCTACTGTATTTGAATTAAATGAACTCATCTTTGATACTTACGTCCTTACGCAGCATACGGACCAAGTTCGGCTTGGTTACGGCGGGCATCCTGCTCGGACTGCTTCTTGTATTTTATCTGGGAGGACGGTTCATTCTGGTTCACATGATCCGCGAGGCCGAGAAAGACATCCAGCTGATCGGTAATGACATCAAGAGTGTCGTTCACAGTGAGCTCCGGGCTCTTCAGCAGGTTGCGATCCGCGCGGCCGACGCGCTCTCCCTGTCGGGCGGCGAGGTCACGCACGAGTTTTTGCAGACGCAGCTCGGCCCCTTCTCGGACGAAGGCACCCCCGTCAATCTGGTGATCGCACTTGCGGCTGACGGCAAATTCCTGAAAGGCTGTTTCCTTGCGCCGGGGAAACCCCTGCAGCCCGTCGAAGGGGACGAGGTGTTGCCGTATCTGACCCTTCTGCCCTCCCTGCTGGCCACCGACACCGTCGGGCGCATCCCCTCGGGGGTGATCACCTTTAGACAGAAGCCGGTTTTCATTGCGGCCGCCCCGCACAAGAAAACCTCGGGGGAGGCCGCGGGGTTCATCCTGATCGGCTCGCTTTTCAACAACCACCCCCTGCTTTCGAAGATCAACAAGGTCACGCACGGCATGCAGGTGGCCGTGTCCGACCAACAACGCAGCCGGCACGCCGCCGGCAAAGGCAAGCCTGTGCCGGCGAAAACGGGGATCGCCCCGGTCTTCGCCGAGGCGTTAAATTATTATTCGGGAGGACTGTGGCACCTGGGCGAGAACGTTTTCGAGGCGGTTATACCGATCCACGACATCCTCGGCAAGGAGGTGACCTCCATCTCCATCCGTCTCCCGCAGACCTTTTCCTCACTGGCCAGCATCGCGCTGGGCTGGCTCACCGTTTTCGTCGCCTCGGTCGGCATCCTTTTCGTGCTGCCCATCTTTTGGCTGCAGACGAGAATCGTGCTGAATCCGCTCACGTCGCTTTCGGAGCAGATCCGAAAGATCGGCGAATGCCATCTCGACGGCAACTGCGCATCGCTCCATTGGCCGCATAAAGACGAGTTCGGCATGCTGGCGCAGAGCGTGAACAGCATGCTCGACGCCCTCTCGCACAAGACGAAGCAAGTCGGGCAGATCGAGCAGCGCCAGCGCGCCTTAATCGCGGGCATGCCGGACGGCCTGTGTGTCTTTGACGCCAACGCGCATCTGGTCGCCGTCCATAAACAGCCCGACTATGCGCACCCGATTCCGGGGCTGATTGCGGGACATCCGATCATGCCCCCTCTTTTCCCGGAGGCCGATTGTGAAACTCTGCGCAAAGCGATCGGCGAAACCTTCCGGACCGAAAAAATCCAGATGGTCATCGTTTCCTGCCGCGAATCGGACGGCTCCTATCGCCACTTCGAGACCCGGATCAGCCGGATGGACACCTATTTTGCGCTGGTCATCCTCCGCGACGTGACCGCCGAGTGGCGCGAGCGCGAAACCCGTGTCCAAATCGAAGACCGGCTCGCCAAGATCCAGAAAATGGAGAGCCTCGGCAACCTGGCCGCGGGCATCGCCCACGACTTCAACAACATTCTCGCCATCATCCAGAACACCGTTGAAGTGACGTGGGAATCGCCGGACGCCAGCGAAAAAGAGGCCGTCGGCACCATCCGTCAAGCCACCGGCAAGGCGGCGGCGCTCACGCGCGAGCTGATGACCTACGCCGGGCAGACCCGCATCACCTTCAAGCGCGATGACCCTAACACCGTGGTCCTCGACCTAGAGAAACTGATGGGCGGCGTCGTGGCCCCGAACGTCTCCATTGAACTGAAGCTGACCCCGGGCCTGCCTCAGATCGACACCGATCCCCAGCAGTTCTGGAAAGTGCTCATCAACCTGCTCAAGAACGCCTCGGAGGCCATGAACGGCACGCGCGGCCACATCCGTATCAGCACCTACCCGCTCACGCTGACCCCCGCAAATATCGGCGACTTTTTCAGCACTCACGCGCTGGCTCCCGGCAACGGGGTGGTCTTCCAGGTCGACGACACCGGGTCAGGAATCCCCCGCGAAGTGATCAACCGGCTTTTCGAACCCTTCTTCTCGACCAAGGCGGTCGGGCGTGGCCTAGGGCTCGCCACCGTGTTCGCGATCGTCGACGCGCATAACGGCGGTATCGCCATCGATTCGGAACTGGGTAAAGGGACCACTTTCCGGGTCTGGCTCCCTGCCGTCAAAACCTTTTATTCCGCCGTGCTTTCTCCGGCTGCGCCGACCTCCAGCCTGCGCGCCGTCACAGCATCCGGTAAAGAGGCGGTCTCCGCTCCGGTCCAAGCCGTTCCACTCCCCCGCCCCCTCGTCCTGCTCGTGGAGGACGACCCCGCCATCCTGCAGAGCACCGCGATCGCCTTGCGCTCCCTGAATGCGGATCCTCTGACCGCGGCGACCAAACGGGAAGCCCTGGCGCTCTTCCGGAAGCAAGCGGATAATGTCTCCATGATCCTGCTCGACGCCCACATCGGACATCTGGACAACGTGCGCCTGCTCTCCACGTTGCGCGCCCGCAACCCGCATGTGCCCGTCGTGATCATTTCGGGTTACAGCGAGACCCGCATCCGCGAAATGTTCACATCCGAGCCTTACAACGGCTTCCTGAGCAAACCTTACACCCGGAACGAACTCAAGGATGTCCTTGAACGGTTCGCCATGGCCACACACCGAGAGGCCACGTGAATCAAGGGGTTCGCCCCTCTGTCCCGGCTATCCGCCGCACGCGCCGCCTCACATGTACTTCTCTGCGGCCTTTTGCCAAACCAGCGGATGCGCCATAAAGAAATGACACGCCTTGCCCAGCCGGGAAGACACCTCGTCCTGTAACTCCTTGTTCAACGGGTTCAGGAGGGCCACCAGCACATCGTTCCCAAAAAGCGCGAAGGGCAACACGCCCTTGACCCGGATGAAGGCCTGAGCGAGCAACCCGGCCGCAGCGGGCTGAACCTCGAACAGCTCCAGCGGCAGCGGCGGCACTTCGCTGAGCCGCTGCATCGCCTCCATCACCCGCTCCGTCAGCTCCGGGTGCTGCTCGTCCAGCAGCGCCAGCGCGGAAATCAGCATCGGCGTGTCGGTCACCGGACGCTCCGTCAGCACGTGCAGTACGTCCATGCACACCTCTTTCGGCAAACACTCATTCTCCTTCCACAGCCAGACCAGGTCCATCTCCGCGGCGGACGCAGACCGCGAAAGGGCATGCACCTCAACACTCGTGTCTTGAAATACGGGTGCCGACACCCCCTGCGAAGGCTCGGCCCTGTTTCCAAGCCCCTGAACCTCGCGCCGGAACTCGCTCTTCAGAATCTGCCCCTGCACCAGCTCGGCCACCCGTTCGACCGCCGCACGCGCAGCCGGCACATCTTTGAACGCGGTCAACCGCTCGGCAATACTCTGGGCGTTATCGTAATCCTTTTCCCGCAGCAGCGTATCCACCAGCCTGATCAGGCAATCCACGCGCTTCTCTTCCTGCCCAGTCTGCTCGTAGGCTACCGCCAAGAACTCCAGACTCGTCCGATCCCCCGGCATGGTCTGCAGCATCTGCTCGAAAAAAGCGATCGCCTCATTGATCTTCGGGTCCGGCTCGTTCATAACAACTCTCCTAACGGAGTTATAAGCAATATTCATGCCGTCATCCCGTCAGAACCCCCGTCCGCCGTCCGCCTACCTGTTCAACCCGATCTCAGCAAGCTGGCACTCTTCCTGCTTTTATTGACCTGAATCAAAGTGTGGCCTTGAATTCGTACCCCGTAACCTGTAACGTGTTAACCATACCTTGTAACGTGTAACCTGTAACACCCAACCCGTTATGCCCCAGCCGGTCCACTACCCGAGTTTTCAGAGCGCGCTTCTCAAACGCGGCGTATTAACCGACGCGCAGCTGCAGCACGCGCTGACCGAAGCCGACAAGCTGCCCTTGGAGCGTTTTCTGGTGCAGAGCCGCTTGGTGTCGCCGGAGGTTTTCACGCTCACAGCAGCAGCCTATTTCAATATCCCACCCATCACCCTGCCAAGCTCCCTCACCTTGCCCTCCGAACTTCTGGAGCTGGCTTCGCCCCAGCTCTGGTCGCGCCTCAAAGCCGCGCCGCTCATGCGCCTGGGCAAGCTGCTGACGGTCGCGTTCGGCGATCCCTTTGACCTCCTCGCCCAGGAGGAGATCGCCCGCGTCACACGCCTCGAGGTCGTGCCGCTCGTCGCCCCGGAAAGAGAGGTGGCTGAAGCGCTCGGCCGCGTCCAAACCCAAAAGGACTCCGAGAATCCCGGCCTGGCCATGGAAAACATCATGAAGGTGCCGGACGCCGACATCGAGTTTTCCAGCGAGCCGCAGAAGCAGGAGGAGAGCCTCGACAAGACGCTCGAGACCGCCGAGGAGGCGCCCGTCATCCGCATGGTGAACATGATGCTGGTCGAGGCCCTGCGCACCGGCGCCAGCGACATTCACTTCGAGGCCATGGAGAAAAGTTCGCGCCTGCGCTACCGCATCGACGGTGCCCTCATCGAGCGTCCCAGCCCGCCCCGCTCGCTCCACAACGCCATCGTTTCGCGCATCAAGATCATGTCGGACCTCGACATCGCCGAGCGCCGCAACCCGCAGGACGGGCGCTTCAAGGTCAGAGCCCTCAAAAAAGAGGTCGATATCCGCGTCAGCATCCTCCCGACCATCCACGGCGAGAAGGTCGTGATGCGCACCTTGGACAAGTCCAATCTCGCACCTAGCCTCGCCGCCCTCGGCCTCGATGATTTCGCCTACAAGGCCATGCGGTTCGCCATCGACCAGCCCCACGGCATCATCCTCGTCACCGGGCCCACCGGCTCGGGCAAAACCACCACCCTCTACTCCTGCCTGCAGGACCTCAACCAGCCGGACGTGAACATCGTCACCGCCGAAGACCCCGTGGAATACCAGCTTGCCGGCGTCAACCAGGTCCACGTCAACCAGCAGACCGGGCTCACCTTCGCCTCGGTGCTGCGCTCCGTGCTGCGACAGGACCCCGACATCGTGCTCGTCGGCGAAATCCGCGACGGCGAAACGGCCGACATCGCGGTCAAGGCCGCACTCACCGGCCATCTGGTGCTCAGCACGCTCCACACCAACGACGCCGCCGGCGTGATCGCACGCCTCATCGATATGGGCGTCCCTCCCTTCCTGATCTCCTCGTCGCTGATCCTCGCCCAAGCCCAGCGGCTCTTCCGCAAACTCTGCCCGGTCTGCAAAAAACCCAGCGAGGTCAACCCGTCCGTCCTCGCCGCCAACCACATCGACCCGCGCTTCTTCGAGGGGGCGACCATCTTCGAGCCCGGCGGGTGCACCAAGTGCAACGGCATCGGCTACAAAGGCCGCGGCGCCGTGATGGAGGTCCTGACGGTCACCGACGCGATCCGCGCCGCGATCGGCTCGGGCGCCGATTCCGCCGTGCTCCGCGAGCTGGCCGTCGGCGAAGGCATGATCACGCTCAAAGAAGCCGGCCTGATGAAGGTCAGGAACGGAATCACCTCACTCCATGCCGCGATCGAAGTCACCGGCGGCGAATAACTCACCGGGGAAACGTATGTCCGAAGGAAGACTCAAAATCAACCCCATCCGCGTCAGCGGCATCGGCCTGATCAAGAAAAAAGAGCTGATCCCTTTCACCCGGCAGACCGCCAGCATGCTGAACGCCGGCATGTCGATTCTCTCCGCGATCTCCACCCTCGAGGACCAGTGCGTGCACCCGGGTTTCCGGCTCGTCCTGAAGACCCTGCGCGAAAGCATCGAGGGCGGCCTGCCCGTTTCCGAAGGCCTGCGCCACTTCCCCAAGATTTTCGACGACATGTACGTCAACATGGTCGCCGCAGGCGAGAAGAGCGGCCAGTTCGCCCCCGTGCTCAAACGCCTCGCGGCCATGCTCGACTCCTCGGCGCGCCTGCTCCGCAAAGTCAAGTCCGCCATGGCGTATCCGATCGTGGTCCTCTCCATGGCGATGCTCATCGCCGCCGGACTCATCACCTTTGTCGTGCCCATCTTCGCCGAAATGTTCTCCGGCTTCGGGGCGAAACTCCCGGGACCGACCCAAGTCCTGGTCAACATCAGCGATTTCGTCCGGAGCAGGTGGTACTTCCTGATCGGCGGCATTGTCGTCTTCGTCTTCGTCTTCAAGAAATGGCACGCGACGCCGAACGGGCGCTACACGTTCGACAAGCTCATGCTCGGACTGCCGGTCTTCGGACCCCTCACGCAAAAGGTGGCCATTGCCCGCTTCTGCCGCCTGTTCGCGCAAATGCTGACCAGCGGCGTGCCCATCCTTGACGCCATGCAGGTCGTCGCCAAATCCATGGGCAATAAAGTCATCGAGGGCGCCATCCTCTCCGCCCGGTCCGGGATCGAGCAGGGCAACAACCTCAGCTCTTCGCTGGAGGGCAAACCGTGCCTGCCGCTGCTGATGATCCGCATGATCGCCGCAGGCGAGAAGAGCGGCCGCATCGACGAAATGCTCGAAAGCATCGCCGAGACCTACGACGATGAGGTGGAGACCACGCTCGCCACCCTCACCTCGCTGATGGAGCCCTTCCTGATGGTTTTCCTCGGCGTGGTCATCGGCAGCATCGTGATCGCCATGTTCCTCCCCATCTTCAAACTCGGCACCGTCGTCGGCGGCTAGTTTTAAACGCTAAAACGCGGTATTGTGTTCGACGGCATTTATGCTTATAATTCCAAATTACTGAACTCGGTGAGTTGAGTGGAATTATTGCATTATGGCTAAAATCCTGATCGTTGACGATGAAGCGCGCATCCTGATGCTCCTTCAGAGCCTCCTCAAGGCGAACGGCTATGAAGCCGCCACCGCCAAGGACGGCCTTGAAGCGCTCGAGCTTCTGAAGAAGACCCCTTTTGATTTGGTCATAACGGATCTGCGTATGGCCCCCATGGACGGCATGGCGCTCTTTCATGAGATCAAAGTGCTCTACCCCACGATGCCCGTCATCCTGCTGACCGCCTACGCCTCCGTCGAAACGGCCATCGAAGCCATGAAAAGCGGCGCTTTCGACTACCTTACCAAGCCCTTCAAAGTCGATGAGATGCTCGCAACCGTGCGCCGCGCCGAAGAACACACCAAAAACAGCACCGCCGTCGTTTCCACCGACCCTAACGCGCCCCTGCGCTACCAGTTCGAGAACCTCATCGCCTCGAACAGCGCCATGGTCCAGGTTTGCGACATGATCCAGCGCGTGGCCCCGACCGCCGCCACCGTGCTCATCAACGGCGAGAGCGGCACCGGCAAAGAAGTCATCGCCCGCACCATCCATAACACCAGCCCGCGCAAAGACAAACCCTGGGTGGCCGTCAACTGTGCCGCGCTCCCGGAGCCCCTGCTGGAATCCGAGCTGTTCGGCCACGTCAAAGGCTCTTTCACCGGCGCCCACGTCGATAAAGAAGGGCTCTTCGAAACCGCCAACAACGGCACGCTCTTCCTCGACGAGATCGCCTCCCTGCCCCTCGTGCTCCAAGGCAAACTCCTGCGCGTCCTGCAGGAAAAAGAGATCCGCCGCGTCGGCGGCACTAAAAACATCCCCATCGATGTGCGCGTGGTCGCCGCCAGCAACACCAACCTTGAACAGATGGTGGTCCAAGGCGGCTTCCGCGCCGACCTTTATTACCGCTTCGCCGTCATCACCCTCGACATCCCTCCGCTGCGCGACCGCATCGAGGACATCCTGCCGCTCGCCCGCCATTTCATCCGCTCCGAAACGGCCGGTTTTAAAGTGCAGCCCAACCTCTCCCAAGAGGCCGCCGACCTGTTGGTGGCCTACAAGTGGCCCGGCAATGTCCGCGAGCTGGAAAACGCCATCAAACATGCCATCACTTTCCTCCAGGACAACCTGATCACCCCCGAACTCCTGCCTCCGCGCATCGTTTCGCGCGCAAATGAGGCCAGGCTCCTGCAAAACAGCCAGTCCTCTTTCTCCGGAAGCAACACCTCCCTGAAAGGGTTTCTCAAACTGAAAGAGAAAGAGTATCTCGAACAGATCCTCTCTTCCACCCACGGGGACAAGGAGAAGGCGGCCCAGACGCTTCAGGTGAGCCTTGCCACGCTTTACCGCAAATTGTCGGACGAGGACCCCGCTCCTCCCGCAGCAAACTAGACCTGTTTTGTCGTTTTTGCAAAACCGCGTATCACTTTTGAGAAACTCCCCCCGGACCTCCTGACCATCGGAACAGAGCGTCCTGAGTTGTATCAAGATCGCTCACAGATTTAAAAATCTGACGAAGGGGGCCCCGTGCCCAGCCAAAACAGGACCGGATATCCTTGCAAAATGGGCCTTCCCCATGGAACAACGGCGATTTCATGTTTTTCTGTCGATCGAGCATCTTGGCACGCGGACTGCTTTATACTAGTCCAGCAAACCGACAAGGTGCCGGTTGCCAGAGCAAACGAGTAAGAAGGAACATTACAATGAAAATGAACCGCAAGGGTTTCACACTTGTTGAGATTATGATCGTGGTCGCGATCATCGGCATCTTGGCCGCCATCGCCATCCCGAACTTCCTGAAGTCCCGCGAAGAGTCGCAGAAGAATGCCTGTATCGCCAACCTGAAGCAGCTGGATGGCGCGATCGAGCAGGCCAAGTTGGCTGGGAATGCCAGTGCGGCCGTCTCGGACGTGGTCGGCGCCACGCTTTACATCAAGGTCATGCCGACGTGCCCGAAGAACAAGGGAACGTACACGGCCGTCTCCTGCCCCGCTACAGACGCGACCCATACCCTGTAAGCACGCGCTTAGCTGACCGGTTAAACAGAAAGGCATCCCGCTTGGGATGTCTTTCTGTTTTTTAGGATCACGGCCCCGGCTGGTAGAACCAGTAAGCCAGGGCGACATGGTCGCCGTAGACCGTCAGCCGCGGCGAGGGGTTCTGGATCGACTCAGCTGGCAGCGTGAACGCGATCTCCGAAAACGCCGTCTCGTTCGTGGAGAGCGGTAGCGCGAACAGGCCAGCCTCCTTGCCGTCCACATGAACCCGCAGTTTGAGGGGCGATTCAAAAGTGAATTTCTGCCGCTCGCTGTCCAGCGCCACCTGCACCTCCGTCTCGGCCTTCGCGAGCGTGCGCAAAACGACCCGCACCGGCTGCTGGGGGCATAAACGCACCGTCATGGAGTCGCCTCCAATCACCACGCGCCCGACCTCGAACAGCGTGTTGGTCCCCACATAGCCGCTCACCCCGAACGGGGCATACCGGGTCCGGTAGAAACGGCTGTACGTCGTATACCCGCACCGCTTCTCGTCTTCGGGATACCCCACGTCCAGCCGATCCGTCAAACGCCAGCCGTCCCCCTCGCCGAAGCCCTCGGCACGGGCGGGCATCAGCGTGCGGTCCAGCACGTCCCAACAGGCCCTGCGGATGTTGGATTTGTCGGCGCTCCAGGCCACAACCGGCCCGCACAGCGTCTCGACCTTCGTGTTCTCGATCACGGCCGCTTCCGAGGAGAACGACCAGTAGTCGAAACGCAAAGCGGGCCGATGCTTGAACCGCTCCAGGTTGAGCACCTGGTCCTTCACGAAAAGATCCGGGGAATAAATTCCGGAAATGTTCATCACGCGGCGTCCGGGAAAGCCGTAGGCGAGGTGACTCGTCCCGCCAAGACTCGCGCCGTCATCCAGCAAAGCATGGGCGTCTTTCGCGAAATCATAGTTCTGCTGACTCGAAACAGCCCCGTAATAGTACGTGGTTGCCAGCCACACCGCGCCGACACCTTGGAAGCCGGCCACAATCAGAAAAGGAAGCAGCCGGAACCCGCAGTCCGGAAAACGACGGGCCACCCAGATGACGCCCCCGGCCATGTAGACGAGCCAGACCGGCAAAAGCCAGACCAAGTACCGGTCCATGTTAATGTTCTGCCAACCGCTCGACGCGACCACGCCCATCCCGGCGACACAGGCGCCCAGCCACCACAGCTCCTTCCACGCGTTCTCGCGGCTCCACCGCCTCGACAGAAGCCCAAACCACGCGAAAAGCGCGCCCAGCAGTGGGATGAACAGCCCTTCGCGCGGCATCGCGACCGGCAGCCCGAACAACAGCTCACGCACCATCCGCATCATGCCCCCGAGCGCCAAGTTGACCGCGGGGACAAAGTCGTACTGTTTGAAATAGCCCTTGAAATAGACCGACTGGAACTGCGCAATCCCTGTCAGCCAATAATTGAAGACGAATACGCCGATCGAGGAAGCGACCGCCAACGCGGCCGCCAGCCACTCCAGCCCGGTGACCCGCTGCCGCAGGACCACCCTGCGGACCAGCACGGCGACCGCATAGAGAACCGCCAGCACGATCCCCTCCGGCCGACACCACGGCGCCGCCACCAGCAGCGCCGCCAGCCAGCCGACCTGCCCCGACAGCAGCAACGCAAACGCACCGGAGCTGACGGCCATGAACAGCCCCACATCCGATTGGGACAAGGCCCCGTAGGCCGCATGCCCGTTCAAGGCGAGCAAGACGCACGCCACACTCCTCACCCCCCTCGAGGCCGTCAGCCGCCTGACGATGAGGCCCCAATTCACCAAGAAGAGGAGGTAGAACACGGCGTTCAAGACGAACCCGGCCGTCAGCAACGCATCGCCCTTCGCACCGGCCGCATACAGGGGCGCCAGCAGGAACGGGTAGAGGTGCGAGGTACAGCCCGTCGACGGCTTCTCCCCCGGCGAATAGGCGAACGGCATCCCCTCGACGATCTGCCGCGCCGACTGGCAATACAGCAGCGAGTCCGGCTGGGGCACGGCCAGATGCCTCCCGGAAGTGGCCCATGAGGCCATAAAATAATAAGCCCCGATCTGAATGATCCCGCACGCCAGCATGATTTTTATGAGACTGGCCGTCGGAAGCAGAAATCCTCTGTTCATTCTTCTTTGTGTCCTCACCTGTAGGTGTCAGAAATGATGCCTGCGTCCGGCGTATAGGTGTCGGGGAGCCCCGAAATGCGGTTCATGTAGGCGACAAGCTGGTTGACGCGCTCCACGCTCTCCTCGGCCATCTTCAGGAGATCACGCTGCGAGGTCGTGAGCGTGCCCGCGCACTCCGACCTGAGCATGCCGAGCACCCCGGTCGAAACGGTCAGCGGCTGCACGATCTCTTGGTTGAGCTCGGCGTAGCGCTGCACCAATTCACCGCGCGTCAGCTTCAGCCCGATGCCCCGCCGCCGCGCCGCAGACTCGATGCTGGCGATCGTCTGCCGGTCGTCGTCCACCTGGTTCGCCAGCGTCGTGATGTGGTTCTCGGAGTCGGCCGTCATCGTGGCCAACACCGTGCGGATCTGCTCCAGCGCCACGATCACCGCCTGATGCTGCGTGCTGACGACACGGCCGTCATCGTGCTCCAGCAGCGAGGCCGCCTCGCGCAACAGGGAGGCCAGCGAGGCGGCACGCCGTTTCTGCTCCGAGGCCGCAGGCTGCTGCCCTTGCCGCTCCGCCGGTTCCTCTTCGGACTCCAAAGCCGCCGACAGATCCAGCACGCCCAGACCGCCCGCCGCAGCCTTCCTGCGCGGCACCTCCGCGGGTGCCGCCTCAACCGCCAGCTTCGGCGACGAAGGCTGCTGAGCCCAGTCGGGCAAAGGTTCGGTCGAAGGCTCCCCCGCCACACGCTGAAAAGCCACCGTCACCACCCGCACGCTGCGCAGGCCGGCCTTTTTCAGCGCGCCCTCGAAGCCCCCC